>Ga0272446_1000168_pt1 | contig 97850 bp, 89 predicted proteins | sample YNPCB0061_FD_194587 | JGI IMG/M metagenome (GOLD analysis project Ga0272446, IMG submission 194587) | Hot spring microbial mat communities from Yellowstone National Park, WY, United States - YNP-CB-006-1 | ecosystem: Environmental > Aquatic > Thermal springs > Hot (42-90C) > Sediment | place...
TCCCCGGGCAGGATGGGGATGTCGCCGTCGAGCTCGACGTGCGCCGAGAGCTCCTCGAAGCGGTGCGACACGCGCACCGTGCAATCGACGTCGAAGCTGGTCATGGTTGTCTCGCTCCGCGTCGCGCGACCCCGCGCGCCCACGCCGTGCGAGGACGAACCGCTTCGGTCGCGCGGTGTCGCGCCGCTACGCTGGTCATGGTTGTTTCTGCTTGACGAGAAGCTGCGCGAAGAGCGCGGCGTTCGTCGGGCCGAAGGAGTCGAGGTCGACGCGGCGCGCGGTCGCCGGGTCGGTGAGCGAGAGGCGGCCGTCGGCCTCGCGCGCGAGGTGGAAGGCGCCGTCGCGGCCGAGCGACTCGAGCTTGCGGGTGCGGAACATGCCGCGCAGGACGCCGCGCACGAAGCCGTTCTCGCGCGGCGGGACGGCGCCGAGCTCGCGGCCGGTGTGAGCGTCGACGATCGTGATGCCGCCGTCGGCGCGATCGGCGAAGCGCAGGTCGACGGCGGCGAGCGCCGGGCGCGCGGGCGCGGCGGGCGCGGTGAGGTGCGCGTGGCGGGCGTAGGCGGCGAGCCCGATCGAGAACACCATCGTGCAGGCCGCGCCGACGAGGATCGGCTTCGGGATGATCTGCTTGTGGAGGTGTGCCATCAGGCCGCCTCCGCCGCGGGCGCCGCGGCCGTCTGCTCGCTCGCCGTCGTCGACGACACGCGGACCGCCTGCCCGAGGAGCGCGGCGACGCGCGCGGCGTCGGGGATCGCGCGCAGCGTCGGCTGCGCCTTCGCCATGCGCCACGGGCGGGCGTGCGGCCAGAGGTGCAGCCAGGCGATGCGGTCCTTGCCGAGGAGCTCGAGCGAGATGTCGCCGGTGCCGTCGCCGTTCGCCTTCAGGTCGGCGGCGGCGAGGCGCTTGTAGGGGAGGTTGAACGAGATCGAGATGGCGACGCCGATGCGCATCACCACGCGACGGGTGGTGATCGTGTACATCGTGGCGCGCGCGTTCATCCAGGCGAGCAGCGCGAGGAGGCCGAGGCAGGCGGCGGCGAGCGGGAGGACGACGGCGCTGGCGAAGAGCGCCGCTCCGACGGTGCGGCCGTCCTGCCAGGCGGCGACGCCGCGGATCACGGTGAAGAGCGCGAAGTAGATCGCGATGCCGCGGATGCGGAAGGCGTCGCGCGCGAGCCGCTGCCAGCGCGGGCGCCCCTGCCAGAGGATGCGCTCGCCCGGCGGGAGCCGCCCCGGGAGGCCGGGGATCGGCTCGAATTCGAGATCGTCCGTCGCTGGCGTGGCCATGGCTACACCACGGACTCGGCGCGCTTCGGCTCGGCGTAGAGACGACCGCCGGCGTAGAAGGCGCTGATCTTCTCCTCCTCGAGGAGCGTGATGCGCGTCGGCTGCTTGAGCTTGGGGACGTGCGTGAACTGGTGCGCAAGGATCGCCTTCACCTCGACCTGCTTGGGCTCGCGCAGGAGCCGCAGCATCGGGATGGGGATGAGGCGCGCCTCGCCGGCGGCGCCCTCGAGCTCGAGCTCGAGGTAGCGCACCATCACGTCGGCGCGATCGACCCACACGTCGACGACGGTGCCGGCGACGCGGCCGTCGGCGCCGACCACCTTCCAGCCGCGCGGATCGGGGCCGGCGCTCACCGAGTAGCCCTCGGCCACGCGCATCGGCACGATGCAGTCGTGCCCGTCGCGGGTGAGCTCGACCTCGTCGGCGCGCTGCGCCCACGCAGCCGGGCCGACGCCCGACAGGAGCGGCTCGATCGACGGCTCGAGCGGCGCGCCCCCAGCGGCGGCGGTGCGCTCGGCGTTCATCTCGCGCGTGTCGCGCACGAAGTTGGGCGCCCGCACCGTGCCGTGGCCGTTCGGCAGCACGAAGGTCTTCGGCTTGGGGATCATCACCCCCGGCCCCGTCGGCGCGACCACCGCCGGGTTGTCCCCCTCGAGCGGGTAGCCCTCACGCCGGTCCTCTCGACGGAGCCAGAAGATCAGCCCGAAGAAGAAGATCCAGAACGCGTACAGCGCGACCTGCGCGACATCCATTCCTTCCGTCATTCCCATCGCCGCATCCTCCGGTGGGCGCGCGCCTCACTTCGGCATCTCGGCCAGGCCGAACCGCGTCGGAGAGCCCGCTTTGTCGCGGGCCCGCACGAGCGGTCCAATGGCCACGAGCGTGCCGAACAGTAGCGCGAGCTCGAGGTGATAGACAAAAATGTAACCAAACGAGGCCGAGGTCAGACCGCGGCCGAGCGCACCATGCGTGGCGAGGCTGGAGAAGACGTCGCGGAGCAGGCCGCCGAGCGCGACGCCCGCGCCCGCCGCCGTCGCCTGCACCGCGCCCCAGGCCCCGATGGCGAGGCCGCTTCCGCCGCGCGCGGAGAGCGCCATCGCCGAGGTGAGCGTGCCGACGGAGAACCAGCCGCCGCCGAAGCCGATGAGCGCGGTGCCGGTGCAGAAGAGCGGCAGCGACGAGGTCGGCGCCGAGAAGATGACGCAGGTGAAGCCGGCGACACCGACGACGGCGCCGCGCGCGGCGAGGTGGTTGGCGTCGCGCCCGCGCTGGAGCCAGCGCGCCGCGAGGAAGAGGCCGAGGAGCGTGCCGCCGGCCATGAGCGCGGTGAGCGACGTCGTCGCCGAGACCGACAGCTTGAGGATCTCGCCGCCGAAGGGCTCGAGGAGGATGTCCTGCATGTTGAAGGCGGCGGCGCCGAGCCCGACGGCGACGAGGAGGCGGCTGGCGCTGCCGCCGCGGAGGAAGGAGCGGAAGCTCTCGCGGAACGAGATCTGCGGCTCGTCCTCGTCGTCGACGGGGGCGGCGGCGCCGCGCGGGCGGCGGACCTCCTGCTTCCACAGCGCGACGAGGTTGAGGATCATCGTCGCCATCGCCGCGCCCTGCACGATCTTGATGAGCTTGATGTAGTCGAACGATCGGAGGAGCGCGCCGAAGGTCAGCGACGACGTCACCAGGCCGACGAGGAGCATGACGTAGAGGAGCGCGACGACGCGCGGGCGCGAGTGCTTCGGCGCGAGGTCGGTGGCCAGCGCGACGCCGGCGGTCTGGCTGGTGTGGAGCCCGGCGCCGATCATGAGGAACGACAGCGCGGCGGCCAGCTCACCGACGAGGCGCGGCGCGTAGGTGCCGCGCCCCGAGAGGACCAGGAGAGCGAACGGCAGGATGGCGAGGCCGCCGAACTGCACCAGCGTCCCGATCCAGATGTACGGGACGCGCCGCCAGCCGAGCGCCGAGCGGTGGTTGTCCGAGCGGAAGCCGATGAGCGCGCGCAGCGGCGCGAACAGGATCGGCAGCGCGACCATCGTCGCCACCAGGCGCGCCGGGATGCCGAGCTCGACGATCATCACGCGGTTGAGCGTGCCGTTGAGCAGCACCAGCGAGATCCCGACGGAGACCTGGAACAGCGCGAGGCGGAGGAGGCGCGCCAGCGGCAGCTCCGGCGTCGCCGCGTCGGCGAACGGCAGGAGGCGCGGCCCGAGCCGTCGCCAGAAGTGCGCCGCTCTGCTCATCTCCGCACCAACTCCATCGCCTGCGAGATGTAGAAGCCGGAGTCGACGCGGGCGGATGCGCCGATCTCGAACGCCGTGCCGAGCTCGCGGTGCGCCGCGACGCGCGCGCGCAGGGTCTTCTCGGCGATGGGCTCGATCATCGGCGAGCGGTTCCCGCGCGGGAACACCTTGCCGATGCCGTGCATCACCGAGAGGATCATCGTGCGCGGCGCGAAGGTGAAGACGACGCCGCGATCGGCGCGCTCGGCGAGGCGCGCGACCATCTCCACCATGTCGTCGGGCTCGTAGTGGATGAGCGAGTCCATCGCCACCACCCACTCGAAGCGCCCCAGCGACGGGTCGAGCATGTCGCTCACGCGGAAGTCGACGCGCCCCGCGCCGAGGCGCTCGGGGGTGCGCTCGCGCGCCAGCTCGATGAGGCGCGGCGAGAGATCGATGGCCACCACCTCGGCGCCGCGACGCGCTGCCTCGACGGCGAGCGCGCCCGTGCCGCAGCCGGCGTCGAGGAGGCGCTGCCCGCGGAGGTCGGCGGGCAGGTACGACAGCAGCGTCGCGCGCATGCGATCGCGCCCCGCGCGCACGGTGGCGCGGATGCGCCCGACCGGCGTTTCGGAGGTGAGCGCGGCCCACGCGTCGACGGCGGTGCGATCGAAGTACTCCTCGAGGCGATCGCGGACCGTCTGATACGACGGCGTGTCCATCACTCGTACCCCAGGAGATCGAAGATGTCGCGGTCCTTCATCGACCGCCCATCGAGCGGCGCGGTCCCCGCCCACAGCCGCGCCGCGAGCTGGAGGTACTCCTTCTGGACCGCCTCGAGCTCGGGCGACGACTCCATCTCGAACAGCGTCGACTTCTTGAGCCGGCTGCGGCGGATGACGTCGAGATCGTGGAAGCGCGCCAGCGTCGAGAGCCCGGCGCGCTCGTTGAAGCGATCGATCTGGTCGGTCGCCGCGCTGCGGTTGGCGATCACGCCGCCGAGGCGCACGGCGTAGTTCTTCGACTTGGCCTGGATCGCCGCGACGATGCGGTTCATCGCGAAGATCGAATCGAAGTCGTTCGCCGTCACGATGAGCGCGCGCTGCGCGTGCTGCAGCGGCGCCGCGAAGCCGCCGCACACCACGTCGCCGAGGACGTCGAAGATCACCACGTCGGTGTCGTCGAGGAGGCGGTGCTCCTTGAGCAGCTTCACCGTCTGGCCGACGACGTAGCCGCCGCAGCCGGTGCCCGCCGGCGGGCCGCCCGCCTCGACGCACAGGACGCCGTTGTAGCCCTCGACGACGAAGTCCTCGGGGCGCAGCTCCTCCGGGTGGAACTCGACCGACTCGAGGACGTCGATCACCGTCGGCTGGAGGCGCTTGGTCAGCGTGAAGGTCGAGTCGTGCTTGGGATCGCAGCCGATCTGGAGCACGCGCTTGCCCAGCTTCGAGAAGGCGACCGACAGGTTCGACGACGTGGTGCTCTTGCCGATGCCACCTTTTCCGTAGACAGCAAAGACGCGTGCCCCGTCGATGGTCGTGGCCGCGCGATCGTGGTGCTGCACGCTCCCGTCGCCGTCGCCGACTCGCAGCCGAACCAGCTCGCTCACGCAGCCACCCCTTCCAGCTTGTCCTCGAGCTCCTCACCGGCGGCGCGCAGCGCAGCCAGCGTCTCCGGATCGGGCTCCCAGTAGTTGCGCTCGGTCGCCTCGATCAGGCGGTTGGCGAGCTTGAGCGACGCCTTCGGATTGAGCTCCGTCAGCCGTCGCCGCATCTCGGGATCGAGGACGTAGGTGCGCGTGAGCTCGCGGTAGACCCACGGCTCGACCTGCCCCGTCGTCGCCGACCAGCCGAGCGTGTTGGTCACCTGCGCCTCGAGGTGGCGCACGCCCTCGGCGCCGTGCTTGAGCATCTCGTCGACCCACTTCGGGTTGAGCGAGCGCGTGCGGCTCTCGAGCGAGACCTGCTCGCACAGCGTCCGGACGGTGCCCTCGCCGCGCGTCTGATCGCCGATGTAGACGGGCAGCGCCGCGGCGTCGCCTCCGCGCGCGGTGCGGGCGGCGCGGCTGATCCCGCCGAGCGTGTCGAAGTAGTGGTCGATCGTCGTCACGCCGAGCTCGACCGACTCGAGGTTCTGGTAGGCGAGCTGGACGTCGGCGAGGAGGCTGTGGAGGAGCGCCTCCTGCCGCACCGGCTGGCCGCTGCGCCCGTAGGCGAAGCACTTCCGACGGGAGAAGGCCGCGCCCAGCTCGCCCTCGTCCTGCCAGACGCCGCCGTCGATTAATTGATTGACATTTGCGCCGTAGGCGCCGTCGGCGTTCGAGAAGACGCGCAGCGAGGCGGTCTCGAGATCGACGCCGTGGCGGCGCTGGTGATCGAGCGCGTGGCGGCGGACGAAGTTCTGCTCGAGCGGCTCGTCGGCGCAGGCGGCGAGGAAGGCGGCCTCGGCGAGGAGGCGCGTCTGCAGCGGCAGGAGATCGCGGAAGATCCCCGACATCGTGATGAGGACGTCGATGCGCGGGCGGCCCAGTTCGGCGAGCGGGATGAGCTCGGCGCCGCAGAGGCGGCCGTAGCTGTCGAGGCGCGGGCGCGCGCCGAGGAGCGCCAGCGCCTGCCCGATGGGGCCGCCGCCCGACTTCAAGTTGTCGGCGCCCCAGAGGACCATCGCCACCGACTCGGGCAGCGCGTTGCCGTCGGCGACGTAGCGCGCGAGGAGGCGCGCGGCCTGCTCGGCGCCGTCGAGGATGGCGAAGGCGCTGGGGATGGCGAAGGGATCGAAGCCGTGGAGGTTGCGCCCCGTCGGCAGCACCGCCGGGTTGCGCAGGAGATCGCCGCCCGGCGCCGGGCGCGTGAAGCCGCCGTCGAGCGCGTGCAGGATCGCTGGCAGCTCGTGATCCTCGGCGAGCATGGCGTTGACGTGGGTGAGCTCGCCGAGGAGCGCGGCGCGCTTGTGGTCGGCCTCGGCGTCGTGCAGCGCGGGGAGGAGCCGCTTCGGGTCGCGCCCGGAGACGATGGCGTCGATGACCGCGCGCGGCAGCTCGGCGACGGGCGATCCGGCGGCGATGGCGGTCAGGTACTCGGCGCGCGCCGCCGGCGCCATCGGTTCGCCGACGACGTGGAGGCCGCAGGGGATCAGCGTCTCTTCGAGCTCGGTGATGGCCTGGGCGAGGCGCTGGATTTCGTGCTTGACAACATCGGGGCGCCAGGCGGGCTGCGCCGGCGCCAGCTCGAGCTCGGCGGCCTGCGCCTGCACGAGCGGCGCGAGGCGGTCGGCCTCGGCGTCACCGGGCGGCAGGGCGCGCAGGCGCTCGACCGACTCGCGCAGCGTGACCAGCCCCCGATAGAGCCCCGCCTGCGTGACCGGCGGCGTGAGGTAGCTGATCAGCGTCGCCGCCGCGCGCCGGCGCGCGATCGCGCCCTCCGACGGGTTGTTGGCGGCGTAGAGGTAGAGGTTCGGGAGATCCGCGATCAGGCGATCGGGCCAGCAGCTCTCCGACATGCCGACCTGCTTGCCCGGCATGAACTCGAGCGCGCCGTGCGTGCCGAAGTGCAGGACCGCGTGCGCGTCGAAGTCCTCGCGCAGGTAGCGGTAGAAGGCGGAGAAGGCGTGCGTCGGCGCGAACCCCGACTCGAAGAGGAGCCGCATCGGGTCGCCCTCGTAGCCGAAGGCCGGCTGGACGGCGACGAGCACGCGGCCGAAGCGCGCGCCGAGGACGAAGATCGACGCGCCGTCGGTCTGGTGCGTGCCGGGGGCCGCGCCCCACTGCGCCTCGATGGCGGCGAGGTGCGGCTCGCGGCGGATGTGGTCCTCGGTGTCGATGCGCGCGACCACGTTGGCGTCGGTGCCGTAGCGGCCGGCGTTGCCGTCGAGGATGCGCTCGCGCAGCGCGTCGACCGTCGGCGGGACCTCGACGTCGTAGCCGCGCGCGCGCATCGCGAGGAGCGTGCGGTGGAGCGACTCGAACACCGACAGATAGGCGGCGGTGCCGGTCGCGCCGCCGTTCGGCGGGAAGTTGAACAGGACGATGGCGACGTTGCGATCGCGCGGCGCTGTCTCGCGCAGGCGGATCAGCTTCTCGACGCGCGCGACCAGCATCGCCACGCGGTCGTCGATCCCGACCATCTCCGTCGAGCCGCCGGCGGCTGCGCGGCGCCCGCCGAAGACGATCGGGCCGGTGGCGCCGTCGAGCTCGGGGATGGCGACCATGATGGTCGACTCGATCGGCGAGAGGCCGTGCGCCGAGGCGCGCCACTCGCCGACGGTCTGGAACTCGAGCGGCTGCGCGGCGACGTAGGGGACGTCGAGGCGCGCCAGCATCTCCTCGGCGGCCTTGGCGTCGTTGAAGGCGGGGCCGCCGACGAGCGAGAAGCCGGTCAGCGACACCACCGCGTCGACGACGACCTTTCCTTTGTGCACAAAGTACTTCTCGATCGCCGGGCGCGCGTCGAGGCCGGCGGCGAAGGCGGGAATGACCCGCAACCCGCGCGATTCGAGCTGCGCGATGACGGCGTCGTAGTGGCCCGAATCGCCGGAGAGGACATACGACCGCATCACCAGCACACCGACGGTGCCGGTGGGATGCTCCGGGCGCGGCAGCTCGGCGATTGACTCGGTCATGCGCGCGGGGAGGCGCGGGTGATAGAGGCCGGTTTCCGGATATTCGCGCGGCGGCTTCGCGCTGAGCGTGCCGCGCAGCCCGCGGCGCGGCCCGTCGGCGTAGCGGCTGACGAGGAGCCGCACGAGATCGGCGATGTTGTCGCTGGAGCCGGAGAGCCAATAGGCGAGCGTGAGGAAGTAGGTGCGGAGCTCCTGCGCCTTGCCGGGGATGAAGCGGAGCAGCTTCGGCAGGAGGCGCAGCATCGCCATCTGCCCCGAGCCGCCGTCCTTCGCGCCGCCGCCTTTCCCCGATTTTCCGCGCAGGCGCTTGAGGAGCGCGAGCGGCCCCTTCGTCGAGCCGTCCATGCGGAAGCTGCCCATCCGCGTCTGGCGCATCACCTCGCCCGCCGACATCGCGCAGACCATCGCGTCGCAGGCGTCGCGGCGCGCGATCAGCGACGGGAGCACCGCCTGGATGTGCTCGTCGATGAAGAGCATGTTGGCGAAGACGATGTCCGCCTCGGCGAGGTCGGCGCGGCAGGCCTCGGCGGCTGCCGGGGAGCTGAACGTCGTCGCTGCGTGCAACCGCAGATCGAGGCCGGGCAGCTCGGGGAGGAGCTGCGCGCGCGCCCGCTCGACCGCACCCGCGATGTGGTGGTCGAGCGTGATGATCACCACGCGGATCGGGACGATCGGCGTGGGATCAGCTGCGGAAGTACGCTTTTGCGTCATACAGCGTCTCCAGGGTGATGGATCGGAGTCCTCGCTCCTCGGCGAAGCGTTCGGTGTTGCGGCGGGCTTTGCCGCGGACGAAGAAGGGGACCTTTTTGAGCTCGCGTTCGGCTTCGGGGGTCCACGCGACCGGGCCAGCGTCGGGAACGGGAAGGGGAACGGGAACGGGAAGGGGTTTGGCGGTGTGGCCGAGGTGGGACGGGCCGGCGTGGTCCGCGAACTCGAAGTCGTCGCGGAACATGGTGAGGAGGTGCTCCTCGAGGCCCATCATCAGCGGGTGGACCCAGGTGTCGAAGAGGACGTTGGCGCCCTCGAAGCCCATCTGAGGGGAGTAGCGCGCGGGGTAGTCCTGGACGTGCACCGGGGCCGAGATCACCGCGCAGGGGATGCCGAGGCGCTTGGCGATGTGGCGCTCCATCTGCGTGCCGAGGACGAGCTCGGGCTGGAGCGCGGCGATGCGCTCCTCGACGGCGAGGTGGTCGTCGGTGATCAGCGCCTCGACTTTGTGCTTGACGCTAACGGCGCGCACCTCGCGCGCCAGCTCGCGGCTGTAGGTCCCGAGGCCGGCGATGGCGAAGCCGAGCTCCTCGGTGGCAACGCGCGCGGCGGCGATGACGTGCGTGGCGTCGCCGAAGAGGAAGACGCGCTTGCCGGTGAGGTAGGTCGAGTCGACCGAGCGCGAGTACCAGGGCAGCCGGCTCTCGTCGCTGCCGAGGAGCGGGCGCGGATCGACGCCGGCCAGCTCGGCCACCTGGCGCACGAAGTCGCGCGTGGCGCCGACGCCGATGGGGACCGCCGCCACCTGGGGCTGGCCGTAGGTCTTGCCGAGCCAGCGCGCCGTCGCGTCGGCGATCTCGGGGTAGAGCACCACGTTGAAGTCGGCGTCGCCGAGGCGCGCCAGATCCGACGGGCGCGCGCCGAGCGGCGCGATCACGTTGACGTCGACACCGAGGCGCGCGAGGAGCCGCGTCACCTCGACCAGATCGTCGCGGTGGCGGAAGCCGAGCGCCGTCGGGCCGAGGAGGTTGCACGACGGGCGGCGCCCCTTCTCGCGCGGCGCGCCCGCCACCGTCGACGGCGCCGGGGCGCAGGCGCGCGCGAGGCGATAGAGCGTCTCGGAGGCGCCCCAGTTCTCTTTGTGCTGATAGGCCCCGAGCTCGAGCGGCACCACTGGCACCGGCAGCCCGAGCGCGCGCCCGATCCCCGCCGGGTCGTCCTGGATCAGCTCGGCGGTGCACGACGCCCCGACGACGATCAGCTCCGGCTGGAAGCGTGCGTAGGCGGCCTGCGCGGCGGTGCGGAAGAGCTCGGCGGTGTCGCCGCCGAGATCGCGCGCCTGGAACGTCGTGTAGGTGACCGGCGGGCGCTCGCCGCGGCGCTCGATCATCGTGAACAGGAGGTCGGCGTAGGTGTCGCCCTGCGGCGCGTGCAGGACGTAGTGCACGCCCTTCATCGCGGTGACGACGCGCATCGCCCCGACGTGCGGCGGCCCCTCGTAGGTCCAGACGGTGAGCTGCATGGCGGCTCCTCAGACCTCCAGCCGCGCGCGCCGACGGAGGGGACGCGCGAACAGCTCGGCGAGATCCCCCGCCTGCTCGTAGCCGTGGATGGGCGAGAAGACGAGCTCGATCGACCACTTCGTGGTGAAGCCCTCGACCTCGAGCGGGTTGGCGAGGCCGAGGCCGCACACCACGAGGTCCGGCTTCGCCGCGCGGCAGCGATCGAGCTGGCGCTCGAGGTCCTGCCCTTCGCTCACCGTGACCCCCGACGGCAGCCGAGCGAGCTCGGGCGCGAGGTGCTCGCGGTGGAGGAAGGGCGTCCCCACCTCGACGAGCTCGACGCCGAGCTCGCTAGACAGAAATCGGGCGAGCGGGAGCTCGAGCTGCGAGTCGGGGAAGAAGAAGACGCGCTTTCCGGCGAGGCGATCGCGCGCGGCGTCGAGGGCGGCGCGGGCGCGGCGCTCGGCCGGCGCCACCAGCGCGTCGAGGCGCGAGCCCGGCACGCCGAAGGCCTGCGCCGCCGCCGCCAGCCAGCCGCGCGTCCCCTCGACGCCGAAGGGAAACGGCGCGGACAGGCGGACCGCCCCGCGCGCCTCGAGCGCCTGCGCCGTGCTTGACAGAAAAGGCTGCGCGAGGAGGAGGCGTGTCTGCGGGCCGACGGCGGGCAGCGCCTCCGAGCGGCGCGGCGGGAAGAAGGTGACGGGGATGCCGAGCTCGCCGAAGAGGCGGGCGAACTGATCCTCGACGACGTCGGGCAGCGTCCCGGCGACGAGGAGCGAGCGCGGCGCGCCGGCGGGCGCGGCCGGCAGCGACGGGACCAGCGCCGCGAGGCAGGCGTCCTCGCCCTGCGTGAAGGTGGTCTCGATGCCGCTGCCCGAGTAGCTGAGGACGCGCACCGACGGCGAGACCGTCTTCGACAGGCGCGACGCCGCGCGGGCGAGGTCGAGCTTGATGACCTCCGACGGGCAGGAGCCGACGAGGAAGAGCAGCTTGATGTCGGGGCGGCGCGCGAGGAGGCGCGTGACCACGCGGTCGAGCTCCTCGTTGGCGTCGGCGAGGCCGGCGAGGTCGCGCTCCTCGAGGATGGCGGTGGCGAAGCGCGGCTCGGCGAAGATCATGACGCCGGCCGCCGACTGGATGAGGTGCGCGCAGGTCCGCGAGCCGACGACGAGGAAGAAGGCGTCCTGGATCTTCCGGTGCAGCCAGATGATCCCGGTGAGGCCGCAGAAGACCTCGCGCTGGCCGCGCTCGCGCAGGATGGGCAGGGCGGCGGTCACGCGAGCGCCTCCTGTCGACGCTCCTGGAGGCGCGCCGCGCGCAGCTTGAGGAGGAACTGGGTCGCGTTGACGGCGTAGGTCGCGAAGGCGACGAGCGCGAGGAGGAGCTGCCCGCGCGCGCTCAGCCAGCCCTTCGCCAACACCACGAGGTAGGCGGTGTGGAGCGCGATCACGAGCATGCTGAAGACGTCTTCCCAGAAGAACGCCGGCGCGAAGAGCCAGCGGTCGAAGACGCGCTTCTCCCAGATCGCGCCGGTCACCATGATCGCGTAGAGGAACAGTGTCTTCACGACGATCGAGACGGTGGCGGCGGTCATGCCGGCGCCGGTCACGAGCGCGCGGGCGATCAGCGCGACGCTGACCAGGAAGGCGAGGAACTGCGCCGGGGCGAGGACGCCCTGCACGACCGTCCAGCGCGTCTCGTCCCGACGGCGCCGCTGCTCGGGCGTGTACAGGGGAGCGACCCGCCTTCCTGACACCATGCCGCCACTCTACGGGGGTGCCCGGCGAACTGTCAAGCTGGATTGACGTCAATTGCGCTTTACAGTTCGCCGCGAATGAGCGACATCTGAGCAGTGATGAACGGTGAGCTGTTCGATGTGGTCGTCGTGGGCGGCGGCCCCGCCGGCGCGACCGCCGCCGCCGAGCTGGCCTGGGCCGGCCGCTCGGTGCTGCTCCTCGACAAGGCCGGGCGCATCAAGCCGTGCGGGGGCGCGATCCCCACGCGGCTCATCCGCGACTTCGACATCCCCGACCACCTCCTGTGCGCGCGCATCCGCTCCGCGCGGATGGTCTCGCCGAGCGATCGCACCGTCGACATGAGCATCGAAGGCGGCTTCGTCGGGATGGTCGATCGCGAGGTGTTCGACGAGTTCCTGCGCGCGCGCGCCGCCTCCTGCGGGGCGGTGCGGCGGACGGGGAGCTTCGAGCGCATCACGCGCGACGATCCCGACGGCGCGCCGCGCGTCCACTTCTCGACCGAGGCGGGGCCGGCGTCGGTGCGCACGCGCCTGGTCATCGGCGCCGACGGCGCGCTGTCGCAGGTGGCGCGGCAGGAGGTCGCGCCGAAGGGGCCGCGCTGCGTGTTCGCCTATCACGAGATTGTGCGCAGCCCGTCGCCGTCGACGACGGCCTTCGACGGGGGGCGCTGCGACGTCGTCTACAAGGGGACCATCTCGCCCGACTTCTACGGCTGGGTCTTCCCGCACGGGCGCACGACCAGCGTCGGCGTGGGGACGGCGCAGAAGGGGTTCCAGCTGAAGCAGTCGGTGGCGGCGCTGCGCGCGTCGTCGGGGCTCGACGGCGCCGAGACCCTCCGGCGCGAGGGCGCGCCGATCCCGATGAAGCCGCTCCGTCGCTGGGACAACGGGCGCGACGTGGTGCTCGCGGGCGACGCCGCCGGGGTGGTCGCGCCCGCGTCGGGCGAGGGGATCTACTACGCGATGGTCGGCGGGCAGCTCGCGGCCGAGGCGTCGAACGAGTTCCTCGAGCGCGGCGACGCGCGCGCGCTGCGGCTCGCGCGGAAGCGGTTCATGAAGGCGCACGGGCGCGTCTTCTTCATCCTCGGGGTGATGCAGTACTTCTGGTACAAGAACGACCGTCGACGAGAGCGGTTCGTGTCGATGTGCCAGGACCCCGACGTGCAGGCGCTCACCTGGCAGGCCTATCTGAACAAAGAGCTGGTGCGAAAGAAGAAGGCTGCGCAGGTGCGCGTGTTCTTCAAAGACCTGGCGCACCTCCTCGGGCTGCGGCCGGCGACCTGACCAGCGTGGAGGCGATGCGCGAGCTCTACGTCAGCGGGCGCATCGTCGACCTCGTGCTCGGGTTCGTCGTCGAGGTGATCGTGCTGACGGTGCGGCGGTGGCTGACCGGGCGCGGGCTCGGTGCCGTCGATCTCGCGGCGCAGCTCCTCGCCGGCGTCATGCTGCTGGGGGCGGTGCGCTGCGCGCTCGTCGGCGCCGACTGGCGCTGGACGGCAGCGTTCCTGACCGCGTCAGCGCCGGCGCACCTGTTCGATCTGGTGCGCCGCGCACGCCGAAGCTGAAAGCACCTCCCTCCGGCCTCCACTCCTCCCCGTAAAAGGAAGCGCGACGAATCATCGTCGCCGCGGCGTTGGAACGCACGGCTTCCTTTGAGGGGGAGGAAGGGAGGAAGGGAGATCAGAGGGAGGAGCGGGTGGGTCAGCCCTTCTTGGCGGGCTCCTTGTCCTTGGGGGCGCCGCCGGGGGCCGGGGCCGGAGCGGCGCCCGCCTTCGGGCCCCAGCTCAGGCAGAAACCCTCGGGGTTCACGCCGCCGGCGAACAGCTTGCAGCCGCCGCACTCGCCGTACTTCCCCGCCTCGAACTGAATGCAGGTCGAGCACTTCTTGTCGGGGTTATCCGACTTCTCTTTGTACTGAACCGCCTTGCGCAGCGCGGCGGCCTGCTCGTCGACGGCGACCTTGTCCGCGCAGCCGCCACCACCCGCCGGCTTGGCCGCCTCGGGCGTCGGGGTCGTGGTGGTGGTGGTGGTGGCGGCAGGCTTGGTCTCGGTCGTCGTCGAGCCCTCGCCCTCCTTCTTACATCCAGCCGCGCTGCCGAAGACGATCAGCCCTCCGACGGAGCCGAGGCCCGCTCCGATGACCTGGAGGGCCCGACGGCGGTCAATCCCCTTCGACGATCCGTTCTCTTTGCTCACAGTAGCCTCCCCTGTCGATCGGAAATGCGTTCCGGTCCGGTGCGATGCGCGATGATTCCGATTCGTTTCGTCTTTACTGCGGAGACGTCGCGGGGGCGGCCGGTGCCGTCGGAGACACGGGCGGTGGCGCGCTCTTCGGGGGCTGCGGCTTCGCCTCTGCGAGAGCGAGATAATCCTTCAACATGCTCTCGCCGAGAAGAGGTTTGTACGCGCCCTGATGACACGTTGCGCAATTGAGCTTCGGGGAGTCGCCCGTCGGCCCGAGGCGCTCGTCGGGGAAGGTGGTGCGGAGCGGCTCGAGGTAGTCCTTGTTCAGATCGCGCACCATCCGAATGCCATACCAGGCGGTCGCCCGCGTCGCCGTCCAACCGGCGAACGAGCGGCTGTTGTGGCAATAGGTGCAATTGACCCCCAGCGCATTCGTCATGTGCATCATGAGCGCGTAGGTCCATTCGGTCTGCTTGATCGAAATACGGTTGTCGATCGGCAGCGGCTCCGTCGAGATCACGCGGATGCGCTCGTCGCCGAGGAGGAACGGGGTGAAGGGGTCGACCGGGAGCGAGCTCAGCCCGGCGGCGACCGACGGGCTGTTTTGACCCGCTTTGTGCCCGAGCGTCGGACGGTCCGTCTCGGTGTGCGTATACCAGAGGTGCGTCGGGACCGGATTGCCGCGGTGGCAGGTATAGCAGGTCACGCCGGTCTCTTTGACGTGCGTCTTCCAATCCTGATTGACGTGCATCGTCATCTGGAGCATGCGGCGCGCGACGCGCTTCGTGTAGAGGTCGTCCGACCAGAGCGCGTTCTGATCCGCCTGCACGTTCCCGTCGCTGTCGAGGACCGGCTTGCCGTTGGCGTCCTTGGCCGGGGCGTGGCAGTAGGCGCAGCCCTGCTTGGGCGCGACCCACAGGGTCATCGCCGTCATGAGGCGCGTCATCTCGCCGGTGGTGAGGTGGTTGAGGACCTGGACGTTCTTGTAGGCGTCGACGGCGAGCGCGCCCTCGGTCGACGCCGGCGGGAGCGCGAACGGCACCTTGTTGGCGGCGGCGCGCTCGGCCAGCGTCGTATTTTTGTCTATCACGTCCATCGCCAGGCCCGGCTCGCCGCGCTGGACGGCGGAGGTCGAGTTGTAGGCGTGGACGAGCGCGTAGGTGACCGCGAGCGCGACGAGGATACCGACGATTTTGAGGGCGAGCGCTCTCATGGGGTCACCGGGGGAGTAGGCGTCGGCGGTGCGGCCGGCGGCGGTGTGGGAGCGGGAGCGGGCGTCGGAGCGGCCGCGGGAGCGGCGGTCGGAGCCGGAGCGGGAGCGGGAGCGGGAGCGGGAGCGGGAGCGGGAGCGGGAGCGGTCGGAACCTCGAGCGTGGGGACCGACGGTGGCGTGAGCGCCGGATCGGGGACGTGCGGCGTCGAATACTCGGGCGCGAAGTTGTGCTTCACCGCCCAGAGGTACCAATTGTCGACGGCCGTCCCGGTGAGGAGGATCCCGATCCCGCCGGTCAGCGGGCAGAGCACCGCGAACCACCAGGCCCAGCGGTGAATCGATTCGAACGTGGCGTTGAAGCCCATCGTCCAGCGCCAGAAGAGCGCGCCGCGCTCGCCCGCGGTGCCGCGATCGACGACCTGGCTGACCTCGCGCTCGCCGCCGAGGTGCGACAGCGCAAGCACCGTCGCGCCGTGCATCGCGAAGAGCAGCGTCGAGCCGTAGAGGAACGCGATCGACAGCGCGTGGAAGGGATTATAGAAAAGATTGCCATATCGAATGGACAGCGCCGCGGTCCAATCGAGGTGCGGGAAGATCCCGAAGGGGACCGCCTCGCCCCAGCTCCCCATCAGGATCGGGCGAATGAACCCGAGCACGAGGTAGAGCCAGATCGCGGAGGCGAACGCCCACGCGACGTGCGTGCCCATCCCCAGCGCCTTGGCGCGGCGATAGGTGCGCACCCACCAGAGGATGATCGACGCCGACAGGAAGAAGCCGGCGATCAGCCACCAGCCGCCCTGATTGAGCGGCGGCAGCGACAGCCCCAGCGACGGCGGCGGCGGCTCGAGCGCGAGCCACGGGAGCTGGCGGATGAACTGGCCCAGGCTCCAGTCGACCGACGCCCACATGTTGAAGCCGATCACCTCGAAGGCGATGAAGAAGCAGATGATCGAGGCCACCCCGAGATATCCGAGGTAGATGGGCCCGATCTGCGCGCTGCCGATCCAGCCGAGCAGCTTCGAGTTCCGCGGCTTTCCGACGCGGAACTCGGGGTTGACGATCGGCGCACCAGCGTCGGGCGGACCCGAGACCTGGAGCTGCGTAAAGATGTTCTGATATTCAGCCATCTGATTGGGCTCCGCGTGAGGGTCTCAGTTCCACACCGGCAGGCTGAGCCACCAGTTCCACCACTCGGGCCAGCCGCGCGTCCAGAACGGCCCGCTGATGATGATGCAGATGGCGCTCCACACCCCGGCGCTGAGCGCGAGGAAGAGCCCCAGCCGGTGAATGCCGAGCGCGCCGATCGAATAGCCGATTTGATCGCGGAAGAAGGTGTCTTCGTACTCCGCCGTCTTCACCGGCTCACCCTTTTGCGGATTGACCGCCGACAGGATGAGGCCGCCGTGCAGCGCCAGCGCGAGCGTGGTCGTGAAAAAGAAGCTGACCGCGATCATGTGCGCTGGGTTGTAGTGGAAATGCAGATATTGGTATCCCGTATTCGATACCCAATCGAGGTGGCTGAAGATGCCGTACGGGAACCCATGGCCCCAGGCGCCGAGGAGGACCGGGCGAATCACGACCAGCGAGAAATAGGCGAATATCGCCACGCTGTACGCGATCGGGATGTGATAGCCCATGCCCAGCTTCCGGGAGATCTCCACCTGTCGCAGCGCCCAGGAGATGAACGCTCCCAGCGCGCAGACGGTGATGAGCTGCCAGAAGCCGCCCTCTTTGAGCGGCGCAAAGCCGAGGCCATATTCGAGCGGCGGCGGGGCGATGTTGATCTTCCAGATATTCCACGTCGGGCCCAACGATGCGGCCCACAGAATCAGCGCGACCCCGACGATGGTGAAGAAGATCGTCGTCACGCCGAAGAAACCGACGTAGAACGGCCCGACCCAGAAGTCGAACAGGTCGCCACCGACCAGCGTTCCACCACGGACTCGGTATCGTCTTTCGAAGCTCAGCAACGCCACGCGCAACCTCCCACGAGAGAAAAATCGACGGACGGACTCGAGCGACCCACGCTCGAGCCGTCCGTCACGCGCTACTTGGGCGGAAGCGCCGACCGCTGAACGGCCGCCCCTTTGTTGGGGCCCTCGATCCAGTTGAAGCGATTCGTGCTGAGGAGCACGAAGTGGATGATGAGGGCCAACCCGAACAGAAACGCGAACAAACCAACCAATGCCTGACGCGGATCAAACAGCAGCCACAAACGCCACATGAATGCCCTCCTTTAGCCCAAGAGGTGCAGCGTGGACTGCACCGTATCGATCACCTGCGAGTAACCGTTGACCCCCGGGAACCAGGGGCGCCACATCCACGCGAGGATGTGGGCGACGACGGCAATCGCGGTGAACACAAAGAAGCTGATGACGAAGTATTTGTGAAACTCCTTCGCTTCCTGCTCCGACAACCCTGACGGAGAGATTTTATCCTGCGCCAATGTCGACCTCCTTCACGACGAGAATCCCGCGCCCATCCCGCGCGGTTGGGATTGCCGTATCCAAAATGAATGCGGCCAAACCTATGGCGAAAACGCTAGCCCCAGCGCCGTCAGCACGGCGCGGTTGGTCTCGCGGAACACCGACTCGTCGTGGCGCTGGCGCCACCGCCCCGGCCAGAGCCGCGTCGCCGCGACAGCCGGGAGCGTGACCACCATCCCCGCGACGTAGAGCATCCGCACTCCCCACGAGCTCTTTGCCCCGCGTCGGGTGTAGGGGACGAGTGATTCATGGTTCGTCATGCGAGCCCTCCTGCGCTGTGCGAAAGTCGCGCGACCGTGATCCGCTCTTCGCCGGCGAGGCGCGCCGCGGCCTCGGCGGCGTCGCGCAGTCGCTTCGCCGCCGAGATGCGCGTCAACACCGGCATCTTCTCGAGAAGGAGGTCGAGCGATTGCTCCGCCGCCTCGTCCCACGGCAGCTCCTGGTGCAGCCGCGACGGCGTGGGGTCGACCTTGTCCAGCTCCGTCCCGAAGGGGAGGATGTTGAACAGCGCGTCGAAGAGCGCGTTGCAGACCTCCTGCAACAGATACGACGCGCCCGAATACCCCATGAACGGTGTCCCAATGTGACGGCGAATCGCCGTCCCCGGGAACGACGCCGGGATGTAAATCGATTTGGATCCGATTTCGGCGAGGTACATCCGCTCGTTGTAGGAGCCGAAGACGATGAGCGGCGTCTGCGTCTGCACCTTCGCGCGGACCGCGTCGTTGTCGGTCTTGGTCCCGGGCGTGCGCGCGACGTCGAAGTGGCAGGGCAGCCCGAGCTCGCCCTCGAGGTAGGCGCGCAGGCCGCGCGCGTAGGTCTCGTTGGCGACGACGCCGAAGCTGGCGGTGCCGAAGAAGTCCTGCGTCACCGAGCGCCAGAGATCCCAGACCGGCTTCAGCGTGGTGTGCTTCTCGCGCTCGATGAAGGGCTCGGGATCGAGGCCGCACAGCTCGCCGAGCGCGCGCAGGAAGCGCGTCGTCGAGTGCATCCCGATCGGCGCCTGCAGGTAGGGGCGATCGAGCGCCTCGCACAAGAGCCGCCCATACTCGCGGTACATCACGATATTGACGTCCGCGTCGGCGAGCTTCGGGATATCGGCGAGGTGCGTCCCGAGCGGGAAGGTGAGGTTCACCTCCGCGCCGATCCCCTCGACGAGGCGGCGGACCTCCGCGAGATCGGACCAGGTGTTGAAGACGCCATAACTGGGGCCGATCAGATTGACCCGCGGACGCTCCCCCGCTTTGCGCACGCGCGGCGGACGGGCCTTTTTCGGGCCATATTGCGTCCACAGCCAGAGCATCGCGCGGTTGGCGCTCTGCCACTGGTCCTCGTCGATGGTGCGCGGGAGGAACCGCTGGATGTTGGTGCCCTCGGGCGTGACGCCGCCGCCGATCATCTCGGCGATCGATCCGGTCACCACCACGCTCGGCAGCGACGGGTCGAGCGTCTTGTGCGCCCGCTTCATCGCCGCCTCGGTGCCCTTTTGACCCAGCTCCTCCTCGGAGAGGCCGGTGACCACGATGGGCAGCTCGTGCGGCGGCAGGCCGTCGGTGTAGTGCAGCACCGACGTCACCGGCAGGTTCTCGCAGCCCACCGGGCCGTCGATGATGACCTGCAGCCCTTTGACCGCGGTAAAGACGTAGACCGCGCCCCAATATCCGCCGGCGCGATCGTGATCGCGGATCAGCATCCGATCGCCTCCTCCTGCTTCTTGCGCCGCGCGATCTGCACGAGCTGCTGCTTGCCGAACTCGGGCCGCTCGCGCGGGAGCTCCTCCCACACGCCGGCGGCGTGCCCCTCGCCGACGCCGTCGAAGAAGGCGCGCATCTCGTCGAAGCGCGACTTCGAGGCGAGCGCGGCGTTGATGACCTGCGCCAGCGAGCCGGCGCCGGCCGGGCCCATGAGCGGCCGCGCCGAGATCAAGTTGGTGAAATAGAGCGCCGGCGTGCCCTTCTGTTTCGCCGCCTGGACGACCGGGGTCGTCCCAATGGCCAGATCGGGCTGATATTCGGCGAGCGCCGCCAGATCCTTTTCCAGCGAGGCGCGATATTCGACGCGCGCGCCGTGCGCCTCCAGCCACTCGCGATCGGCGTCGGACCAGCGCGTGCGCGGGCAGGCGGTCCCGACGTAGCGCACGTCGGCGCCGCTCTCGACGAGGAGGCGCGCGACGAGCAGCTCCGACCCCTCATATCCCGACAGCGTGATTCGCCCGCGAATCGGCTTTTGGGACAATGCCCCGTGAATCGCCGGCAGGATGGCGCTCTTCGCCGCGTCGATCTTGTCGCGCGCCACCCCGCAGGCGGCGCCGATCGCGTCGAGCCAGGCGGCGGTGCCGTCGCAGCCGACGGGCGCCGAGCCGACGATGGCGCGGCCGGCGGCGCTGAACTCGCGCAGCGACGCGGTGTAGAAGGGGTGGATGGCGGCGACCACCGCGCAGTCGAGCGCGGCGTAGAGCTCGCGCCACTCGCGCGTCGGGACGACCGGCCCGGCGGCGAGGCCCATCGGCTCGAGCATGCGACCGATCGACACCGGGTCGACGGGGAACATCTCGCCGACGAGCGTGACGGTGGGCTTGCCGGCGCGACCGGCGCGCGGCGCGGCGACGGGGCCCTGCTCCGCCTCGGCGCGCGCGTAGGCCAGCATCGCGCCCGCGAGGACGTCCTTCGCCTCGGCGTGCGTGGGGACGCCGAAGCCGGGGACGTCGATGCCGATGATGCGGACGCCGTTGATCTCCTTCGGCAGGAGCCGCAGCGGCACGCCGGAGGCCGTCGGGACGCACAGGTTGGTGACGACGATGGCGTCGTACTCCTCGGGGCGCGCGAGCTTGTAGACCGCCTCGCGCAGATCCTCGAAGAGCTTTCCGGTCACCAGCGTCTCGCTGTTGAAGGGCACGTACCCGACGGAGCGGCGCGCGCCGTAGAAGTGCGAGGTGAAGGTGAGCCCGTAGACGCAGCAGGCCGAGCCCGACAGGATCGTCGCCGTCCGACGCATGCGCAGCCCGACGCGCAGCGACCCGAACGCGGGGCACATGCTCTGCGGCTGATCGTGCGGACCGACGGGGTAGTCGGCGGCGTAGCGCTCGCGCGTCTCGGCGTCCACGACTAGGCCCGCCCGTCGTAGATGACTTCGAGCGACCGCTTTTTCGTCAACTGCGGGCCGGCCACGTCGTCGAGCGTCGCCGGCTCGAGCACGACGTCGCGCCCGACCGCGTCGCCGGAGAACAGGCCGAGGAGCGCGTCCTGATCGAGCGGCGTCGGGCTGAGCGGGGGCGCGCTGGCGACGTTGGTGGCGAGCTCCTCGAAGAGCGCGCTCCACTGGCCGCCGGGCTTTCCGATGATCTCGTACTTGGCCGACTTGCGACGGATGTCCTCGTCGGCGGGGATGGCCGCGAGCACCGGGATGCCGACGCGCTCGGCGAAGGCGCGCGCCTCGCCGGTGCCGTCGTCCTTGTTGATGACGATGCCGGCGACGCCGACGTGCCCGCCGAGCTTTCGGAAGTACTGCGTCGCCGAGCAGACGTTGTTGGCGACGTAGAGCGACTGGAGGTCGTTCGACCCGACGACGATGACCTTCTGGCACATGTCGCGGGCGATCGGCAGGCCGAAGCCGCCGCACACCACGTCGCCGAGGAAGTCGAGGAGGACGTAGTCGAAGCCCCAGTCGTTGAAGCCCAGCTTCTCGAGCGTCTCGAAGCCGTGGATGATGCCGCGCCCGCCGCAGCCGCGACCGACCTCGGGGCCGCCGAGCTCCATCGCGTAGACGCCGTCGCGCTTGAAGCAGACGTCGCCGATGGCGACCTCCTCGCCGGCCTCCTTCTTCTTCGACGAGGTGGCGATGATCGTCGGGCAGGCCTTGCCGCCGAAGAGGAGCGAGGTGGTGTCGCTCTTCGGATCGCAGCCGATGAGGAGGACCTTCTTCCCCTGCTGCGCCATCATGTAGCTGAGGTTGGCGAGGGTGAAGCTCTTGCCGATGCCGCCCTTGCCGTAGATGGCGATGATCTGGGTGGCCTTCGTCGTCGGTAAAGCCGTCATGAGCGGGGCCTCCAGTCGAGGAGCATCTTGAGACAGGCGGGATCGCCGAACGCCGTCTCGTAGGCGGCCGCAGCGTCGGTGTGCGGCGCGCGGTGGGTGATGAGGCCGTCGAGGCGCAGGCGGCCGTCGGCGACGAGCGCGATCACCGCGTCGAGATCGACGGGCTGCCACTCGGCGGCGACGCGCAGGCGCGCCTCGCGGAGGAACGCCGGCGGGAAGGCGAACGTCAGCGGCTCGGCGTAGAAGCCGGCGAGGACGATCTCGCCGCCGCGCGCGAGGCGGCCGATGAGGCCGTCGAGGAGCGTGCCGTCGCCGCTCACGTCGACGATCGCTAGTCGCGGCGCGAATCCTCGTCGGGGTGCACGACGCGGTAGCCGCGACCGGCGGCGCCGGCCACGCGATCCGGGCGCGTCTCCCAGACCACCGGGCTGTGGCCCGCGGCGACGGCGAGCCGCGCCACGAGGCGGCCGAGGACGCCGTGGCCGACGATGAGATCGACCGCCCGCCCGTCGCCGCCGGCGAGCGCGTGGTGCGCGGTCGCCGCGAGCGCGAGCAGCACGCCCTCCTCGCCGAGCGCGAGCGCGTCGTCGATGCGGGTGGCGCGCGCGACCGGGACGGCGAGGTGCGACGCGGCGCCGCCGAAGAGGCCGCGCACGTCGCCGAAGCAGGTCGCGCCGGGGACGAACACGCGATCGCCGACGCGCAGATCGCGACGGCGCGCCTCCTCGCCGACGACGGCGACGACGCGGCCGACCGACTCGTAGCCGGGCACGAGCGGGTAGCCCATCCCGGGGAAGGGCGGCATGCGCCCCGTCCAGAGGAGGCGCTCGGTGCCCGTCGAGATGCCGCTCCACTCCACCTCGACGACGACGTGTGCCGTCGGGGGCGGGCTCAGCGTCAGGCGGCGGAGCGACAGCTCGGCCGGAGCACCGAAGACGACTGCGAGAGTCTCCTCCATTGACTGTCATCCTAGCTTGACGGTTTTCTGTGTCAATCTGAATTGACAGAATCGACAGGATGGCTACGCGGCGGTCTGGCGAAGGCTGGCGGGCACGAGGCGTTCGGCGATGCGCACGACGAGCGCGCGCAGGGCGGCGGCGCCGGGGCAGGCGGGGACGGCGGCGCTGGCCGCGTCGATGAGCGCGCGCAGGTGCGCCACGGTGCCGTCCACGCCGCGCGTCGCGATCGAGCTCGGGCGCGCGAGGGCGGCGTCGCGCTGCACGGGCTTCCCCGCCTCGTCGGGGCGAGCGACGGCGTCGAGCAGATCGTCGGCGACCTGGTAGGCCTCGCCGAGGCGCTCACCCATCAGCGACCACGGCGTGGGATCGCTGCCCGCGGCGATCGCGCCGGCCATCGTCGCGGCGCGGAAGAGCGACCCGGTCTTCGCGCGGTGGTAGGCGTCGAGCGGGACCGACGGCGCGGGCTCGCTCTCCCACGCCTGGCCGGCGACCAGGCCTCCCGTCGAGCCGGCGGCGCGCGAGAGGAGCGCGATCAGCGCCGGGAGCCGCTCGGGGGCGGCGACGCCGACGCGCGCGACGAGATCGAACGGGAGCAGGATGAGGGCGTCGCCGGCGAGCACCGCCAGCGGCTCTCCGAAGGCGCGGTGCACCGAGGGCTTGCCGCGGCGGAGGGGCGCGTCGTCGAAGCAGGGGAGATCGTCGTGCACCAGCGAGGCGCAGTGGAGGAGCTCGATCGACGCGGCGGCGGCGTCGGTGAGCGCCGGCAGATCCTCGCCGCAGGCGGCGGCGACGGCGACGCAGAGGCGCGGCCGGACGCGCGCGCCCCCGGGGAAGACGGCGTAGTGGAGCGCCCTGGCGAGCGTCGGCGGCGCGCCCGTCGAGCCGCGCGCGATGGCGGAATGGAGGGCGCTCTCGATGCGGTCGCTCGCGCTCGCGGTGCCGAGTGCAATCATGACGGACTCCCTGGGTCGTTCGCGTCGCGCAGCTCGGCCTCGTGGGCGTCGAGCTCGTCGAGGATCAGGCGCGCGACGGTGTCGGGCTGCTCCTCGTGCGGGAGGTGGCCGGCGCCGCGGACGATCGCCAGGCGGGCGTCGCGCGCGCGCGCCACCGTCTCGCGCTGCTGGAAGAGCGGCACCGCGCGGTCGAGCTCGCCAGCGACGACGAGGAGGCGCGGCGCGAGGCGCGGGAGGTCGGCCCACAGCGGCTCGAGATCCCAGCGCGCCAGCATCCCGAGGACCGCGGCGACGTGCGCCGGGCTGCGCGCGAGGCGGGCGTAGAGCGCGACGCCGTCGCGATCGATCGTCGCGCCCATCGAGCGCAGCATCGCGGCGACGCTGTCGGGCTCGCGCGCCGAGAGCGCGACGAGCTGCGCGGCGAGCGGCGAGCGCGAGAGCAGCCGCGCCGCCGGGCCGAACAGCGACGCCGCGAGGCCGCGGAGCGGCACGAACGCGCCGGCGATGGCGACGAGGAGGCGCGGGGCGATCCCGCCGTCGAGCGCCAGGCGCGCGACCACCGCCGCGCCCGCCGAGTGGCCCGCGGCGACGACGGGCGCGAGCCCGAGCTGATCGCGAAGGAGGCGCCCCAGCGCCGCCGCCGTCGAGGGCAGCGAGGGATCGAAGTCGGGCGGCGCCGTCGAGAAGGCGTGCCCGGGGAGGTCGGGCGCGACGACGGTGAAGCGGCGCGCGAGGAGCGGCAGGAGCGCGCGGAACGAGTGCGTCGACGCGGCGGTGCCGTGCACGAGGAGGAGCGGCGGCCCCGCGCCCATCACCTGCACGTGCCAGGTGATCCCGCCCGAGGCGACGAAGCGGCTGTGCTGGCTGTGCGGCCAGCGCGGCCCGTCGGTGCGCCAGTCGAGCGCGGGGCTCACGGCGACACGGAGGCGAGCGTGCGGATCTGCTGCGCGATGCCGCCCGCGTCGACGTGCGGGAGCGGCAGGTAGCGCGCCGCCATCTCCGTCGCGAGCTGGCGCGCGGCGGGGCGGGCGCGCGGGGCGGTATCGAGGAACAGCGTGCGCACGCCGGCGGCGCGGATGGCGCGGGCGCTGGCGAGCGCGTCGGCGGTGGCCGCGGCGTGGCCAGTCTGGCCGGCGCGATCGACGTTGCCGCGCCCGTCGGTCATGAAGACGAGGATGGGGGTCTGCCCGCGCCGCCGCGCCTCGAGCGCGAGGGCCAGCGCGGCGTCGATGCCGCGCGCGAGCGGGGTCGTGCCGCCGCCGGCGAGATCGGCGAGGCGGCGGCGCACGCGCGCGAGCGAGCGCGTCGGCGGCAAGAGCAGCGTCGCGTCGACGCCGCGGAAGGCGAACAGCGCCACCTGATCGCGACGCACGTAGCAGTCGGCGAGCACGCGCTCGACGGCGCCCTTGGCCTCGGCGAGGCGCTGGAGCGCGGCGGAGCCCGAGGCGTCGACGGAGAAGATCACGCAGGTCTCGCTGCGCTGCACGGTGCGGCGCACGCGGAAGTCTTCGCCGCGGACGTCGAGGCGCTGCGGCGTGAAGCGGCGCTCGCGACGGCGGAGCCGCTGCATCGGCGCCGCTGCGCGCAGGGTCTCGATGACGTGGAGCCGCTCCCCGGGCTGCGGCTGCCCGGCGCGCACGCCGGCGGGGCGGCCGCGCTGCGTGGTCGCGCGGAGGACGCCCGACTTGCCGGCGGCGCGCGACGGAGCCGACCGCGCCGCCGGACCAAGCCCGAGCGCGTCGAGGAGGTTGGCGGGGATGGCGCTCTCGGCGGCGGCGAGGACGATCTCGTCGAGCGGACGGTCGCGCTTCGGCGTCGAGGTGTCGTCGTCGTCGCGCGCGTCGCCGTCGGGGGGAGGCGCGGCCTGCGGATCGGCCGGCTCGGTGTCGGGCGGCGACGGCTCGGCGGCATCGTCGTTCTCGTCGCGGTCGGCGTCGCTGTCGTCCTCGTCGGCGGGCGCCGGCGACCGGGTCGCGCGCGGCCCGAGGACCAGCCGCGCCGCCGCCGCCACGTCACGCTCGTCCGCCTGCGTGCGCCCCTCGAGCGCGGCGTGCACCCGCGCCACCGTCGCCGCGAGGAGCGGCGCGCGCAGCGACGCGATCCCCAGCGACAGCGCCGCGCGCACCAGCGCGTCGACCAGCTCCGCGTCGAGCTCGACGGACGGGAGCAGCGCGCGCGCGCGCTCCACCCGTGCGCGGTCCGGCGCCTCCTCCGGCGCGGCGCGCCCGTCGAGCGGCGCGAGCAGGAGGTGCAGCGCCAGCCGCTCGGACAGCACCGCCGCCGTCCGCTCGTCGTCGCTGCCCTCGTCGAGCGCGACGACCCCGATGCGGCAGGGCGCGACCGCCGTCACCCCTTCGCGCTCGATGGAGAGCGCGCCGCGATCGAGCGCCGACGCCAGGGTCGCGGCGACGAGCGGCGACACGCGCTCGGCCATCGCCACCACCACCACGCCGCCGTGCGCCTCGGAGAGGAGCCCGCGCTCGGCGACGACGCGCCCCGCGCTCAGCGTCGCGGCCAGCGCCACGCCGCCCAGCAGCCGATCATCGGTCACGTGGAGCGGCACCTTCACGAGCGGCGCTCCGTTGGGAAGCAGCGCCCGAACCCACCCGCACAGGCGATCGCGCGACGGGCCCGGCCAGCCGCGCAGCAGCAGGCCCCCGACGAGCGCCGGCTCGACGGCGAACAACTCGACGGCGCGCGCGGCCTCCGACCAGGCGTCGCGCGCCGCTTCGCTGGTCATGCTCGCCCCGCTCTGGTCATGCGCCGAAGACCTGCGCCACCGCCTTGTCGATGCGCGCGACGGAGCCGTTCTCGTCGAGGACGTTGCGCCGCAGGCGGTGCCGCAGGGCGAGCGCCGCCACGCGCCGCAGATGCACGTCGGCGACCTCCCCGTCGCCGGCCAGCGCCGCCGCCGCGCGCGCCGCGCGGATCAGCGTCAGCTCGCCGCGCAGCCCGTCGGTGCCGAGCGCCTGGCACAGCGCCGCCGCCCGCTCGACGACGCCGTCGGAGACGGACACCTCGCGCAGCCGCCCGCGCGCGTCGCGCAGCCGCGTGGTGAGCGCCGACTCCTCCGCCGCCCAGCGCGCGACGAACGCCTTCGGGTCGCGCTCGAACGCCGTGCGCCGCTTGACCACCTCGACGCGCGCGGGTAGCTCCTGCGGCGTTTTGACGTCAAGCGACAATCCGAAGCGATCGAGGAGCTGCGGGCGCAGCTCGCCCTCCTCCGGGTTGCCGCTGCCGACGAGCACGAAGCGCGCCGGGTGGCGCACGCTGATCCCCTCGCGCTCGACGACGTTCTCCCCCGACGCCGCGACGTCGAGCAGCAGATCGACGAGGTGGTCGGGCAGGAGGTTGACCTCGTCGATGTAGAGGAACCCGCGGTGCGCCCGCGCGAGGAGACCGGGCGCGAACGTCCGCTCGCCGCGCGCCAGCGCCGCCTCGAGGTCGAGCGCACCGACGACGCGATCCTCGGTGGCGCCGAGCGGCAGATCGACGACCGGCACCGGCACCTCGGCGGCCTGCGGCGTCGCGCCGCTCGCGGCGACCGGGCAGCCCGGCGAGCAGTGCGCGTGATCCTCGGCGGGATCGAGCTGATAGGGGCAGCCCGACACGACGCGCATGCGCGGCAGGAGCGCCGCCAGCGAGCGCACCGCCGTCGACTTCCCGGTGCCGCGATCGCCGAGGACCAGCACGCCACCGATGGTCGCGTCGACGGCGACGAGCTGCAGCGCCAGCTTCAGATCGTCCTGCCCAACGAGCGCGGAAAACGGATACGCGACCATCACGCCACCTGTCCCGCGACCGCGCCGTCGGTCTCCGGCGCCTCGGCCACCTCACCGCGCGCGAAGGCGATGCCGAGCGCGAGCCAGGCGGCGACGACGAAGCCGAGCGCCTCGAGCGCGAACACGAAGGAATAGGCCGCGCTCGACGAGCCGACCAGCCAGCGCGCCACGTCGGCGAGCACCGTCCCGAGGAACCCGCCGCCGCCGAAGGCGATCGCCTGCGACGCCCCCCACATCCCCATGCGGACGCCCTCGCGCGCGCCGCGCCCCTCGCTGGCGAGCGCCATCATCGCCCCGATGGCGGCGATCGAGAACGCGCCGTTGGCCATCCCGAGGAGGAAGACGTTCTCGCGCAGCGGCCACGCGCTCACCCCGAACGCGCCCGTGCCGGCGCAGACCAGCCCCGACATCGCCACCGCCGACGCCACGCAGCCGCCGATCACCCAGCCCTTCAGCGACGCGATCTGGCGCCGCTTCCACACCGTCGTGATCACCGCCACGAGGAGCATCCCGGCGAAGACGCCGCCGTGCTGCGCGCCCGAGAGCTTCGTCGACTGGCCCGGCGTGAAGGCGAAGTGCGTCCCGGCGAACGGCTCGAGGATCAGGTCCTGCGCGCTGTAGGACAGCATCGAGATGAACACGAACACGGTGAAGCGACGCGCGTTCGGCTCGGACCACACCTCTCGCAAGGCGACGCGGAACGGCGGCTTCGGCCCTCGTCGCCGTCGACGGCGCGCGCCTCCGCCGCGGGCGCGCCCTCGAGGCGCCACACCGCGAGGACGGTGAGCACGAGCGCCGCCGTGGAGACCGCGGTCGTCGTCGTGAGCAGCCGCGCCGTCGAGAAGGGATCGAGGAGCTTGCCGACGACGGTCGCGGTCACCGCGAAGCCGGCGATCATCATCAGCCACACCACCGTCGCCGCGGCGGCCCGGCGCTCGGGCGCGACGCGCTTGGCGAGGAGCACGAGGAGCGACGTCCCGGCGGCGCTCACGCCGCCCCCGATCAGCGTGAAGGCGACGATGGCGAGCGCGAGCCTGGCCGCGAACGACCGCGCCATGAGCGCGGTGGCCGCCGCGGCGGCGACGGTTCCGACGGCGAGCGTGGCCATGCCGCCGACGATCCAGGGCGTGCGGCGCCGCCCGAGGTCCGAGCCGTACCCCATGCGCGGCCGCAGCATCTGCATCGCGTAGTGCAGCGTCACGAGCGCGCCGGGGAGCATCGCCGGCAGCGCGAGCTCGACGACCATCACCCGGTTCAGCGTCGAGGTCGTGAGGACGACGATGGCACCGAGCGCCGTCTGTACGAGGCCGAGCCGCACGATGCTCAGCCATCCAAAGGGGTTCGCGGGTCGCTGGGTCGTGGACATCGTCTCCTCGCTCGTCGCAGCGCGCTACGCCGTTCGCACGGCGAAGGCGCTCACCAACATTCCGGTCACGAAGAAGTTCACGCCGAGCGCGCTGTACCAGGTGGCGCGCGCGATCGGCTCGCGCAGGAAGCGCAGCATGAGGAGCGCCTGCACGACGACGAGCGCACCGACGGCGAACGGGTGCCACGACGCGCGCCAGGCGAACAGCAGCGCCACGACGGCGAGCTGCGGCGCGAGCATCATCGCGCAGGCCACCCGCGCGGCGCCGTTCGCCCCGAGCTGCACCGGCAGCGACCGGATCCCCGTCGCGCGATCGCCCTCGATCGCCTTGAAGTCGTTCAGCGTCATGATGCCGTGCGCGCCGACGCTGTAGAGGAGCGCGAGGGAGAGCGTGCGCCCGTCGGGCAGCGCCCCGCCCTGCATCACCGCCGCGCCGGTCACCCAGGCGAGCCCCTCGTACGAGAGGCCGCAGGCGGCGTTGCCCCACCACCCATTCGCCTTCAGGCGGATCGGCGGCGCGCTGTAGGCCCACGCGAGGACGAGGCCGACGGCCCCCGCGCAGAACCCCCACACCCCGAGCGTCGTCGCCACCGCCAGCGAGAGCGCGGTCCAGGCGATCGCGACGTAGAGACCCCAGCGTCCGGGCATGCGCCCCGACGGGATCGGGCGGTGCGGCTCGTTGATGGCGTCGACGTGGCGGTCGTACCAGTCGTTCGCGGCCTGGCTCGACGCGCAGACCAGCGGGCCGGCCAGCGCGACGCCTGCGAGGACCAATGGCCAGTGCGCGGCGAGCGGACGCCCCGACGACACGACGCCACAGCCGAAGGCCCACATCGGCGGAAACCAGGTGATCGGCTTCAACAGCTCGGCCACCGTCGCCAGCGACGGGCGCGTTGGGGCGCGGACCGCCGCGGCCGCGCGCATGGGCGTCTCGGTCACCATCGCCTTGTCAAGCTACCAGAACACATCAATGTGTCAACCTAGATTGACAGTCCGGGCCGCCGCCTGTGCCGGCGATGATTCGGGCCGATGGAGCTGCGCGAGATCGAGCGCTGGGTGAACGAGATGCGCGAGGACGACGAGCTGCTGGAGTCGCTCGCCTACGTGACGAACCGCAACGTGGGGCCGCTCTGCGCGGGCAGCCGAAGCGGCTGGAGCTGCTAGCGCGCTTCCGGAGCGAGGCGGCGCGGCGGCGCGGCGACGGGGACCTGGCGACGGCCGAGGCCATCGAGCGGCTGATCGCGAAGGTGACGTAGCGCCAATGCCAGTCACGTCGCGTCTTTGGCGACGACGGGGGCGGCGTGGAGGAGGTCCACGACCGAGCGGTGTGCCGCCGGCGCGCCGGCGCCTACGGCGCACCAAAAAGCAGGCGTTTTTAACGATAGACAAGAATACATTTCCCGTCGCTGATACGCTTGACTTTTGACCTTTGGGCAGCTAAGCTAATCTCATGAATTCCGGGGCTTCGCCGCAGCTCGCGTTCTCGTTTCGCGCTCGCAGGCGGCGGCCCAAGAAGCGGCGCAAGCCCGGTCGCAAGCCGGGTCCTGGTGGTCGCCGCGTCTCGCACAAGCGGCGCCCCGAGCTTCCCTCGCGCTTCCCCGTCCACGTGACGTATCGCCTCGTCCGCCGCCTGCCGAGCGCACGTCGCCCCGCCGTGTTCCGGGCGATTCGGCGCGCCTTCAACGAGGGCCGCGAGGCGTTCGGCGGCCGCCTCTGCCACTTCAGCGTCCAGCGCGACCACCTCCACCTCGTCGTCGAGGCGGCGAACCGCGAGGCGCTCTCTCGCGCGCTTCACGCTCTCGCGATTCGCATCGCCCGCGCGATCAACCGCGTCCTCGGACGCAAAGGGCAGGTGTTCGCCGACCGCTACCACATGCGCATTCTCAAGACGCCGACCGAGGTCAAGAACGCGCTCCGCTACGTCCTCGAGAACCGCTGGAAGCACCACCCCGCCCGTCCCGACTATTTTGTCGAGCAGGATTTCTGCAGCTCGCTCGCCTGGCTCGACTCCGCCGTCGTCGCGCCGCGCACCTGGCTGCTCCAGAGCGCCGAGCGCGCGCTCCGAATCCCACGCCCACCGAGCACACCGACGGGGGGCTGGGGATCGCCCCAGCAAGGCGCCGCAGGCGCCGTCGCTCTGTTCCGAACGTCCACGCCCTGACGCCCCGCACCACCGCCACGCGAGCGGCACACCGTCCAGTCGTGCGTCCCCTTCACGCCGCCCCCGTCGCAGCAAGAAGCCGCGAAGTGACCGGCATTGTCTCTAGCGCCGTCAGGCGGCGGCGCCGCAGCAGCGCTTGTACTTCTGGCCGCTGCCGCAGGGGCAGGGGTCGTTGCGCCCGGGGGCGGCGGCGCGCGTGGCGGGGACGGTGACGCCGTCGACGTAGAGCCAGCGGCCGTCGCTCGGGCGGCGGCGGAAGCGCGAGCGCTCGTGGTGGACGTGGGTGGCGCCGCGCGCGTCGCGGTAGCGGGCGCGGAACTCGACGGTGGCCTCAGATGCGGGGGCGCCGCCCCCGGGACCCCGCGCCTCGCTTCGCGAGTCGCTGGCGCGGACGATCTCGAGGCCCAGCCAGGTCGACTCGCGCGCCCACTTCTCGACGGCGGCGCGGTCGACGCCGGTGGCGTCCCAAGTGTCTAGCAGATAATCGATGCGATGCAGGACGTGGGCGCTGTAGCGCGAGCGCATCAGCGCCTCGGGCGTAGCAGCGGGCGCGCCGTCGAGGAGCGGCCCGCAGCAGGCGTCGAGCGCGCGGCCGCTGCCGCAGGGGCAGGCGGGGGCGGCGGCCATTTCCGTCTAGCCGAATACCTTCTTCTTGAGGAGGCCGTTCACGTCGGCCTGGGTGAGCTCGTGCAGGCCGCCGATGGGCTCGCCGGCGACGAAGACCAGCGGGAACTCGTCGAGCTTGGCCTGGGTGACGCACCAGCTGCGCGTGGCCTCGTCGTTGGTGACGTCGAGGACGCGGAAGGGGATGTCGCGCCCCTTGAGGAGCTCCTCGACCTTCTTCTTGGTGCGGTGGTCCTTGCCGTCGAAGTAGACGATGACCGGCGCGGCCTCGCGGGCGGGGGCGGCGGCGGGCTTCGCGACGGCGGCGACGGGCGCGGCGGCGGCGCGGCGGGCGGCCAGCTCCTCGACGGGGGCGAGGGGGCGGCCGACGAGGTCGTTGGCGGTGGCGAGGAACGAGCGCACGACGCGCACGGGGGCGACCTTCTCGCCGGCGGTGGAGGTGAGCGCGCCGTGGGCGAGCGCGCGGAGCTTGTCGGTGACCTGCGTGAGCAACATGGCGCGTGTTGTCCCGCCGCTCGCCCGCCGCGTCAAGCGCCGTCGGCGCCTTCGCCCTCGGCCAGGGGAGGCCACTCGTGGCCGAGGTCCTCGAGGAGCGTGGCAATGTTGTCTAGCGCATACGGCGAGGCGTCGGCGGGCGGCGTCCAGCGGAGCGCGTCGCCGAGCGTGGCGAGGCCGTGGCGCTCGAGGAGCTGGCGCGCGCCGATCGAGAGATCCTCGATCTGGCGGAGCGGCGTCGTCAGTGTGAGCGGCGGCATCACGCGGACACCAGGAGCTCGTCGTGGACCAGCTCGGCGACGGCGGCGCGGGCGTCGGCGGCGGCGAGGCCGCGCGCGGTGGCGTCGTCGACGAGCGCGCGCACCCGGCGCGGCGTCGGCCCGGCGGCGCGCAGCGCCTCGTAGAGCGGACGCTCGACGGTGACCAGCGAGACGCCGCCCGCGGTGCGCACCGCCACCATCCAGGTCGGCGCGGCGTCGATCAGCTTGGCGTCGACGGTGAGACCGGGCGCGTCGTCGCACAGCGCGACCGCCGGCATGAGGCCCACCTCGAACAGGTAGCGCTCCGCCTGCTGCAGGACCGCCATCGCCCCGCGGCCGACGGCGATGGGGATCACGCCCGGCGCGCGGCGGAGCGCGGTGTCGTCGCCGAGCGCGGCGGGGGGCGTCGGGCTCTCATCGTCGTCGGGCTCGCGGCGGGCCTGCGCCAGCGCGGTCTCGATCGCCAGCACGTCGGCGAGGTGCGGCGTGCGCAGCGGCCGGGCGACGATGAGCTCGGCGAGGAAGGCGGCGAAGGCGAGCGGCATCGAGCCGCGATCGTCGACGGCGGCGTGGAAGTGCGCCGACGAGAAGAAGTCCTCGAGCGTGGCCAGGCGGCCGGCCTCGGCGAGGACCCAGGTGGTGGTGGCCTTCCACTCCTCGGAGAGCGTGCGCAGCGCGCGGCGGCGGCGCAGGCGATCGAGGCGCAGCGCGCGATCGTCGACGGCGGCGAGCTGGGCGCGGAGCGGCGACGGGAGGTGCGCGAGGACCTCGTCGGGCGACTCGCGCACGGCGGCAGCGAACGCCGGATCGAAGTACATGCGCACGAGCGCGCGCTGCGCGGCGATGTACGGCGGCGGCGGCGACGACGCGGCGCTCACGAGCGCGCTCCCGGCGCGGCGATGGGGAAGGCGCGGTTGAGGCGACCGAAGTTGGCGACGACGTCGTCGGGCGGGTTGTGCTCGCACTCGTAGACGATGGCGCGCAGGCCCGTCGCGCGCGGCAGCACCGCGCCGACGATCTGCCAGGTGTCGGGCAGCGGATCGGGGGCGTGCGTGTCGTCGATGAGCGGCAGCCCGTCGACCTCGACCTCGGTGCCGCCCGCGACGTGCAGCTCGACGACGCGATCGAGCGGGAAGCCGTCGAGGCCCGTCGTCGGCGGCAGCCCGCGCAGCCGCTGGAAGATGGCGAGGTGCGCGCAGTCGAGGAGCAGGCCGCAGCACGAGCGCTCCGAGACGAGCGCGAAGTAGTCGAGGAGGTGCAGGTCGCCGAGGTAGACGCTGCCGGGCGGGTTCTCGGGGAGGACGCGCAGGCCGGTGCCCTCCTCGATGGCGCGAACGGCGTCGGCGGTGGCGTAGGCGGAGTCGCGCGTGAGGACCGGCGGCAGGAGGAGCTGGTGGCCGCGGTCGCGCGCGCCGAAGTGCCAGAGGCCGGCGTCGCCGCACAGCCAGGCGGCGCCGATGGCGCGGGCGGCGGCGGTGGTGCCGGCGAGCCAGCGCGCGTCAACGTCCTCGGGCTCCTCGAGGTTCACGTCGAGGAAGTGGTAGGTCGTGGGGCGGCCGGCGTCGGCCCAGCGGGCGACGTGCTCGTCGAGGCCGCGCTCGAGGTCGGCGCCGTACTCGAGGAAGTGGACGAGGCCGGGGTGCTCGGCGGCGAAGTTGGGGGCGTCGATCCCGCCTTTGGCGGCGGAGCCGGGCTCGGCGGAGATCCCGACACCGAGGCGCGGCAGCGACGAGAGGGGCTGCATGGCGGCGGAGCCTAGCACGGGTCGCCCTTGCGATCGGCGGGGAGCGCGGGTCACAACCATCGGGTGCGCGCGGTGATGGCGATGGCGGCGACGGCAGCGCTGGCGGCGTGCGGGCCGCGCGCGACGGTGGCCGTCGACGACGCGGGCCCGGCGGCGGTGGCGCGCGAGCCGCCCGTCGCCGTCGAGGGCGAGACGGCGAACGTCGCGGAGGGGGCGCGGCGGCCGGCGGCCGACGGGGCGACGCTGGTGGCGGTGAGCTTCGCCGACGACGACGGGCTGGCGGCGCGACGGCGGTGGGTGCGGCCGGCGCACGGCGAGGCGGAGGTGCGCGCGCGGCGCGAGGAGCTGGCGGCGGAGGCGGCGCGGCTGCCCGACGGCGAGCGGGCGCGCGTGGAGCCGCTGCTCGACGGACTGGCGACGGTGTCGGCGGTCGAGGGGAGCTTCGGCGACCCGACGCGCATCGGGACCGACCTCGCGGCCAGCGTCGGGATCTTGCAGTGGGCGGCGCGGCGCGGGCGGCCCGTCGACGCCGGGACGTCGCTCTACGCGCTGCTGGCGGCGATCGCGCGCCGGGCGCGCGCGGGCGAGGCGCTGGCGCGGGCGTCGCAGCGCGAGCTGGCGCGGGCCAAGATACGATAGACAGAAAAGGCGCGCGGCTGCGCGGGCGGCCGGTCGTCGGCGAGAAGCTCGTCGCGGCGCTCCTGCCGGTCGCGGGCGCGGGGGCGACGCGCACCCTCCAGCTCGCCATCGCCGCCGACGTGGCGACGGCGCTCTACGCGCGGCACGGGGCGCGCTTCCCGACGGCGGAGGGGCGCGCGCTGCTCCTCAGCCTGTACGTCAACCGGCCGGCCTGGGTCGCGCCGGCCGTCGGGCGCGCCACCACGATCGCCGTCGACGGCGACCTCGTCGCGGCGCTCCGCCGCGCGGCCATCGAGTCCTATCCGCCGTCGGACCGCGCCCGGCGCGCGCGCCGCTACGCGACCGCGATCTTCGCCGCGCGCCCCTGAGCGAGACGTCAGCGCGCTTGCGGTCCGCGGCGCGACGTGGTGTGTGAGTGCCGTGACGCGACGAGATCAACGGAGCGGCGGCCCGGGCCGCAAGCAGGCGGGCGGCGGGCGCGCGGGCGGTCCACGCGCGGGCGGTCCACGCGCGGGCGGTCCACGCGCGGGCGGCAAGCGCGACGAGCGCGGTCCCCGTCGAGGGGCCGGACGCGGCGGCGCACCGACGACGCTGTCGCGCCCGTCGAAGCCGACGTCGAAGTCGGCGAAGCCGTCGACCGCGACGAAGCCCCCGAAGCCCCCGAAGCCCCCGAAGCCGAAAAAGCGCGAGTTCCCGACGGTGGCCGCCGCCCCCGCCGCCCCGCCGCGCGCCAGCGAGTGGCTCTTCACCACGCGCCCCGGCGCCGAGCAGGATCTCCTCGAGGAGCTCTACTTCCTCGACGAGGGCTGCGCCCCGCGCCTCGCCGGCCCGTCGCTGGTCGCCGCCGCGCGCTGGCCGCGCCGCCCCGGCGGCGTCACCGCCGCGCCGCCCGCCTTCGCGCGCCAGGGCCTCTACGTCTCGGCCATCGTCCCCGCCGACGCCGGCTCGGTCGCGCGCGCCTGGGCCGACGCCATCTCCCGCGCCTCGCGCGAGCCCGCCACCTGGGCTGCCGACGTCTGGGTCCCCGACGCCGACGCCTCCAACCCGTGGGCCGCCGCGGCCACCACCCTCACGCAGGAGGCGGCCGCGCTCGTCGAGGCGGGGCTCACGCCGCGCGACCGCGCCTGGGCCGATCGCCGCGCCATCGACGCGCGCGCCGCCTTCCACGACAACGGCGTCTACGCCCAGGGCTGCTTCGTCGCCGAGGGGCGCGTCGCCGTCGGCGCCGGCTGGGCGCGCGACGCCGTCAGCCTCGCGCCCGGCGGCCGCCTGCGCGTGCACGTCCCCGAGGCCGCGCCCTCGCGCGCCGCGCAGAAGCTCCTCGAGGCCTTCGCCTGGCTCGATCGCGCGCCCGAGCCGAACGACCTCTGCGTCGATCTCGGCGCCTCGCCGGGCGGCTGGACCTGGGTGCTGCTCGAGCGCCGCGCCAACGTCATCGCCGTCGACCCGGGCGCGCTCGCCCCGTCGGTGCGCGGCCGTCGCGGCCTCACCCACGCGCGCGGCGACGCCTTCAAGTTCGTCCCGCCCGAGCCGGTCGACTGGCTCTTCTGCGACATGGCCTACCGCCCGCTCGAGGTCGCGGGCCTGCTCGCGCGCTGGTGCCGCAACGGCTGGGCCCGCCTCCTCGTCGCCAACGTGAAGCTGCCGATGAAGAAGAAGGCCGAGATCCTGCTCCGCGTGCGCGACATCCTCGAGGACGGCGGCTGGCAGGACGTCCGCATCCGCCAGCTCTACAACGACCGCGAGGAGGTCACCATCGCCGCGGTCCGTATCCGCTAGACAACATTACTCCCCCATCGCGCGCGCCAGCGCGAGCTGCTGCAGCGCGACCGCGTAGCGGGCCCGCGCGCGGATCCGGCGGGCGCGGTGCGTAGGGTGGGCGGGATGTGGCGGTTGGTCGCGGTCGTCGCGGGGGTCGCGCTGGTCGGGGCGTGTGCGGACGCGCAGGCGCGCGAGCGGCTGACGATGGAGGACGCGGTGCGGATCGCGCTCCGTCACAACCTCCGGCTGCGCGCCTCGCGGGAGCGTGCGGAGGGGGCGCGGGCGGTCGCGCGCTCCGTCGGTGCGCGCCTCCTGCCGTCGGTGAGGCTGAGCGATCAATACCAGCACTGGAGCTGCCCGGCGGCGATCGCCTTCTTGCGCTTCTCGAGCGGCGCGACCTGCCTCGAGGAGGCGCAGGCGCAGGCGCAGGCGGCGGGCGCGATCGCCGGCCGCCGCCGGCGCTGGCGACGGCGTTCGCCAACCCCGTCGTGGCGCGCGCGCAGGACACCAACACCTTCGCGGCGACGGTCGTGCAGCCGGTGCTGGGGCTGCCGCGGCTTGGCTTCGAGCACGCGGCCCAGCGGGCGGCCGCAGCGGCGACGGACGCCGCGGTGCGTGTGAGCGAGGCGGCGCTGGCGCAGAACGTCCGCAACGGCTTCCTCGGCTACTTCGACGCGCGCGGCCGAGCAGATCGCGCTGGCGTCGACGGGCGAGCTGGAGGAGCAGCTGCGCGTGGCGACGGCGCGGGTGCGCGCGGGCACGCTCACGCAGGCGGATCTCCTGCGCGTGCGGGTGGCGCTGGCGAACGCCAAGCAGCAGGCGATCGCCGCCGCGGCGCAGGCCGAGGTGGTGAAGGTGACGCTGCTCGACGCGATCGGGCTCGCGCCCGACGCCGCGGTCGAGCTCGTGGAGCCGCCGCTCGGGCGCGCGACGGTGCCGTCGCCGGAGGCGGCCACGCGCGTGGCCGAGGAGCGGCGGCCCGAGGTGGCGCAGGCGGTGCTGCGACGACGGGCGGCGGCGCGCACGCGGACGGCGCGGACGTTGTCGCTCCTGCCGGAGGCGGACGTCGAGGGCGGGTACCTGCGCACCGACGGGCAGCTCTTCGCGCCGCTCGACCAGTGGTTCATCGGCGTGCGCGCGAGCTGGACGGTGTGGGAGTGGGGCGCCACCTGGTTCCAGGCGCGGGCGGCGGCGCGCGAGGCGGCGGCGGTGGCGCTGGAGGCGGAGGACGTGCGGCGCGGCGTCGCGGTCGAGGTGCAGAGCGCGCTGGCGCAGCTGCGGGCGGCCGAGTCGGCGGTCGCCGTCGCCGAGGAGGCGATCGCCAGCGCCGAGGAGGCCTTTCGTGTCGAGCAGAAATTGGTGGAGACCGGGCTGGCGACGACCACCGATCTCCTCGACGCGCAGGCCGCGCTCACGACGGCGCGGCGCATCACCCGCGTGGCGCGCAACGAGCGCGACATCGTCGACGGGCTCGACCGCGGGCGGTGCGCGCTGGCCCTCGTCGTCCCCGCCGACTTCACCGAGGCGCCGAACGGCACCGCCACCATGCAGGCGATCGTCGACGGCACCGACGCCAACTCGGCGCAGCTCGGGATCCGCTACGCGCAGGCGGTGGTGCAGCGCTACGCGCGCGACGTGCGCGTCGCCTGGCTCGCGCGGCAGGGCGGCGCGATGGGCCTCGCGCCGTCGATCGAGCTGCGCTCGCGCGCCTGGTTCAACGAGGACCTGGCGAGCAGCGAGGCGATCGTGCCGGGCGTGGTCGCGCTGGTGCTGGCGATGATCGGGTCGTTCCTCACCGCGCTCACCGTCGCGCGCGAGTGGGAGCGCGGCACGATGGAGCAGCTCGTCTCGACGCCGGTGACGCGGCTCGAGCTCCTCGTCGGCAAGCTCGTCCCCTACTTCGTCATCGGCGCCGTCGAGTCGATTTTCTGTCTACTGGTCGCGCGCTTCTGGTTCCACGTCCCCTTGCGCGGGAGCTGGCTGGCGCTCCTCGGCGCGACGGCGCTGTTCCTGATCGCGTCGCTGACGCTCGGGTACCTCATCTCGGTGCGCGCCAAGTCGCAGCTCGACGCCAGCCGCATCTCCATCCTGGCGACGTTCCTGCCGAGCCTGATGCTGTCGGGGTTCATCTTCCCCATCGACCAGATGCCGGTCGCGCTGCGCGCCATCTCCACCCTCGTCCCGGCGCGCTACTTCGTGACGCTGCTCCGGACGATCTTCCTCAAGGGCAGCGCCCCGTCGCTGATCTGGGGCGACCTCCTCGCGCTCACGGTGGCGGCGGTCGTCTTCGGCGTCCTCGCGACGCTGTCCTTCCGCAAGCGGCTCGGCTGATGTGGCGGCGCGTCGGAAGCTTGGTGCTCAAAGAGCTCATCCAGATGGTGCGCAGCCCCGCCTCGCGCTTCCTCCTGTGGGGCCCGCCGCTCATCCAGATGCTCATGTTCGGCTACGCCGCCAACCTCGAGGTGCGCCACGTGGCGATGGCCGTCCTCGACCACGACCACTCGCAGGAGAGCCGCGACTTCATCGCGCGCTTCGAGCACAGCCCCTACTTCGACGTCGTCCTGCGCGCGCGCGATCGCGCCGAGCTCCGCGACGCCATCGACCACGGGCGCGCGCAGATCGGGCTGGCCCTCGACGCCGGCTTCGCCGAGCGGCTGCGCGACGGGCGCGGCGCCCCGGCCCAGGCCATCGTCGACGCCACCGCGTCCAACACCGCGCTCATCGCGCTCGGCTACGTCGAGCAGGTGGCGGCCCGCTACGCGCGCGAGCTCGAGGACGAGCAGCTCCAGCGCCGCCGACCCGAGTGGCTCGGCCGCGTGCCGCGCATCGAGCTCGAGTTCCGCCCCTGGTACAACCCCGACCTCCTCAGCCGCTGGTTCTTCCTCCCCGGCGTCGTCGGGACCATCACGCTCATCACCATCATGACGCTGACGGCGTTCTCCGTCGTGCGCGAGCGCGAGATCGGCACGCTCGAGCAGATGATGGTGACGCCCATCCGGCGCTCCGAGTTCATCCTCGGAAAGACCATCCCCAGCTACCTCGTCGGCGTCGTCAACATCACGATGATCGCGGCGGTGGGGCGCTTCTGGTTCCACCTCCCCTTCCGCGGGAGCCTCGCGCTGTTCGCCCTCGGCGCGAGCCTCTTCATCCTCTGCACGATCGGCTTCGGGCTGCTGTTGTCGACGGTGTCGGAGACCCAGCAGCAGGCGATGCTGCTGTCGAGCTTCATCACCACGCCGGCCTTCATGCTCTCGGGGTTCGTGAACCCCATCTCCAACATGGCGGTGGGGCTGCAGTGGCTGAGCTACCTCGATCCGCTGCGCTACTTCATGGTCGTCCTGCGCAGCATCTATCTGAAGGGGGTCGGGCTGCGCATCCTCTGGCCCGATCTGGTGGCGATGGCGCTGTTCGCCGCGGCGCTCCTGGCGGTGAGCGTGCTGCGCTTCCGGAAGTCGCTCGAGTGACGCGCTCTACCCGACGTGCTGATGGATCCACTTCACCTGCGGGGCCGCCGCCTTCGCGTGCGCGAGGCACCAGTCGGCGAACCCCGCGCCGTGGAGCAGCCCTTTTGGGATAGACGGAAACATCGCCTTCAGCCCCTTCATCTTGAGGAGCTCGGCGCGCGGGTGATCGGGGTCGAAGCCGCGCGGCACCTTCTTGAGGTCGTCCTCGCCGACGATCTCGTAGCCGTCGGCGCGCAGCGCGGCCACCAGCTTGGCCAGCGCCGCGCCCGCCTTCCCGTCGACGGCGGCGCGCCAGCGCGCGAGGCGCTCCGGATCGAACTGATAGAGCCCCGCGCCCGCGAGCTGCTGGTCGAGCCCGAGGTGCACGTAGAGCGCGGCCAGCCCGCCCTCGCCCACGCTCTTCCCCTCGACGGTGAGCACCGCCGCGATGTTCGTCTTGTAGGGCCGCTTGTCCTTCGAGAAGCGGACGTCGCGATGGATGCGCAGGATCTTCGGCTCGCCCAGCGCGACCGGCCGATAGACCGGCGCCAGCTTCGCCCGCACGTCGGTGAGCAGCGCCGTCATCGGCTCCACCCACTCCGCCTCGTACCGCGCTTTGTTCTCGGCGAACCACTCGCGGCTCATCTCCTCCGCCAGCTCGGAGAAGAAGCGCATCCCTTTTTTGTCAAATCCGGCGAACGCCATGCGGCGAGTATCGCCGGGATCGCCGGACGTCAGAAACGTCAGAACGGCGTCACGAACGTCATGCGCGCGACGCCGGCGGCGCCGAGGTGGTCGAGATCGCGCACGACGCCGACGACGCCGGTGCCGAACGCGCTCATGTCGGCGAGGAAGGCGGCGGCGCGGGCGCCGTCGCTGAAGTCGAAGAGCGCGAGCTCGGTGAAGAGGGCGACCGCGCCCGACGGCAGCGTGAGCCCGGCGGCGATCGCGGGCGGCAGCGGCGGCAGGACGATCGCGTCGTCGCCGCGGTAGGGGAAGCGGACCTCCCACGTCGTGTAGAGATCGTCGAGGCCGCGCCAGGTGAGGCTGATCCGCCCGACGTCGACGCCGTCGAGCCGCGCCTCGGGGTGCCAGGAGACGCGCAGGCGGCCGGCGGCGTCGACCGCGGCCTGCGCCTGCGAGAGGAACGGCAGCGCGCGCGAGGCGTCGAAGCTCGTCGAGATCGGCGGCGCGCTGGCGTCGAACAGCCACGACGACGGCACCTGCGCCACCGCGCTGTCCATGTAGAGGATGAGCGTGCGCCACGCCGCGCTCGCGGTCGCTCCGTCGGGGATGCCGAGCATGCCGCCCGCGCGGCCGTTCGCCGGCGAGGCGGCGAGGTCCCTGCCCGCGGAGAGCCGGCCGCCGTCGATTCGCGTCACCTTGGCGCGGAGAAAGCGGATGTTCGGCGCGATGCCGGCGATCTCGGCCGCACGGTCCGTCGTCGCCCCCGATTCCACCGTCGGGGGAGGCTGCTGCCGATCGCGCAGGAGCTCGCCGCCGTCGACGTCGAGCCAGGTCGTGAGCGCGCGCCGCGCGACGTCGATCACGGTGACCGCGCCGCCCGGGACGACGACGAGCTCGGTCGGGCCGCTCGCGGCGACGAGCGCGCGCTGCGAGCCGTCGGGATCGGTCACGAGGATGCGCACCGCGCGCGCCGACCCGTCGCTGGTCGTCGGATCGACGGTCACCGTCGGGAGCGGGGCGGCCGGACCGCCGGGGCTCGGCGTCCCCGGCGACGGACCGCCGGGCGTTCCCCCGGGATCGGGGAGCGCGCCGCCGCCGCGCGATACGCATCCCGCACAGAGCACCACGAGGAGCCAGCTCGACCGACACAGCATGTCGGGCGCGATGTGCAGCCGCGAGGCCAGCGTCCGCCACCGCGTCCGATGCCGCGATCACGCGCGGCGCTTGGGGCGCACGCTCACCACCTGTGGCGCCCCCGCCACAGGCCCGCCCCCCGAGTGGCCCCTGGCTAGCGGCGGAAGTGCGGGATCGACGGGATGCCGTCGAGCAGCGTGACCTCGCGCTCCGAGTGGTCGGTGTCGAGGTGGACCGCGAGCGCCTCGGGGAACGCGACCCGATAGCCATTGATGTGGGTCGGCTCGTTGTCGAAGGCGGCGACGACGGTGCCGAGCTCGTGCAGGCGCGCGTAGGCGGTCGCCTTGAAGTCGTCGTCGGTCTCCTCGAACGTCGGCTTCATGAGGAGCTGCACCCGCGACGAGGCGCCGGGATCGGGGAAGCCGAGGCGGTGGAAGCTGCGCACCGTCCCCTCGCGCATCGCCTCGTGGCGCCCGGTGCAGTAGGTGACCTGCGCCCCCGCGTCGAGGACCGCGCGCACGTAGGCGACCGCGCCATCGATCGCGTCGTCGAGCGCGCAGTAGTGGCTGGTGAAGAAGCGGTCGCGCCAGAAGTTCTTGGCCTCGTCGGCCCAGCGCTCGACGTCGGCGAGCGCCATCCCGGCGTTCATCATCGCGCGCCGCAGCGACCAGCCGTCCCAGTGCTCGGGCTTGGCCGCGATGAGCTCGGCGATCCCGTGCAGCTCGCCGAACTCGCGCAGGATCACCGCCTGCCGCGGCCGGTTGTCGAGCAGCGTCGAGTCGAGGTCGAACACCACGACGGACCTCGGCGCGACCGCGCGCGCGCGACCGAGCGCCTCGTCGAGAACCGAGGGATCGAGCTTCCGGGCAGGGGACCACAGCGCCATGCGGGTCGGGACCTTACGGGCTGCGCGCCCCCCTGTCGAGCGGATTTGCGAGGACGCGTCCGCCCTCCACCCGGACCACGCGCCCGCCGAGGAGCTCGGCCTCCTCCTCGTCGTGCGTCACGTGGAGCGCGTACAGCCCCTCGCGCTCGACGACGCGGCGGATCTCCGTCGCCAGCGCCCGCCGCAGCGGGCGGTCCAGCGCGGCCAGCGGCTCGTCGAGGAGGAGCACCCTCGGCCGCCGGGCGAGCGCCCGCGCCAGCGCCACCCGCTGCGCCTCGCCGCCCGACAGCGTCGACGGGCGCCGCTCCTCCAGCCCGGCCGCGCCCGCCGCCGCCAGCGCCTCGTCGGCGCGCCGACGCCGCTCGGCGCGCGCCAGCGTCCGCTCGACCCCGAAGGCGACGTTGTCGCGCGCGCTCAGGTGCGGGAAGAGCGCCAGCGACTGCGGCACCCAGCCCACCGCGCGCTCCTCCGGCGGGAGGAAGCGCGCCTCGTCCTGCCACACCGCCTCGTCGACGACGACGCGCCCCGGCCGCGGCCGCACCAGCCCGGTGATCGCCAGGAGGAGCGACGTCTTCCCCGCCCCCGACGGGCCGACGACGACGGTCACCGCGCCGGCCGGCGCCTCCAGCGTTCCCGTCAAGCGGAAATTCCCCCGCTGGAGGTCGACGGTGACGCCCAGCATCAGCCGACCGTCCGCCGCGTGAGCCGGTTGACCCCGTACAGCGCCACGATCCCGACGGCGGTGAGCACCGCCACCAGCCCCGCCGCCTCCGCCTCGCGCCCGGCGGCGAGCGCGTCGTAGATCGCCAGCGACGCGGTCCGCGTCCGCCCCGGGATGTCGCCCGCCACCATCAGCGTGAGCCCGAAGTCCCCGAGCGCGCGCGCGAACGCCAGCGTCAGCGCCGCCACCACGCCGCGCCCCGCGAGCGGCAGCCGCACCGCGAAGAAGGCCCGCAGCGGCCGCGCCCCCAGCGTGCGCGCCACGTCGACGAGCGTCGGATCCACCCCCTCGAGCGCCGCCCGCGCCGTCTTCACCACGAGCGGCAGCGCGCCGATGGTCGCCGCCAGCACGGCACCCGCGCGCGTGAAGACGATGGGGGCACCGAAGAGCGACTCGATGGCGCGCCCGAGCGGGCTCGAGGCGCCGAGCAGCGTCAGCACGTAGTAGCCCAGCACCGTCGGCGGCACCACCAGCGGCGCGGTCACCAGCGCGTCGACCGCCTCGCGGCCGACGAAGCGCCGCCGCGTCGCCAGCGCCGCCGCCAGCGCCACCCCGACGGAGCCGGCGATCAGCGTCGACGCGAGCGCGATCCCCAGCGACAGCCAGAGCGGCCCCAGTGTCACCGCGGCTCCTCGAAGCCGAACGCCGTCAGGATCTTCCGCCCGTCGGGGCCGCGCAGCCAGCGCGCGAAGGCCGCCGCCGCCATCCGGCGCTCGACGTCGCGCCCGCACACCGCCAGCGTCTGCTCGATCGGCGGGTGCAGCGCGGCGTCGACGAGCACCCAGCTCTCGGCCGGGATCTTCCCGACGAGCGACCGCGCCACCAGCCCGACGTCGGCATTCCCGCTTGACACGAATTGCACCGCGCGCAGGACGCTGTCGGCGTAGACCAGCCGCGGCCCGACGGCGTCGTAGACCCCGGCCGCCCGCAGCGCCGCCACCGCCGCCCGCCCGTAGGGCGCGTGGTCGGGGTTGGCGATGGCCACGCGCCGCCAGCGCGCCTCGCCGAGCGCCCTCAGCGACGGCGGCGCCGCCCCGCGCGCCAGCAGCACCAGGCGCCCGCGCGCGTAGACCGCCCGCTCCCGCCCGTCGCAGGCGCCGCTGGCGATGGTGTCGTCGACGAAGCGCGCGTCCGCCGACAGGAAGAGGTCGAACGGCGCCCCCTCGCGGAGCTGCTTCGCCAGGAGCCCCGACGAGCCGAAGCTGAAGACGATCTTCTGCCCGGTCTCGCGGCCGTAGGCGAGCCCGACCGCCTCGAGCGCCCCGGCGAGGTCCGACGCGGCGGCGACGCGCAGGGGGGGCGTCACCTCGGCGACAGCGGGAACCGTGGCCCCGCATACGAGGGCCAGGGCAGCCGTCACGGGCAGCGCGCGCGCCAACATCCGCATGGAGCCGGCATATTGCACGGCTTTCTGTCAGTTGACAGGGTGTCGCTGGCGGACTACGCACACCGACACATGCGGCTCCTCCTCGCACTGAAGTGCTTCTTCCTCGTGCTGTTCGCGCGGCGTCTGCCGCCCGAAGCGGCCGAGCTCCTGCCGGCGCCGCCGTCGCCCCCGACGCCTGCGCTCCCCCCGCCGACGGCGAAGGAGCCGGTCAAAGAGGGCATCGTCGTCGAGACCGCGCCCCCCGCGCTGGCGACGACCGAGCCCGCGCTCCCGACGATCCAGTCGGCCGCCCGCCCCAAGCCCGCCGACGACGGCATCCGCGGCGCGGTCCAGCTCCTCGCGATCCTGCAGCGCGAGGGGCGCCTCCTCGACTTCCTGCAGGAGGACATCGACGCCTACTCCGACGCGCAGATCGGCGCCGCCGTGCGCGACGTGCACCGCGGCTGCAAGAAGGCCCTCTCCGAGTACGTCCCCGTCGAGCCGGTCATGAAGGAGTCGGAGAACGCCCGCGTCCGCGTCGACGCCGGCTTCGATCCCTCGCGCATCCGCCTCGTCGGCAACGTCCTCGGAGAGCCGCCCTACACCGGCACGCTGCGCCACCACGGCTGGCGCACCGCCACCATCAAGCTGCCCGCCCCGCCCGTCGCTGCCGATCCCTCCGTCGTCGCGCCTGCAGAGGTCGAGCTGTGAGCAACCCCAACGCCCGTTACGTCGTCGGCATCGATCTCGGGACCACCAACTCGGCCATCGGCTACGTCGACACCGCCGACGAGAAGCCGGCGGTCCGCGCCTTCGCCATCCCGCAGGTCACGCAGCCCGGCACCGTCGAGGAGCGCGCCACGCTGCCGTCGTTCCTCTACCTCGCCGCGGCGGAGGAGTTCGCCGCCGGCGCCCTGGCGCTCCCCTGGAGCGAGCACAAGAACGCGCTCGTCACCGCCGGGGAGTTCGCGCGCTCGCACGGCTGGAAGGTGCCGATGCGCCTCGTGTCGTCGGCGAAGTCGTGGCTCTGCGCCACGCACGTCGACCGCACCGCGCCGATCCTGCCGTGGGGCGCCCCCGACGAGGTCGGCAAGCAGTCGCCGGTCTCGGTCTCGACGGCGTACCTCCTGCACCTGCGCGGCGCCTGGGACCGCGCCTTCCCGTCGGCGCCGCTCGCCGAGCAGGACGTCTTCCTGACGGTGCCCGCCTCGTTCGACGCCGTCGCGCGCGAGCTCACGGTCCGCGCCGCCGTCGAGGCGGGGCTGCCGAAGATCACGCTCCTCGAGGAGCCGCAGGCCGCCTTCTACGCCTGGCTCGCCGGCCAGGGCGAGGGCTGGCGCAAGCAGCTCGAGGTCGGCGACGTCGTCCTCGTCTGCGACGTCGGCGGCGGCACCACCGACTTCTCGCTGATCGCCGCCAGCGAGACCGACGGCAACCTCGCGCTCGAGCGCGTCGCCGTCGGCGACCACATCCTCCTCGGCGGCGACAACATGGACCTCACGCTGGCGCACCAGGTCCGCGCCCGCCTCGAGGCGGAGGGGCACAAGCTCGACAATTGGCAGATGGCGTCGCTGGTCCACTCCTGCCGCCAGGCGAAGGAGGACCTCCTCAACCACCCCGATCGCGCCAGCGCGCCCATCGTCGTCCTCGGGCGCGGCTCCAAGCTGATCGGCGGCTCGATCAAGACCGAGCTCCCGCGCGCCGAGCTGGACATTCTGCTAGACGGATTCTTCCCGATGGTCGACGCCGAGGCGCGCCCGCAGAAGGCGCGGCGCACCGGCCTCCGCGAGCTCGGGCTGCCCTTCGCCGCCGACCCGGCGGTGACCCGCCACCTGGCCGGCTTCCTCGGCGGGCAGCGCGAGCAGCACCGTCGGGCGACGGCGGTGCTGTTCAACGGCGGCGTCATGAAGGGGCGCCCGCTGCGCCAGCGCATCATCGAGACGCTCGACGCCTGGAGCGACTCGCCCGAGGACGACCTCAAGGTCCTCGAGGGCAACGACCTCGATCTCGCCGTCGCCCACGGCGCCGCCTACTACGGCCTCGTCCGTCGCGGCAAGGGCGTCCGCATCCGCGGCGGCACCGCGCGCGCCTACTACATCGGCATCGAGTCCTCGATGCCGGCGGTGCCCGGGATGTCGCCGCCGCTCAAGGCGCTGTGCGTCGCCCCCTTCGGCATGGAGGAGGGCACCGAGGCCGCGCTCCCCGACGAGGAGCTGGGGCTGGTCGTCGGCGAGCCGGCGGAGTTCCGCTTCCTGTCGTCGTCGACGCGGCGCGATGACCACGCCGGCACGATGGTCGACGACGCCGAGCAGCAGCTCGCCGAGCTGGCGCCGGTCTCGGCCGAGCTCCCGGCGGAGAACGGCGAGGCGGGGCAGGTGGTCCCGGTCACGCTGAAGTCGCGCGTCACCGAGATCGGGACGCTCGAGCTGTGGTGCGAAGAGCGCGGCGGAAATCGGCGGCGCTGGAAGCTCGAGTACAACGTTCGCGAGGAAGCTCCGTAATATCGCGACAGCACCATGAGCGATCGGGATCACATCGTCGGGATCGACCTCGGGACGACGAACAGCGCGCTGGCGTCGGTGGCGGTGGGGCGGCCGGAGGCGGCGCGCATCACCGTCGAGCCGGTCACGCAGCTCGTCGGGCCGGGCGACGCCAAGGAGCGGCCGACGCTGCCGTCGTTCTTGTACCTCGCGGGCGCGCACGAGCTGCCGGCGGGGGCGGCGACGCTGCCGTGGGCGCCCGAGGCGCTCACGGCGATCAAGGGGCCGCTCGGGTCTTCGGGCACGGGCACGGGCTCGGGCTCGGGCTCGGGCGGGGACGGCACGCTCATCGTCGGGGAGTATGCGCGCACGCAGGGGATGCAGGTCCCGGCGCGCCTCGTGTCGTCGGCGAAGTCGTGGCTCTGCCACCCGAAGGTCGATCGTCTGGCGCCGATCCTCCCCTGGGGCGACGCGGTCGCGCCCGGCTCCGACGAGGCCATCCAGAAGATCTCGCCCGTCGACGCCTCCTCGCGATATCTGCAACATCTCGCCGGGCTGTGGCGCCACCGCACCGGGCGCGCCCTCACCGACGAGGAGGTGGTGCTCTGCGTGCCCGCCTCGTTCGACGAGGTGGCGCGCGAGCTGACCCTGCGCGCGGCGGCGCAGATCGGCCTCCGCCCGACGCTGCTCGAGGAGCCGCAGGCCGCCTTCTACTCCTGGCTCGCCGATCACGAGTCGACGTGGACCGAGCTCCTCCGGCCCGGCGACACCGTGCTCGTCTTCGACGTTGGCGGCGGGACCACCGACTTCTCGCTGATCGCCGTGCGCGAGGGCGAGGGGGGCCGCCCGACGATCGAGCGCACCGCCGTCGGCGACCACCTCCTCCTCGGCGGCGACAACATGGACCTGGCGATCGCCCGCCGCGTCGAGGCGCGCGTCACCAAGGGGGGCAAGCTCGACCCGCACGCCTTCCTGTCGCTGGTGCAGGCCTGCCGCATCGCCAAGGAGCGCCTCCTCTCCGACCCCGACCGCCAGAGCTGGACGGTGACCGTCCCCGGCCGCGGCTCGCGCCTCATCGGCGGCGCGCTGCGCGACGAGCTCTCGCGCGCCGAGGTCGAGGAATTGGTGCTAGACGGATTCTTCCCCCGCGTCGGCGCCGAGGCCCGCCCCGAGCGCGCCCGCGCCGGCGTCCGCGAGTTCGGCCTCCCCTACGCCGCCGACCCGGCCATCACCCGCCACGCCGCCCACTTTCTGTCTATCCACAATGCCCGCCCGACGGCGGTCCTGTGGAACGGCGGCGTCCTCAAGTCGCCGGCCATCCGCGATCGCGTCCTCGAGGTGCTCGGCAGCTGGATGGGCGGCCCGCCGCGCGTCCTGCCCAACGCCGAGCCCGACCTCGCCGTCGCCCGCGGCGCCGCCTACTACGGCCTCGCGCGCCGCGGCCTGGCGATGCGCATCGGCGGCGGCGCCGCCCGCGCCTACTACCTCGGCGTCGATCGCGCCGAGATCACGCCGGGCCGCTCCACCGTCCTCTGCCTCACGCCGCGCGGCTTCCGCGAGGGCGAAGAGGTCACCGTCGACCAGCACGCCCTCGAGCTCCTCACCAACCGCCCGGTGCGCTTCCGCCTCTTCTCCTCGTCGGAGCGCGCGGGCGATCAGCCGGGCGCGCTCCTCACCGTCCCCGAGGGCGAGCTCGTCGAGCAGGAGCCGATCTACACCGTCCTCCGCTTCACCCGCTCGTCGCAAGATGTCGCGCTCTCGGTGAACCTGCACGCGCGCCTCACCGAGCTCGGCACGCTCGAGCTCGAGGCGGTGGCGCGCGCGACCGGCAACGACGCCGACCGCTGGCGCCTCAACTTCGATCTGCGCGCCGCCGAGGAGCCGAGCCCCGCCGCCTCCGCCGCGCCCCCGCCCCCGTCGGAGCCGGAGGTCGATCAGGAGGCGCTCGACAAGGCCGTCACCCTCCTCCGCGCGCTCTACGGCAAGGACGACCTCCCCGATCCCGTCGGCCCGGCGGGCGTCATGAAGCAGCTCGGCTATCTCCTCGGCCCGAAGGAGGGCTGGTCGCCGACGGTGCTGCGCGCGCTCTGGGAGCCGCTCAAGGATCTGCGCGGCGGCCGCGGCAAGTCGCCCGCGCACGAGGCGCGCTGGCTGAACCTCGTCGGCTACTGCCTGCGCCCCGGCTTCGGCTACCCGCTCGACGACTGGCGCGTGAAGGAGACCTGGCGCCTCTTCAACGCCGGCGTCGTCCACGAGAAGGACGAGCCCTGCCGCCTCGAGTGGTGGATCCTCTGGCGGCGCGTCTCGGGCGGCCTCACGCGCACGCAGCAGGACGAGCTCTACAAGCGCCTCGCGCCGCACTTCCTTCCTTCGTTCGCCAAGCGCGCCGATCGCAAGGCGCCGTCGACGCAGGAGGCGGCCGAGATGTGGCGGACGCTGGCCTCGATGGAGCGCCTGCCGCCGAAGCAGAAGGTCGAGCTGGGCGAGGTGCTGGTCCAGCAATTGGAGAAGACCAAAAAGGGCGGCGCGGCCGACGTCGCCGTCGGGCAGGCGCTGTGGGCGCTGGGGCGCCTCGGCGCGCGCGTGCCGCTGTACGGCCCGGCGGAGGACGTGGTGTCGGCGAAGAAGGCCGAGCGCTGGATCGAGCGGCTGCTCGCGCTCACCGATGCACAGGGCGCCTCGCGGCCGAACGATCTGGCGCTCGCGCTCGCCGAGCTGGCGCGCTGCTCGGGGGATCGCACCCGCGATCTCGACGAGGCGCTGCGCCGCAAGCTGGCGGCGCGGCTGCCGTCGCTGACGACGGATGGGGCGCGCCTCGGGCGCCTGGTGCTCGAGCCGGTCGCGCGCGAGGCGCGCGAGGAGCGGCTGGCGTTCGGGGACGCACTTCCCTCGGGACTGAGGCTGGTGGCGGATGGGGCGTGAAGCGTTGTACGACGAGACCGGTCCGGTCGATCTCGTCGACGAGGTCCAGATCCGCGCGGCGCTCCTGCCGCACCTCCGCCCGACGACGTTCGTGGCGAGCGCGCCGCTGTCGGAGGCGCTCGGCGCCGACGTGCTCCTCGCCGTCGAGGCCTTCCAGCACACCGGCGCCTTCAAGTTCCGCGCGGCGCTCGCCGCGGCGCAGAACGCGACCGGGTCGCACCTCCTCGCCGCCTCGTCGGGGAACTTCGGCGCCGCGCTCGCGCTGGCCGCGCAGAAGACCGGCAAGCGCTGCACGATCGTGATGCCCGCGCGCTCGGTGCCGTCGAAGATCGACGCCGTCCGTCGCTACGGCGCCGAGGTCGACCTCATCGACACGCGCGTGACGCCGCGCAAGGCGCGCGTCGCCGAGCTCGAGAAGAGCATCCCCGGCGTGCAGGTGATCTCCGCCTACGACGACCCCTTCGTCATCGCCGGCAACGCGTCGCTCGGCTTCGAGATCCTCGAGGCCGATCAGCCCGACGTGATCATCGCCGCCGTCGGTGGCGGCGGCCTCACCTCCGGGCTCATCAAGGCGCGCAACGCCGTCGCCTCGAAGGCCGAGGTCTGGGGCGCCGAGCCGGCCGCCGGCAACGACGCCGCGCGCTCGCTCCGCGCCGGGGTCCTCTCGTCGAACGACGGCGAGCCCGACACCATCTGCGACGGCGCCCGAACGCCCTCGCTCGGTCAGCGCAACTTCGCCATCCTCCGTCGCGGGATGGCCGGCATCGTCGAGGTCCCCGACGCCGTCGTCGAAGAGGCGATGCGCCTCCTCTTCCTGCGCGCCAACGTCAAGGCCGAGCCGACCGGCGCGCTCGCCGTCGCCGCGCTGCTCGTCGACCCGGCGCGCTTCGCCGGCAAGCGCGTCGTCTGCGTCGTCTCCGGCGGCAACGCCGACCCCGCGCTCTTCGCCCGCGTCATCGCCGCCCTCTGACGCCTCTTCGCTGCGACGGGGGCGGCGTGAGGTGACGCACGACCGGACGGTGTGCCGCCGGCGTGGCGGTGGTGCGACGACGGCGGAGTCGAGCCAAGCGAGCGAGCTGCAGAAATCCTGCTCGACAACATAGTCGGGGCGGGCCGGCGTCTTGAGAATGCGCAAGTGATCCCGATCGGCGAATACCCGCCCTTTCCGTCGGAGGACGCGGTTGATCGCGCGGGCGCGCGTCCTCGATGAAGCGACTGCAATGCCTCTAGCGCACAGCCTGTCCGACACAGTACGGTAGTCGATCATCTTCAATGGGGGTCTAATGCGCGTACTGTCCGTCGTCGTCTGTCTGTTTGCCTTCGCTGGCTGTGCCGAGCTCAAGCAGGGGTTGAAGGAAGCGAGCGAGGGCGTCGAGCCCAACATGCAGGCCATCCCGCAGGGCCAGGGCTGGTTCTGCTCGATCGCCAGCGACATGGGCTGGCACGCCTGCGCGCGCACCGTCGAGGATTGCAAGGCCGACCTCGACAACAACAAGAAGACGGCGATGAGCCAGGGCCGCTTCGACATCAAGTTCAAGGACTGCATGCAGGCGGCCGCCGCGCAGTGCTTCACGCGCAACACGATGGAGATGCAGTCGGACGGCTCGGCGAAGCCGACGCCGGGCGCCGAGTGCATGCCCGATCAGATGAGCTGCGAGCACCTCATGGAGGACTTCAAGAAGCAGTCGAAGTACTCCCGCGTCTCGAAGTGCACCTCGGTCAACTGACCTCACCGCCCCCGTAGCGCCCGCGCCCGCGCCACGTCGCGCGCCCCGTCGCTGAAGATGAACACGCCGGGGATGATCGCGGTCACCCCGATGATCGTCGTGGTCACCCCGGGGATCGACAGCGCCGACGCGCCGCACTCGAACCCCTGGTGGGGATGGCAGCCGTTGTCCCACGCCCCGTCGATCATCAGCCCCGTCCCGACGGCGGCGATCCCCGCGCCGGCGCCGAGCAGGATCGCGCCGATGCGCTTGTTCTGCAGCCCGCGCTGCTCGAGCGCGTCGACCTCGCCGCGCGTGACCGGCAGCCAGGCCAGCGACTGCGCCCGCGCCCCCGTCGCTGCGTAGCCAGCGGGATCGCGCGTCTCGACGTCGGTGCGATCGAGCCACTCGCTCAGCCAGGCGACCCGGCGGCTGCCGACGACGTGGCCGATGCGCCAGGCGTTCGCCGGCTCGAAGTCGAGCGCCATCGCCTCGAGCAGCTGCGCCGCCAGCTCCGGGCTGTGCACGACGAAGACCGCCTCGGTGTCGAGAGAGCGCGAGCGCGGATCGAGGTTGAACGACCCGAGGAACACCACCCGCCGATCGAACACCGCCGCCTTGCCGTGCAGCGCCAGCCGCGCCTTCGACACCGACGGGCGCGCGACGTAGATCGCGCGCGAGGCCGCGTCCGGCTTCATCTCGAACAGCGTCACGCCGAGCGCCGCCAGCTCGGCGCGCGACTTCGAGTAGGCGGCGTTCACCTTCACCTCGTCCGTCGTCGCCAGCGAGTTGGTGAGCAGCCGCACCACCACCCCGCGCGCGCGCAGCGACCGCAACACCGTCAGCTCCTTGTCGGGGATGAAGTAGGCGTTCTCGACGACGATCTCGCGCCGCGCGCCCTCGGCCAGCGCGATCATCCGCCGCGCGACGGCGGTGATCTGCCCGTGGATGGGCTTGGCCATCAGGCTGGGATCGTCGTAGACCACCTCCGCGGGCGCCCAGGTGACCTGCCCGCGGAACTGCTCCAGCCACGCCATCGCCTCGGCGCGATCGCGCGGCAACGGGTAGGGGAAGGTCGCGCGCCCCGCCGCCACGTGCGCCTCGAACCGCGCGCGCGCCTGGCGCAGCTCCTCCGCCGACGCGCGCCTGCGCAGCGCGCCGATCGGATAGGCCCACTCGCTGTTCCAGTAGCGATCGAACGCCCCCTCCGCCTGCGGCACCACCGCGCCGATCGCCAGGAGATCGAAGTCGCGAAAGTTGAGCACCGTCCCCATCCCGAAGTAGTCGTCGGTCAGGTTCCGCCCGCCGACGACCGCCACCTGCCCGTCGACGACGAACATCTTGTTGTGCATGCGGTGGTTGAGCTCGGTGAAGCGCCCGAGGAACTGCGGCAGCCGCAGCCGCCCGCGCGCGAAGGGGTTGAAGACGCGCACCTCGATGTTGGGGTGCGCCGCCAGCGTCGCGAACCCCAGGTCGTACCCCTTGGCGTTGTAGTCGTCTATCAACAATCGGACGCGCACGCCGCGATCGGCAGCGGCCAGCACGTGGTCGAGCAGCGCGCGCCCGACCTCGTCCCCCGCCCACTGGAAGTACTGCGCGTCGATGCTCGATTGCGCGACGTCGGCGAGCGCCACCCGCGCCTGGAGGGCGCCGCGTCCATTATTGTAGAGCAGAAATCCGCTCTCCATCGGGTGCGCGGCCACCGCCGGCGCGACCAGCTGCCCGAGCGCGGTCGCCTGCGTGTCGAGCCGCGCCCGCGAGACCGGCCGCTCGACGTGCCTGGGCAGCGTGACGCAGCCGACCAGCCCGAGCGCGGCCAGCACAGCGACGGCCGTGACGGCGACGGCGCGCTTCACTCCTCGGCGATCCATGGCGTGAAGCTCGTCCCTCCGCGGGCGAGGGCAAGCCCGCTCCTCGTCAGCGCTCGCGCACCAGGCCGGCGCCGAAGCGCGCGGTCAGCCGCGGCCAGTCGTCCTCATCGACCTTGGTCCACGGCCCGAGCACCAGCGTCGTCAGTCGCGGGAAGCGCCGCTCGTCGGTGAGGGAGGCGACGGCGCGCGCGCTGAGCTCGCGCGTGGTCACGAGCGCGAGGAGGACGAGGCCCGTCGCGCTCGCCCACCCCGCCAGCGCACCGATGGTCTCGTCGGTGATCGGGCCCACCAGCCGCAGCGCCCGCACGCGCGGCGCCTCGATCCGCGCGAACGCCGCGAGGTCGCCCGGCTCGCTGCCGTAGATCGTCGTCGCCCGCACCTCCAGCCGCCGCAGCGACGAGAGGTCGAGCCCGTCGACGATCGCCCCCGAGTCGCGCCCCTCGAGATCGAGCGTGAGCGCGCGCACCACCGTCGGCCGCCGCGTCTCCGCCCGCACCGCCGCGCCGGCGCGCGTGCGCAGCGTCAGCTCGACCACGCCGTCGAGCCACGACTCGCGCAGCGCCGCCGCCGTCGCCACCCCCAGCGTCAGCGTCCGCAGCGCCGGCGCGATGAGGCGCTGCGCCAAAGCCTCGATCGCCTCGCCCTCCATCTCGAGCGCGAGCGCGCGCGCCGGCGTCGACACCGGCCCGACCCGCTCGCCACCGACGGCGCAGCGCCCCGAGAACCGCAGCTCCTCGAGCGCGAACGCCGCCGGCTCCTCGAGCAGCGCGCAGATCTCGTCAATCGAAAATTGGGCGCCCACCGACACCTGGCGCAGCGCCCCCTCGGGGAGCACCGCCAGCGACGCGAGCGCCCCCCGGTCGAGGCGCGGCCCGCGCAGCACCACCTCGCATAGCGGCCGCCGCGCGATCCCGAGCAGCGCCGGCAGCGTCTCGACGGTGACCTCCTCCCCGTCGAGCGCCAGCGCCTCGAGCTGCGGCACCCGCCCGTCGAGCGCAGTGACCACCTGCGCGATCCCCGGCCCGCTCAGCCCGAGTCGCCGCAGCCGCGGCCACTCCCCCGACGACAGCGCGCGCGCGATCGGGTAGCTCGTCCATTCATGCAGCAGCGCCGCGAGCTCCTCGAGCCGGCCCGCGCGCGCCGCGAAGCCCCAGGGCAGCCCGCCGCCCGACTCCATCGGGTGCCGGTCGCGCAGCTCGAGCGCCGCCAGCGACGGCAGCGCGTCGATCAGCGCCGCCACCCCGTCGGCGTTGCGCACGTCGTGCAGCACCAGCCGCCGGCAGCGCGGCGCGCGCCCCCGCACCAGTGCGATCAGCGCGTCGAGCTCCCCCCAGTCGATCTCCTGGAGCTCGACGGTGCCGGCCACCCCGCGCGCGTAGACGATCTCGCCGCGCGCCGGCGCCCCCTCGAGGCGCAGCGCCGGGCGCAGCGCGTGCATCAGCTGCGCCTCGCGCGCCTCGAGCGCCACGCGCGCCTCGTCCTCCTCGTCGCCGCCGCGGTCGAGCGGCCCCAGCGCCGCGCGCGCGAGCTGCACCTGGATGAGCTCGCCGCGCAGGTCGTCCGCGTCGAGGAGGGCATCGGCCTCGACGCGGAGCGCCTCGTCGTCCATTTCCGTCTAGCGCAAAGCGCGCAGGAGCGGCTCGCCCTCGCACCCGGCCGGCGCGGCGACGCCGAGCAGCGCCGACAGCGTCGCCGCCAGGTCGACCATTTCTGCTTGACCCTTATACCCCTGCGCGAAGGGCGCCCCGGCGAACACCAGCGGCACGTCGGTGTCGTAGCGGTAGAAGCTGCCGTGCGACCCGCCGACCTCCTTCTCGCCGTACTTGCCCCAGTACGAGAACGGCGCCTGCACCGCGATCACGTCGCCGGCGCGCGCCGGGTGGAACGAGCGCGCGATGGCCCGCGCCTGCGGCGTCGGCGGCAGCCACCCGCGCAGGAGCTGCGTCCGCGTCACGTACCCCGCGAACCCCGGCAGCGTCATCAGCCCCTCGCCCGCCGTCTCCTCGACGGCGGCGCGGTCGAGCTTTTTCTCGTCAATCAATTTCCAGTTCAGATAGATGCTGGGGTCCTCGAGCGCCACCACCCACTCGCCGGCGCCGTACTTCGCCACCAGCGCGTCGGTGACGGCCTTCTTGATTGACGCTTTCTTGGTCCGCACGCCCGCCAGCCCCAGCGCCGCCGCCTGCTCGGGCGGCTGCGCCGCGCCGTGGTCGGCCGTCAGCACCACCCAGTAGCCGCCCTTCCCCAGCTTGCCGTCGAGCCAATCGAAGAACTGCCCCAGCGCCTTGTCGGTCGCATACAGCGCGTCCTCGGTCTCGTGGCTGTAGACGCCGTAGGTGTGGCCGATGAGGTCGGTCGAGCTCACCGACATCGCCAGGAGGTCGGTCACGCCGCGCTGCCCGAGCTTCTCGTTCTCGACGGCGGCGCGCGCGAACTGCATCTGGAAGTCGATGCCGAACGGCGTCATCGTGAACGCCTCCCAGTACTTCGGCCCCGGCTTCGCCTCGCCGCCGGTCACCTTGTGCGGGAAGGTCTTCCCGAGGCCCAGCAGATTCGCCTCGTACGGCGAGTCGTCCGGCCCGGCCAGCACATAGGCCCCGACCGGCTTCTGCCGCTCCCAAGTCTTCCCGAACGCCTGGTCGGCGAGCCGCTTGCCGTTCCAGTCGCGCACCCAGGCCGGGAGCTCCTTCATGTAATACGTGCTAGACATCATCTCGCCGGTGGCCTCGGCGAAGAACCAGGCCGTCCCGGTCCGCCCGCCGAGCAGCAGCGCGCCGCGCTCCTTCAGCGCCACCGCCACGGTCTTCGCCGCGCCGCCCGTCGCCAGCTTCAGCTCGTCGCCAACGGTCGACCCGATGAAGTTGCGCGGCGACGTGTCGTCGCCCGCCGACGTCTCGCCCGCGAGGTACTTCGCGTCGGGGTCGTACATCATCCCCTCCGACCGCCCCGTCGCGCGATTGAACCACTTGTTCTGGATGATCCCGTTCACCGACCCGTACGACCCCGAGAGCACGAGCGCGTGCCCCGGCCCGGTGTACGTGTTCTGGTGGCCGTAGTGCCCGGTGAACACCGCCCCCGTCGCCAGGAGGCGCTTGAGCCCGCCCGAGAGCTGCGGCGCCAGCCGATAGAGGTCGCTCCAGCGCAGCTGATCGATGACCACGGTGACGACCAGCTTCGGCCGCTGCGGCCCCGCCGCCGGGCTCGACTTCGGCAGCACCTGCGCGCTCGCCACCGACGACAGCGCGATCAACGCAGCGACGACCGACGCGGAGCGGAGCCGGCTTTGCCGGTCCGCGGAGCGGGAGGTGTGGAACCCTCTCAGGGTTCCACGTCTAATTGTTCGGAATGATCGCAAAGTCGGTCCTCCGGTTCATGTCCCGCCCCTCCTCCGTCTTGTTGTCACCGACGGGCTTGTCGGGGCCGTTCCCGATCGGCTGGAAGCGCGCCTTGTCGAACCCGTGCTGCGCGACGAGGTAGTCGACCAGCGCCAGCGCGCGCCGCTTCGACAGCTCGACGTTCTTCGGCCGCGCCCCCACGTTGTCGGTGTTCCCCTCGACGCGCACGTAGGCGTTGCCGAACTGCGCCAGCGTCTCGGCGAAGTCGTCGACGATCTTCTTGGCGTTGGGGTCGAGCCGGTCGGCGCCCGTCGCGAAGTAGATCGACACCGACTTGGTGAGGAGCGGCGCCGCGTCCTTCTTCGGCCCGCCGCCGAAGTCGAAGTGCTCCGACGGCTTCTCGGTCGCGTGCTCGCGCGCCACCGCCTCCAGCGCCCCCAGCCAGCGCGACGCCGTCGCCGAGGCGGGCTTGTCGATGACGCCCTCCTTGGCCCAGAAGCGCGCCGCGTCGTCGAAGAGCGTGATGTAGGGCGCCTTCTCGCGCTCGAGCCCGAAGAAGACGCGGTTGTCGGCGAACGTCGTCACCTTGATCTTGTCTAGCGTTTTCTTGGTCTCGTCCGGCGTCTGCTTGAAGGCGCGGGCCACCACCTCCACGCCGCCTCTCTGATCCTTGGCCAGCATCTCCACGCCCTCGAACCAGGCCTTCACGAAGGCGGTCATCTCCTTCTCGTGCGTCTTCAAGAAGTCCTCGCGCGCGTAGAAGACGTCGGCGATGAGGTTCGACGCCGTCGACGTCGACACCAGCAGGCGCCCCTGGTTCTCGGCCAGCGCCTGCGAGAGGTGCGGCTCCCAGATGGCCACCGCGTCGACCTCGCCGCGCTTCCACATCTCGCCGGCGAGCGGCGTCTTCGTCGCGAAGACGATCGACGACTTCACCTTGTCGATCTCGGCCGGCTTCAGGTTCGACGACTTCAGCATCGACAGGAGGAAGTAGTGCGTCGCCGTGTTGCGCGTCGTCGCCACCTTGGCGTCCTTCAGCGCCTCCACCGTCGTGATCGTCGGCTTGGTGACGATGCCGAGGTTGCCGCGCGACCAGTCGGCCATCAGGAAGGCCTTCAGCGCCACGCCCTTTTGTTGATAGACAGGAACGAGGTTGGCGAAGTAGTCGAGCGACAGCAGCATCACGTCGACCTCGCCGTTGTCGAACGCCTGCAACCGCTCCTTCGAGCCGCGGATGAGGCGGAACTCGACGTCGACGCCGGCCGCTGTGAAGCGGCTCTTCGGCCCCGGCTCGGCGCCGTCGTTGGCCACCACGCCCGGGTAGGCGCCGCCGAAGTCGTTCACGCCGACGACGATGCGGTTGGGGTTCTTGCGCGGGGTCGGCGCCTTCGGCTTCTCCGCCGTCGGCTCCGGGTTCGTCTTGGCCGGATCGGGCTTCGCCGGTGTGGAGCCGCCGCCGCCGCCGAGCTTGCTGCCGTAGTAGTGCCAGCCCGTGTAGCCGACCACGCCGAGAATCACGAGCGCGATGAAGGCCTTCGCCAGGGGTGTGAGGCGCATGGGCCGTCATCATCGCTCACCCTGGGGTCTCGAGGCCAGAAAACTAACGGTCAGTGTCTCCACTCGAGACACCAGCGCTCGTGCAATTTCAACTGCTTACGACGCAATGAACGCGGAATGTCGCTTGCACGACCAATCGCCTCGCATGTCCCAACGACTCGCGTACGCCGCCCTCTTCACCCTCCTCGCCGCCTGCCAGGCGCCCGACTCCACGCCGCCGCCGCACCAGTTCTCGCTCCGGTGTGGGACGCTGCCGCGGCTCATGCAGGCGCGCGCCGCCTACCCGGCGCCCATCCTCGGGCAGAAGGCCGACGGCCCGCCGCAGCTCCGCGACGCCTTCGCGGTCCCTGGGACTCCGACCACCAGCGCCCACTTCGCGTTGCGCACCGGCCCGATGATCCCGGTCGACGGGACCAAATCGCAGCTGATCCTCGACGCCCTCGAGAAGGCCTTCCAGAAGGAGGTCGTCGACATGGCGCTGCCGGCGCCGGTCGGCTCGGCGCAGTACCTGGTGAATGCGTATATCGGAAATTCCGGCGGCAACGCGCCCAGCATCGACTTCGAGGGCGCCTACACCACCGTCGACAACCAGGGCTTCCCGATCATGGTCATCCACCCGTCGCTGCTGCGCGACTCGAGCGCGCTGCAGACGACGACCGCGCACGAGCTCTTCCACACCGTGCAGGACGCGACCGGGCCGCTCTACGACTACGACGAGGGGCTGAAGTCGGGCTGGTACTGGGAGGCGACCGCGGAGTGGGCCTCGGCGGAGGTCTACCCGACCTACGTCGAGGAGTTCGTCGGCGCCTACGCGATGCAGCCGCAGGTCTCGGTCAACTACATGGACTATCCGGACATGCAGACGCTGATCGAGTACCACCACTACGGGGCGGCGATCTTCCCGCGCTACCTGCAGGAGAAGGTCGGCGACTGGACGCTGGTACGCGACAGCTGGAAGAAGCAGCCGCCGCCCGCGCCGCGATCGGCGATCGCCGCCATCGAGAACCTCCTCAAGACGCGCGGCACGTCGGTGCGCGAGCACCTCGCCGACTTCGCGCTGCGCAACACCATCTGGGACTACACGAAGGGTGACGCCTACGCGCGCTACGCCGACGAGACGGTGTCGTCGTTCGGGCGCGAGAACGACCTGCGCTTCGTCGACGATCTGCCGGTGGGCGGGACCACCGACGAGAAGCGGGTCGCCGACGAGAAGCTGCCGTGGGGGCTCGCCTACAACGTGATTCGCGTCAAGCGCCCGACGGCGGGGCCCTGGACGGTGTCGTTCCGCGCCGACGCGGCCGGCTCGACCGGGGACCCGTCGGCGTTCGACGTGCTGGTGGCGCGGGTGAAGGGCGCGCGCACGCTCGTCGAGGCCAAGAAGATCGCGCTCACCGACGGCGCGGGAAGCATCGACCTGCCGGAGGTCGCCGCCACCGAGTCGCTGTTCCTGGTGGTGGCGTCGATCCCCGACACCTTCGAGAAGGACGAGACCTTCGGCTACAGCTACACGATGAAGTCGACGGCGGCGACGACGCCCGACCTGGCCGGCGCCCCCGATATGGGCACCGGCGGCGGTGGCGGCTCGAGCGGCGGCTGCGCCGTCGGTGGCCGCGCCCCGTCGGCGTCGCCGCTGGCGCTGCTCGCCTTCGCCGCGCTCGCCCTCGCCGCCGCCCGCCGCCGCCGCGCGCGCTGAGCCGGGCGCGCCAATGTGACCACTGGTCACATTGGCACCGTGCCGGCACAGCGACCACTCCCCGTCGAGAGAACCACGCGAAAACGCGCGCGCCTACACGCGCCGACATCGGGCACGCCCGCTGCAAAGCGGCCTCCACGAGGAGGGTCCGATGATCCTGAAGAGAACGGGACTGTTCGCCGCCACCGCGCTCGCCGCCTGGAGCGCCTGCACGACGCCATCGAGGCCGTCGGTGATCGACGCCTTCGCCACCGACGACGGCAAGAGCGACGCCGCCAAGAGCACCAAGCTCGTCGACGACCTCGCGCCCGACAGCGTGGTCGACGGCGACTTCGATCGGAGGACGCGCGTCTACGGCTACATCGTCGAGGCGAAGAGGGGCGCCAAGCTGACCGCCGCGCTCAGCGCCACCGCCGGCGACGACGCCGACGGACCGCAGCCGGGCGCCGCGCTCGACACCTTCCTCGGCGTCTACGGCCCATTCGAGTCAATCAAAAAACCGGGCCCGACCATCGTCGAGAGCGACGACGACGGCGACAAGCGCGCCGCGCCGCCGGTGAAGTTCGAGGCGCAGGAGGACGCCCGCTATCTGGTCGTCTTCTCGTCGTGGGAGGACACCGGCAAGGGCCACTACCGCCTGTCGGTCTCGTGCGAGGGGACCGATCTCCAGTGCCGCCGCCCCGACTGGCAGAAGCCCTGCGTCGCGGGGACGACCTACATCCAGGGCGGGCAGATCAACGCCGACACGATCTGGGATCAGTGCGAGGTGGTGCTGCTCGAGCCGACCACGCTGGCGACGGGCAAGACGCTGACCATCAAGCCGGGCGTGACGGTGAAGGGGAACTTCCTCGGCGGCGACGCGTTCGGCAACGTGACGCTGAACGCGGCGGGCACGCTGCAGGCGTCGGGGACGGCCGAGCATCCCATCGCCTTCACGTCGCTGAAGAGGGATCGCGGCTGGGGCGGCCTGGTGCTCTCGGGCAAGGGCTCGAGCCTCGACAACGTGGTGATCGAGCGCGCCACCGTCGCGGTGTCGATCCCGCAGGGCGGCGGCGCGACGCTGTCGAACGTGCTCCTCGAGGGCGTGACCCTCAACGGCCAGCGCAGCGCGAGCGGCGTCCTCGCCGCCGCCGACGTCGACGCGACCTTCACGCGCGCGCTGGTGAAGGGCTTCAACGTCGGCCTCAACCTGGCCAACGCCCACCGCCTCGTCGTCGAGGACTCGATCATCCGCGAGAACCAGACCGGCGTCGTCATCAACGGCACGGGCAGCCAGCCGGCTTGCTGGCAGGCGGCGCCGCCGACCACCTGGCGCGATCCGCGCTTCGTCCACACCGACATCGTCGCGAACAGCGGCAACGCGGTGAACATCAACGGCGCCGACATCCTCGTGCAGATCGAGAGCTCGAACGTCATCAAGAACGGCGGCGGGATCGTCATCCAGGGCGGCGGCCTGCACCCGGAGTCGTACCTCCGTCGCAACAACATCTACGGCAACGGCAACGGCGGCGCGCAGGTCATCAGCTACCACGCGAACGGGAGCGGCGTGCTCGATCTGTCGGAGAACTACTGGTCGTTCATCTCCGACCCCGAGCTGAGCGCGAGCTTCTCGATGCCGTGCAACGGCCAGCGCACGTTCCGTGGCTTCTCGCCGACGCCGATCGCCGACGCCGGCCCGCGCCCCGAGAACCTCTGCGATTCTGTCAAGCAGGAATCCTGGGCGCAGAAGCAGGCCCAGTAGGCGCGAGGCGCGCGGCGCGCGCTACTCCGACGGCGCGCGCGCCTGGAGCGCGGCGCCCAGATCGACGAGCGTGTCGCCCGGCGAGCCGATGAGGAGCGCCGGGCGCATCTCGTCGAGCCCCCAGGGCTGCGGCTTGCCGCTGGTGACGGCGAAGGCGCCGCCGTCGATGCGACCGACCACCGCCATCGAGCCGTTGGTCGTCGCGCGCGCCACCTCGGTCACCTGAGGCACCGCCGAGACGTCGACCTCGACGAGGCCGCGCTCGCACGACAGCACCAGCCGATCGCCCATCACGCGCCGCTCGAGGAGCAGGACGTTCCCGAGCGGCGACTCGAACACCGGCCGCCAGCCGTCGACCCGCCCCGTCGTCGCCAGATCGGCGAACGGCAGGAAGTAGAGCTGGTGGTCCATCACCTTGCGCGCGAACAGCCCCTGCGCGACCGGCAGGCACTCGACGACGCCGTGCTCGTGCAGGGCGACGACGGTGCGCCCCTCGGCCAGCCACGACCCCGGCTGGTGCGGCGTGCAGCCGAAGAGCACGTTCTTCGCCGAGCTCCCCTTGAGGAACTGCGCGACGAGCTGCGCCACCTCGGGCGCGTCGCCCGGATCCTTCAGCCGCCGGTCGCCGTTCCAGAGGACGAAGTTCCCCGGCAGGCGGTGGATGGCGTCGAAGTGGAAGTAGCGCCCCTCCTCCGGCCAGACCAGCGCCAACTTCTCGCCGACCTTGATCTCGGTGATCGACTCGGGGTCGCGCGGGAGCCCGACGTGGATGTGCCCGTCGTTGGACAGCGCGAGGAAGAGGAGGCCGCGCGGCGTGACGCCCCGCTGGCGCAGCGCCTTCAGCCCCTGGACCAGCGGCGCGGGGCCGCTGAATTTCTCGACGACGACTCGCGAAGACATGATGTAATTATTGTCTATCCGTTTTTCCAGCGGAGGAGATGCGGCGCCAGCAGCGCCGCGACGCGCTCGCCGATGGCCGCCTCGGCGGGGCCGAAGGCGTGGAGGCGGTTGGCCTCGACGTTGAGGACGCCGATCGCCGCCCCGGTGCTGAGCCCGGGTCCCAGCACCGGGACGGCCAGCTCCGAGCGGGTGAGCGCGACGGCGGCGACGTAGTCGTGATCGGCGTGGACGTCGTCGACGCGCTGGGTGCGCCCGGTGCGGACGGCGCGCCCGATGATCCCCGCGCCCGCCGGCAGCGGTCCGTGGCGCGGATCGGCGAGCACCATCGAGATGCCGCCGATCGTCCACAGCTCCGCCTGCTTCTCGACGGCGACCCAGGCGCGCTCCGCCTCGAAGGCCTCGGCGGTCGCGCCCGCGACCTGCGTCAGCTTCTCGGGGAGCGTGCCGTCACCGTCGAGAATCGCCCGCACGCGATCGACGAGATCCTCGCGCGTCACCACCGCCAACATGCCGCCCTCTCGCCTCGCTCGTGTGATGGTGTTTAGTCGCGCTCGAGGTACGTGTACCCGTACATGCCGGCCTCGTAGCTGCGCAGGAGCTGCCGCGACTCCTCGAAGGTCATGCGCTTCTGGCGGATGGCCTCCTCGGTCGAGCGGCGCAGGCGGGCCACCAGCTCCTCGGGGTTGTAGCTGACGTACTTCAGCACCGAGGTCACGGTGTCGCCGGGGACCACGTGATCGATGGCGTAGTTCCCGGTGTCGCCGAGCGAGACGATGACGGTGTTGGTGTCGCCGAAGAGGTTGTGGAGGTCGCCGAGGATCTCCTGGTACGCCCCGACGAGGAACATGCCGATGTGGTAGTCCTCGTCCTTCAGCGGGTGCAGCTCGAGGACGTGCTTGACGTCGCGGCGATCGATGAAGTGATCGATCTTCCCGTCGCTGTCGCAGGTGATGTCGGCCAGCACCGCGCGCCGCGTGGGCTCCTCCTGGAGCCGGTGGATCGGCAGGATGGGGAAGAGTTGGTCGATCGCCCAACTATCCGGCAGCGACTGGAACATCGAGAAGTTGCAGAAGTAGGTGTCGGCGAGCGCCTTCTCCAGCGTCTCGAGCTCCTCGGGCACCTCCTTCATCTCGCGGCAGATGCGGAGCAGCTTCTGGGTGATGCCCCAGAAGGCCTGCTCGGCGACGACGCGGTGCTCGAGCGAGAGGTGGCCGAGCGCGAACAGCGTCAGGCACTCGTCCTTGTACTCGAGCGCGTCGTGGTAGACCTCGCGGAAGTTCTTCCGCGACACCTCGCGGAAGGCCTCGATGAGGTTGCGCACCACCGGCGGCGCGCCCTCGGGCGCCTTGTCGGGCACGCTGCCGACGGAGAACTCGCTCACGCCGAGGATGTCGCAGATGAGGATGGCGTGGTGGCCGACCACCGCGCGCCCCGACTCCGAGACCAGCGTCGGGTGCGGCACGCCGTCGGCGTCGCAGAGCTCCTGCATCGCGAAGACGATGTCGTTGGCGTACTCCTGCATCGAGTAGTTCATCGACGACTCGAAGTTGGTCTGCGAGCCGTCGTAGTCGATGCCGAGGCCGCCGCCGACGTCGAGGTACTGCAGCGGCGCGCCCATCTTGAAGAGCTCGACGAAGAAGCGCCCCGCCTCGCGCATCGCGTTCTTCACGCTGCGGATGGCGCTGATCTGCGACCCGAGGTGGAAGTGCAGCAGCACGAACGAGTCGAGGAGCTGCTCCTTCTTGAGGAAGTCGACCGCCTCGATGAGCTCCTTTGCTGTCAAGCCGAATTTCGAGCGGTCGCCGCCCGAGGCCTCCCAGCGCCCCGAGCCGCGCGTCGAGAGCTTGGCGCGCATGCCGATGAGCGGCTTCACGCCCGCGCGCTTCGAGATGGTGGCGATGAGCGGCAGCTCGGTCGCCTTCTCGACGACGAGGATGACGTTGCGCCCCATCTTCGAGGCGAGCAGCGCCGTCTCGATGTACTCCTCGTCCTTGTAGCCGTTGCAGACGATGAGCGCCTCGGGATCCTCGAGCATCGCCATGACCGCGAGCAGCTCCGGCTTCGAGCCCGCCTCGAGGCCGTAGTGGTAGCGCTTGCCCGTCGCGGTGATCTTCTCGACGACGTAGCGGTCCTGGTTGACCTTGATCGGGTAGACGCCCTTGTAGGCGCCCTTGTAGCCGTACTCGGCGATGGCGCGACGGAAGGCCTCGTTGAGCTCGACGATGCGGTGCTCGAGGATGTCGCTGAAGCGGACCAGCAGCGGCAGCCCGATCCCGCGGCGCTTCACCTCGTCGACCAGCTCCTTGAGGTCGATGGCGCCGCCCGTCGGACCATGCGGCGTGACCGAGACGTTGCCGGCGTCGTTGATGCTGAAGTAACCGCCGCCCCACGCCCGGACGGCGTAGGTCTCGGCCGAGTCGGCGACAGTCCACCGACGGGGCATGCCTTGCGTGACGCTCATCGTGCTCATCGCTCTTGCTTGACTCCTGTTTCCCTTTTATCTCGTCGAAAAGCGGTACAAACATACACGCCTGACGATGAAGCGGCGCACCTTCTTGAAGACGTCGGCGAAGATCGCCGGCTGGGGGCTCGGCGCGGGCCTGGTCGGCCTGGGCGGAGGCCTGATCTACGTCCAACCGCGACGGCGGGTGATCCCCCCGGCCTCGCCCGACGATGCCCAGCGCCCCGTCGAGGCCACGCAGAAGAAGCGGGTGGTCGTCGTCGGTGGCGGGCTGGCGGGGCTGGTCACCGCCATCGAGCTCGCGGGGCGCAAGCTCGACGTCACGCTCGTCGAGCGGGCCGGCCACCTCGGGGGCAAGCTCGGCGGCTGGTCGGTGAAGGCGCTCGGCGAGGAGTGGCCCGTCGAGCACGGCTTCCACGGCTTCTTCTCGCAGTACTACAACCTGAAGGAGGTGCTGGCGTCGGCGGGCGTCGCCGAGGGCGACCTGGTCGATTCGGGCTCCTATCCGATCGCGTTCGCCGATCGTCCGACGGAGGTGTTCGGCCACACCACCAGCGTCTTCCCGTTCAACCTGCTGTCGGTCGTGCGCAAGTCGCCGACGATGAAGCTGGGTGAGTTCCGTCACGACGGCCCGGCCATCTACGACCTCATGAAGTGGAACGGCGAGGCGACCTACGCCCGCCTCGACGGGACCGACTTCGGGTCGTTCGCGCGCGACGGGCGCATCAACCGCCCGATGGTCGAGACCATCCTCGAGCCGTTCGCCAAGACGACGCTGAACCGCGTGCCGCGCCTGAGCGCCGCCGAGGGGATCCGCTTCTTCCACTTCTACTTCATGGGGAACCCCGACGGGCTCAGCTACAAGTACACCGCGCGCGACTCGATGGCGGCGGTGATCGATCCGCTGCGGCGGCGGCTCGAGGCGCTCGGCGGCCGGGTGCGGACGGCGACGCCGGTGCGGCGCCTGGTCACCGAGGGCGGGCGGGTCGCCGGCGTCGAGCTCGAGGCGACGACGACGGTGCGGCGGGCGCCGGTGACGCTCGCCGAGGCGTCGGTGCCGGCGACGGGGTGGCTGAAGCTCGACGGCAGCGACGGAGCGCCGCTCTACGTCGGGCGGCGCGAGGGGCGGGTGGTCGCCTTCGACGGGCGCTGTACTCACATGGGCTGCCCGGTCGCGCCCGACGCCGAGAGCGGCGGGTTCGCCTGCCCGTGCCACGGCGGGCGCTTCGACGCGAGCGGCGCTCCGACGGGCGGGCCGCCCAAGCGGCCGCTCGGCGCGCTGCCGGTGGTCGGCGCCGGCGGGCAGCTCTCCGTCGGAGGCGGGGCCGAGCCGACGCGCGAGGTGGTGCCGGCCGACTACGTCGTCGTGGCCTGCGAGGTGCGCGGCGTGAAGGCGGTGCTGGCGGCGAGCGACCACTGCGGCGCGCCCGAGCTGGCGCGACGGGTCTCGTCGCTGGGCGAGGCCGATCCCTATCTTGTCTATCGTTTATGGCTCGACAAGCCGGTGCGCCCCGACCGCGCGAAGTTCTACACGACGGCGCGCTACCGCTACCTCGACTCGCTGGCGGTCTATTCGTTCCTGCAGGAGCCGTACATCAGCTGGGCCAAACGGACGGGCGGCTCGGCGATCGAGCTGCACGCCTACGCGGTCGCCCCCGACGACCTCGCCAGCGACGAGGCGATGGCGGCGGCAATGCGCGCCGAGATGGTGCGCGTCCTCCCCGAGCTCGACGGCGCCAAGGTGCTCCACGGCGAGTTCCAGCACCAGAGCAACTTCAGCCGCTGGGCGCCGGGCGACCACGCGCTGCGCCCGACGACGGAGACGCCGGTGCCCAACCTCTTCCTCGCCGGCGACCACGTGCACCTCCCCGCCGCCGTCGCCCTCATGGAGGGCGCCACGATGTCCGGCCGCTTCGCCGCCAACGCCATCCTCCGCAAAGAGGGCCTGCGCGAGATCCCCATCACCACCGTCGCGGAGAAGGGCCCGCTGGCCTAGACCCGCTCCCGCTCCCGTTCCCGCTCCCGCTCCCGAGGTCACACGATCGATGTCGTCTTCGGGAACGGGAGCGGGAGCGGATTCTAGGCGGCGCCGGGGGCGATGGTGGCGGCCTCGGCGACGGCGCGCTGGACGCGGGCGGCGCGACCGCGCAGCGTCGACGGGAGCCCGCCCGAGGCCGCCAGCGCCAGATCGCGCGCCAGCTCGCCCGCCGTCTGATAGCGCTCGTCGCGGCGCTTGGCCAGCGCCAGCGAGAGCACGTCGTCGACGTCGCGCGGCAGCGACGGCACCACCTGTGACGGCGGCGGCGGCTCGAGCGTGCAGACCTGCTCGATCGCCGACAGCAGATCGCCCGACGGGAAGGGCAGCCGCCCGGTGAGCGCGCGATAGACAATAATCCCGAAGGCGAAGACGTCCGTCGGCGGCCCCACCTCCAGCGTGCGCCCGCGCGCCTGCTCGGGCGCCATGAAGCCGGGCGTGCCGATGATCGCGCTCGTGTGGGTGAGCGCGGTCTCGGCGTCGACGCGGACGCGCGCCTCGTCGTCGAAGTCGCCGGTGAGCTTGCAGATCCCGAGGTCGAGGAGCCGCACCTCGGGCGGCGCACCGCCCTCGCCGGCGACGAGAAAGACGTTCGCCGGCTTCAGGTCGCGGTGCACGATCCCGGCGGCGTGCAGCGCCTCGAGCGCGTCGGCGATGCGCTGGGTGAGCGCCACCGCCTCGTCGATCGGCAGCGGCCCGCGCCGTCGCAGGAAGGCCGCCAGATCCTCGCCGCGCAGGAGCTCCATGGCGATGAAGGGCAGCCCACCCTCGCGCCCGATCTCGTCGACGCGCGCCACGCGCCCGCCGCCGACGCGCGCCCCCGCCGCCGCCTCGCGCTTGAAGCGCCCGAAGAGCTGCGCGTCGTCGGCGAGGTGCGGGTGCAGGACCTTGAGGGCCACCTCGCCCTTCGGCCCGCGCGCGGCGTAGATCTCGCCCATGCCGCCGCGGCCGAGGAGCTCACCGACGTCGTAGCCGCCGAGGCGCGTCCCGGTGAGGCGCCCGTGGCGCACGCCCTCGGCAACCTTGGCGAGGTCGCGCCGCGCGTCGCGTAGCTGCTGCTCCTGCTCGCGGATGCGGTTCACCATCAGGTTCGCCGCCGTGAAGCCGAGCGCATAGGTCCAGACGATCGACGGCATCACCACCCAGCGGAAGAGCGGCTGCGCGTACAGCCCCGTCGCCGGCGCGGCGTAGAGCGACATCATCGGGATGACGCCCGCCTCCTCGAGGATGAAGAGGCCGAAGTGGAACAGGACCGCGGCGAAGAAGATCGTCAGCCCGGTGCGGTAGGACCAGAATCCGCGATAGACAACAATGATCGCCACGACCGCGACCATGAAGTAGCTCGACACCGTCCCGGTGAGCTGCACCCAGGCCACCATCGTCGAGATCTCGGCGACGCCGCCGACGGCGCCGAACCAGCGGCGCGGGCGCTCGGCGCGCACCAGCAGGAACCAGGCGAGCACGGCGTCGAGCGACAGCACCGGAATCGCGTACAGCGAGAAGATCACCAGCGCCGACCGCCGGATCTCCGTCGAGTCGCGCAGCGCGAACCAGATGAGGAGGTCGATGGCGACGGCGCAGACGGCGGCGACGATGCGCGCGCGCCCGCCGCGTCGGACCTGCTCGTCGGTGAGCGTCTCGTCGTGCAGCGGCCGGAGCAGCCCGGCAAACAGAGACCGTCCGGAGGTCACGGTCTCTCGACCTTACCCCAGGGCGGAGGAGTTGAATCGAGGTCAGTTCAGCCAGCGGGGCTTGTTGCCGCCGCCGCCCGACGATCCGGAGCCGCCCTCGTCGTCGTCGTCCTCGCCGGGGGTGCGGTCCTGGCGATCGAACTTGAGGACGTTCGAGACGTAGCGCTGGTCGGCGGTGCGCTGGCGCTGCTGCGCCTTCATGAGGCGGTTGCGCTTCCAGAGCAGCATCCAGCGACGGAGCTGCCCCATGTAGAGCAGCATCGAGAATTCGGCGAGGTAGTGCGGGACGAACAGCGCGAAGCCGTAGTAGAGCGCGAACAGCGTCGTCCCGACGAGCGTGATGGCGATGAGCGCCTTCCCGCCGACGGGCAATACGAAGTAGACATAAATTTGGCGGTCGGGGTAGAGGATCGCCCAGGCGATCACCATCGCCTCGGCGAGCGGCCAGTTCCCGAGGAAGGGGATGGCGAAGACGTCGCTCCACAGGAAGCGGCCGATGAGCGTGGTCGCCGCCGCCACTCCGACGGCGAAGCCGAAGAAGACGCCCAGGAACTTCGCCTGCCCCCAGGCGCGGCAGAGCTCGCCGCCGAACCAATAGAAGAGGAGCAGCGCGAACAGGAGCTGGATCGGCTCGCCCTCGAGAAACGGCCAGGTGACGAGGCGCCACAGCTCGCCCGACCAGACCTTCGCGGGGATGAGCGCGCCGTACGAGAAGACCGGGAAGATCCCGTTGCGCTGCAGGACGGCGCCCGCGATCGACGCGACGGCCGTCACGATGACCAGGATCAGCACCGCCGTCGGCATGCGGAAGCGCATGCCGCTGAAGGAGAATTGCTGGTTACGACCGAAGGCGCCGCCGCGCGACCGCATCGTCCTCCTGCCTTTCGTGCATCTCAGGGATCTAGTATATGCGCATCGGTGAGTGAAGCTCGCCGGGAGGATTCGTCCGTGACCCCCACCCGCAACAACACGCCTCGCGCCGTCATCATCGGAGCCGGCTTCGGCGGCCTGGCCGCCGCCATTCGCCTGCAGGCGCGCGGCTTTCGCACGACGCTCGTCGAGAAGCGCGATCAGCCCGGCGGCCGCGCCTACGTCTACCGCGACAAGGGCTTCGCCTTCGACGGCGGCCCGACCGTGGTGACGGCCCCCTTCCTGTTCGAGGAGCTCTTCCAGCTCGCGGGCAAGAAGATGGAGGACCACCTCAAGCTGGTCCCGGTCGACCCCTTCTATCGCATCCGCTTCAGCGACGGGCGGGTCTTCGACTACAACGGCGACCACGAGCGGATGACCGAGCAGATCCGCGGCTACAACGCCCGCGACGTCGACGGGTACAACCGCTTCCTCGCCGAGACCAAGAAGATCTTCGCCGTCGGGTTCGAGCAGCTCGCCGACGTCCCCTTCGGGCGGCTCGGCGACATGCTGAAGATCGTCCCGTCGATGATGCGGCTGCAGTCGTATCTGTCGGTCTACCGCTTCGTCGCCAAGTACGTGAAGAACGAGGACCTGCGCATCATCCTCTCGTTCCACCCGCTCCTCGTCGGCGGGAACCCCTTCACCACGACGTCGATCTACTCGCTCATCGCCTTCCTCGAGCGGAAGTGGGGCGTCTGGTTCGCGATGGGCGGCACCGGCGCGATCGTGAAGGCGCTGGCCGATCTCTACGTCGAGCTCGGCGGCACGCTCGAGTGCGGCGTCGAGGTCGAGGAGATCACGACGCAGAATGGCCTCGCGACGGGCGTGCGCCTGAAGGGCGGCAGGACCATCCCCGCCGAGCTGGTCGTCGCCAACGCCGACGCGCCGTTCGTCTACAAGCGGCTCCTGCCGTCGAGCGCGCGGCGCAAGTACACCGATCGCCGCGTCGATCGGATGAAGTACTCGATGTCGCTGGTCGTGGCCTACTTCGGGACGAAGAAGACCTACCCCGAGATGGCGCACCACACGATCCTCCTCGGGCCGCGCTATCGGGAGCTCCTCAAGGACATCTTCGACAAGAAGATCCTGGCGCCCGACTTCTCGCTCTACCTGCACGCGCCGACGCGCACCGACCCGTCGCTGGCGCCGCCCGGGCACGAGAACTTCTACGTGCTCTCGCCGGTGCCGCACCTGCAGTCGGGCGTCGACTGGACGACGGAGGGGCCGCGCTATCGCGACAAGCTCTTCGAGCACCTCGAGAACACCTGCATCCCGGGGCTGCGCGAGAACCTGGTGACCGAGCGGATGATCGACCCGCCGCACTTCCGCGACGTGCTCAACAGCGAGCAGGGGGCGGCGTTCTCGATCCAGCCGATTTTGCGTCAATCGGCGTACTTCCGCTTCCACAACCAGTCGGAGGACGTGCCGAACCTCTACTTCGTCGGCGCGGGGACCCACCCGGGGGCCGGGATGCCGGGCGTGCTCTCGACGGCGAAGGTGGTCGATCGCCTGATCGCCGACTCGCACGGGACGGGGAACGCGCGCGATCCCATCGCCGGGACGCACGCCGGGCGCGGGCGCAAGTACGTGTTGGCGACGCCGCCGGCGGACGAGCCTGCCGTCGAGCAGCCGGCGGCGGCCGCGCGGCTGATTTCTGTCTAGCACGTGACCGCGCTCCTCCCGCCGCCGCTCCGCGAGGCCTGCCGCGCCTGGATCCGGCACCACTCGAAGTCGTTCTATCTGTCGTCGCTGCTCCTGCCGGGGCGGGTGCGCGAGGCGTCGTGGGCGCTGTACGCCTTCTGCCGCCGCGCCGACGACGCCGTCGACGACGTCGAGGCGGGGGCGGGGGCGCTGGCGCGCGTCGAGAGCCTGCGGCGGCGGCTCGACGACGTCTACGGGCCGCGGCGCGAGGCGCACGACGTCGACCGCGCCTTCGCGCTGGTGGTCGACGCGGTGGGGATGCCGCGCGCGCTGCCGGAGGCGCTGCTCGCGGGGATGGAGATGGACGCCGCGGGGACGGCGCGCTACGCGACCTGGGACGATTTATTGATTTACTGTTTTCGGGTCGCGTCGACGGTGGGGCTCATGATGACGCGGGTGATGGGGGTCTCGCACGAGGTGGGCTGGATGCGCGCGGCCGACCTCGGGGTGGCGATGCAGCTCACCAACATCGCGCGCGACGTCGGCGAGGACGCGCGGCGCGGGCGGGTCTATCTGCCGCTCGCGCTGTGCCGCGAGGTGGGGCTCGATCCCGACGCGCTGGTGGCGGGAGCGCCGTCGGTGATGGCGCCCGCGAAGGAGGCGGTGAAGCGCCTGCTCGCCGTCGCCGACGCGCACTATCGCGCGGCCGATCTCGGCGTGCCGCTCCTGCCGCGGAGCTGCCGCGTGGCGATCCGCGCCTCGCGCCTCATCTACTCGCGCATCGGCGACGCCATCGCGGAACGTGGCTACGACTCGATCTCCACGCGCGCCTACGTCTCGACGGGCGGCAAGCTCGCGCTGGCGCTGCGGGCGACGGGCGCGCTGCTGTCCCGTCCGCGCCCCGACGTCGACGCCATCACCGGCCCCGCCGACGCCCTCCTCTCGACGCTGGTCGGCGCCTGCGGCCTCCCCGCCCCGCGCGCCCCCGCCCTCCTCGCATGACGCACGCCCTCCTCGCATGAGGGACACGTTCTATATACGCAACTCCGCGCGATCGCTGCCGAAGCGCTGCAAAACGCAAAAACGCGCGGCGCTCGACGGTGGTTGTTCCGCGCTCGTCGGTGCCGGGCACGTTTTTGCGTTTTGCAGCCGATCCTTCGTGATTCTCGACGGATGGAGACATAGAACGTGTCCCTAGCCAGGTTTCCGCGGACGGTGGAGGCGCTGGCGGCGCTGCCCGACGGAGAGGCGACGCTGGCCAACGTCGTCGCGCTCGAGGAGGGGTTCGCGCGCGCGCGGCCGATCGCGATAGACAGAAAAGGCGGGCCGGAGCGCGGGGCGGCGGTGGACTGCGACGTGATCCTCGCCGGCGGCGGGCTGTCGCTGTTCTATGGCGCCTCCCTGGCGCGGGCGGGGCTGAAGGTCGTCGTTTTCGATAGACGACAAATCGGGCGCGGCCACCGCGAGTGGAACATCTCGCGGCGCGAGCTGGCCCCGCTCACCACGAGCGGCCTCTTCAGCGACGAGGAGGTCGCCCGCCTGGTGCTCAGCGAGTACCGCCACGGCATCGTGCGCTGGCACGGCGGCGGGACCTACCCGGTGCGCGGCGTGCTCGACTGCGTCGTCGACGCCGAGGCGCTGCTGCCCGCGCTGCGCACGCGCGCCTCCGACGCGGGCGCGCGGCTCCTCGATCACCACGCGCTGGTCGGCTACGCCGTCGGGCCGGGCGGCGTGCGCGTGACCCTGCGCGACGCGACCGGCGGCGAGGTCGTGGTCACCGGCCGCCTCTTCGTCGACGGGCTCGGCGCCTCCAGCCCGCACGCCGCCTTCGACCTCACCTGCCCGACGGTGGGCGCGGTCCTGCACGGGCTCGACGAGGGCGAGGGCGTGCTCGAGGTCGACCCCACCGTCGGCGAGATCCTGGTGACCACCGAGGGCCTCGAGCCGACCGGCGACGGCGGCGGCGATCGCCGGCAGCACGTCTGGGAGGGCTTCCCGTCGACGGGCGGCCGCTTCACGACCTATCTCTTCTACTACGCCGAGCCGTCGCGCCTCGGGCCGCACCCGCTGTTCGCGCTGTACGAGCGCTTCTTCCTGACCCTGCCGCGCTACAAGAGCGGCGCCGCCCGCCTCGAGAAGGCGACCTACGGCTTCATCCCGGCGTACACGCGCCTCCGCGAGATGCCGGTCGCGCCGAGCGACCGCGTGGTCCTCGTCGGCGACGCGGCCGGGCGCCACTCGCCGCTCACCTTCTGCGGCTTCGGCTCGATGGTGCGCAGCTTCGTCCCCGTCGGCGATCGGCTGCGAGCGCTCCTCGCCGACGATCGCCTGAGCCGCGGCGACCTCGCGAAGGTGTGGCACGAGCCGCCCAGCCTCGGCGTGATGGGAGCGCTGACGCTCATGATGTGCTCCGAGCGCCATCGCACGACGGCGCGCGACCCCGGCGCGGTCAACGCGCTCCTCGACGCCGCCTTCGGCGTGCTGGCGGCGCGCGGCAACGACACCTTCGCCGCCTTCGTGCGCGACGAGATCGGCTTCCGCGACTTCTTCGGCTTCATGAACGAGACCGCGAAGCTGCGCCCGTCGATCTACGACGAGGTCTTCGCGCAGCTCTCGACGGGCGAGATCGCCCGCTGGCTCCTCCGCCTCGGGCGCCTCGGCGCGACCCAGTGGCGCACGCCCCGCGCCTGAACCTATCGAGAACACTGAGGATTTCAATCCGACGCAACTCGCGGCGCGGTTTGCCCGATAATTTCATGAGGCTTTTCTGGGTGAACCGACGATGAGCACATGGGATCGCGGCAATCAGCACGAGGCCGGTCGCTCCGCCGAGACGCAGGGTCACGAGGCGGAGGAGGCCGTGGGCGGCGCGCACCTCGCTCCGTCGGTGCGCGCGGCGCTGCAGCGGCGCAAGGTGCAGCGCAAGGCCGAGCGCGAGGCTGGCGGCAAGGCGCAGATCCCCAACAGCTCGGGCGCCCCGCTCCCCGCTGACGTCCGCGGGCGGATGGAGGGCGCGCTCGGCGCGTCGCTCGCGGGCGTGCGCGTCCACACCGGCTCGGAGTCGAACCGGGCGGCTGCCGACTTCGGCGCGCGCGCGTTCGCCGTCGGCAGCGACATCCACTTCAAGAGCGGCGAGTACGCTCCCGGCACGAAGGAGGGCGATCGCCTCCTCGCGCACGAGCTCGCGCACACCGTGCAGAGCGAGTCGAACGGCGTCCACCGCAAGGTCGATCCCGCCGAGGCCGACGCCGACGCGGGCCCGGAGGTTTCCGATCCGGGCGATCGCGAAGAGCTCGAGGCCGACTCCGTCGCCGACGAGGCCGTCGAGGGTCTCCACGGCAAGGGCGGTCACGGCGGGCTGGCGGCGTTCCGCTCGGCTGGCGCCGGGCCGAAGGCGTCGGGGAAGGCGTCGAAGCTCGCCCGCAAGGTCCAGCGCGCACCCGATCCGGCGGCGCCGCAAGCGGGCGCGCAGCCCGCGGCGGGCGGCGGGCAGCAGCAGCAGGGTCAGCAGCAGCAGCAGGGTCAGGGACAGCAGCAGGGCGGCCCCGGCACCGAGCAGCAGAAGAGCCCCGAGGAGCAGGCGGCGGAGTCGGCCGCGCAGCTCATCGAGACCGCGCTCGCCGACGCGACGTGGGGCAACCTCGGCGGCCTCGTCAAGCTGAACACGATCCTCCAACTACAAGAACAGCAGCTCAACGGCGCGCCGCAGAACGAGAAGGTCGTCGCGGTGAAGGCGGCGATCGCGCAGAAGAAGGTCGAGCTCATCGGCGCGGCCAACGAGCGCCTCAACAACTTCAAGGGTCAGGTCGGCGCGCTCAACAACCCGCAGGGCGCGACGACGAAGCTGTCGGAGCTGAAGTCGAACCCCGAGTTCAAGCTGCTCTTCGATCTGCCCGAGCTGCAGACGATGCCCGAGCTCAAGGCGATTTGTCGTCAAGCGGAGCAGGCGTGGCAGGCCAAGACCGAGGAGCTCGTCTACAACAACCCGATGAGCGACCTGAACTACGACATGAACCGCGGCATGGACGTGGCGCCTGGTGGCGGCACGACGACGCCGGCGGGGAATGCGCAGGGCGGGAACACGCAGGGGCCGCAGGCGCAGCAGACGCCTCAGCCGCAGACCACGCAGCAGACCTCGCCCGAGGACGCCGAGCGCCAGCGCCTCGAGCAGCGCAAGCAGGAGGTCGAGGCGCTGATCGCGGGCATGGTCGCCGAGGTCAAGAAGAAGTGGACCATCGCCGATAGCGCGGTGTCGGGCGGCATGACCGTCCTCGGCGTCGCGGCGTCGGCGCTCCTCCATATGCCGCTCGTCGGTGCGCTCGCCGGCGTCGGGTCCTGGATCACCAGCCGCGTCTTCGGCAAGAAGAAGACGAAGGCCGAGGAGAAGGGCCACGGCGTCATGGAGATGCTCGAGATGATCGAGGACCCGAACGTCCTCGAGGAGATCCTGGTCGCCGCCGCCGAGGACGACATGGATCTCGACGGCGTGAAGGCGGCGATCGAGCAGGAGCTCCAGAAGCAGGGCAAGGGTGCCGAGGAGGGGGCCGGCGCTGGTGCGGGCGGCGCGGGTCACCACGGCGGGCTCGCGCACGCGGCGCACGTCGGCGAGGAGGCGGCGCACGTCGCGCACACCGGCCTCGAGGCGGCCTCGGGCCTCTCGCACGCGCTGCCGCACGTGCTGCACTCGATCCTCCCGCCGCTCGGCATCGTCATCAACGGCGTCAAGCAGACGCTCAACCTCGGCGAGCTGCGGAACCTGAAGCCGCTCATCGCCGAGAAGAAGCGCCTCCTCGACGAGATCAAGGCGAAGGGGCTCCCCGCCATCCAGCCGCAGGCGGGCGGCGCCGCGGCTCCGGCCGGCGGCGGTCACCACTAACCGCCGAGCACTCCGCCCGTGGCCACCCTCGCCTCCGAGCTCGACCTCGCGACCTCCGAGGCGAAGGAGTGGCTCGCTTCGCACGCGTCGATCGACGAGGCGTGGGCGAAGGCGGAGCGGCCCGATCTCCTGCTCTGGCTCCGACGGCAGCAGCCGCTCTCGCCCGAGCAGGAAAAGTCGCTGGTGCGGCAGGCGTTCCTCGTCGCGGGGACGCGGCAGCAGCGCAAGGTGCGGCTCTATCCACCGACGGAGCTCGAGCTGGCGTCGGGGTGGCCCGAGCGCGACGTGCCGCCGGGCGCGTCGTTCCAGGCGCTCTACGCGCCGCTGGTCATCCTGGGGCCGCTGTTGTTGGGGGCGCTGCTCACGGTCAACCTCCTCGGCGTGGCGCGCGAGGTGAAGGCGGTGGCCAACGTCGCGCTGCCGGCGGCGTATCCGCTCTTGATGGCGCTCCACCACACCCTCTACACGGCGCTGTTCCGGCGGCGCGTGCGGGCGATGGCGTTCGACGACGCCTTCACGGTGCTGTGGCTGGCGGCGCGGCGCAGCGTCCTCGAGGGGCGCAGCGCGAAGGCGAACGAGATCAGCCTCGCCTGGATCCGGCGCTACGTGCCGCTCCCCGAGCGCGCCCAGAGCTAAAGCCGATAGGGGAAGGTCGTCTGCGCGCGGCGGCGGGCGTTGAGCTCGTCGAGCGGGGATTTTTCGCTCGACAACAATCGGATCGAGGCGGCGGCCAGCGTGTAGAGGTCGTTGGGGTTCATCGCCAGCTCCTCGAGGAGGAGGCGCTCGAAGGCCGCGCGCAGCGACGGGTCGCGCAGCTGGTTGCCGACGCGGAACCAGAGCTGGAAGTCGGAGCCGAAGCGCGCGAGGAACTCGCGGCAGGCGGCGACGAAGGCGTCGGCGTCGGCGGCGGTGGCGACGGCGGCGGCGTGGGTGAGGAAGACGCGCGTGCCGTAGCGCCACTCCGACTGTGGGCCGAGGACGCGCCCCAGCGTCTCGAGCGACACCGGGCACTTCGCCGGCTCGAGCTCCATCGCCAGCTCGGTGAGCACCGCCGCGGTGGTCGCCTGCGCCGCCAGCTCGGGCTCGGTCAGCGACGGGAAGTCGACCAGCGCCGCCGCCTCCTTCACCTTCTCGTAGGCCTCCTCGAAGTTGCCCTGGCCGATCTCGTGGCGGACGACCTGGTAGCCGACGGTGTTGAGGTCGGCGGGCGTCTTCGCGGGCAGGTAGCGCTGTGGGCGGGGGAGGAGCTCGGAGTCGGTGGTGTCGGCGTAGACCTCGACCAGATCGTCGAGGGCCTCGCGCGAGCCGAGCACCGACCAGGCGTAGTCGAGGTGCAGCGTGGCCAGCGTCGGGAGGTGCGAGAGGTGGAGGATGCGGCCGAAGCGGCGCACGGCGTCGACGGCGGGGGCCAGCGTGTCGGCGCCGAAGCGGCGCTGCAGCTCGCCGAGCGCGCCGAGGTCGCCGCTCGCGGTGTAGGCGTCGAGGAGCGTGTCGTCGGCGGCGTCGCGCCAGCGCGGCGCGGCCTGCTCGGCGACGGCGTCGGCGCTCGAGAGCGTGTCGAAGCGCGCCCCCAGCGACAAGGGCGGCGGCAGGAGCGGGCGGGCGCGGTTGGCGAAGTCGCGCAGGCGCTTCAGGAGATCGGCGTCACGCTGCTCGTCGAAGATCGTGCTAGACAGGATATCCCAGGCGGCCAGCGCGCGCTCGAGCGGGCGATCGGCGAGCTCGGCGAGGAGCAGCTCGATCATCGGCGGGCGGTGCCCCCAGCGACGGTGCTCGTGGAGGATGTCGAGGAGGGTCGGGGGCGGCATCTTCAGCCCCTGCGTCGACAGCACCAGCGCGTCGTACGGCGGGCGGGCCAGCGCGGCGGCGAGCTTCGGCAGCCCGAGCGGCGCGATCAGATCGCTCAGCATCCCCATGAGACCAGAATATCGCCGATCGCTCAGGGGAAGAGCGGCGCGAGCTTCCGTCGAAAGGCGTCGAGCGCCACCGGGGCGCGGTCGGGGTGGAGGCGCGCGCCGTGCGCGAGGGCGCGCTCGACGATCCGGGTCGCGTCGTCGACGGTCATGGCCGCGATCCGGCGGCGCAGCAGGCGGCGGCTGACGAGGGCGATGAGCGGCGCGGCGACGAGCGCCCCCGCCGCCAGGACGACGTGCAGCGCGGCGAAGTGGAGGGTGCCGTCGCCGAGGCGCGGCTGGAGGAGCAGGCGATCGACGACGACCACGAGCGGGAGCATGAAGATCGACGCGACCACCAGCGCCGGGAGCGACATGAGGCGCCGCGAGAGGCCCTCCTCGCCGACGGCCCAGCCGACGACGACGTCGAGCGCGTCGGGGAAGGGGGTGACGAGCTCGACGAGCGCGCGCGCGTTGCTGGCGTGGAGGAAGCGCGCGCCGACGGCGCCGAGGCGCAGGACCTCGCGCTTGACGGCGTCGGTGGGCGCGACCGAGAGCGCCAGGCGGACCGCCCACTCGGGGCGCGCGCAGGCGTCGAGGGCGGCGCGGGGCGAGTCGTGGCGACGGCGGAAGTCGTCGTAGCCGTCGGGGGCGTCGGGCGCGGTCATGCGGGTCGCAACGATAGCAGGTCGTCGTAGAGTGTCCCGCGTGGGTGACCTGTTCATTTCGGTGGATGTGGAGACGGACGGCCCGATCCCGGGCGACTACTCGCTGGCGTCGATCGGCGCGGTGGTGGTCGATCGGCCGGAGGAGACCTTCTACGTCGAGCTGAAGCCGATCAGCGAGCGGTTCGTGGCGGAGGCGGTGGCGACGACGGGGCTCGACCGCGAGCGGCTGGCGCGCGAGGGGGTCGAGCCGGCGGAGGCGATGCGCGCGTTCGGCGAGTGGGTGCGCAGGGTGGCGGGGCGGGCGAGGCCGGTGTTCGTGGCGTTCAACGCGACCTTCGACTGGAGCTTCGTGCACTGGTACTTCATCCACTTCGTCGGGGAGAGCCCGTTCGGGATCGCGGGGCTCGACGTGAAGGCCTACTACATGGGGGCGCTCGGGAAGCGGCGCTGGGCGGAGACGACCAAGCGTCACCTCGAGCCGCGGTTCCACTCGGAGCTGCCGCACACGCACAACGCCCTCGACGACGCGCGAGAGCAGGCGGAGGTGTTCGCCAAGATCCGCGCGTTCGCCGAGGGGCGCGCCGGCTAGGTGCGGCGCAGCGCGGCGTCGATCTCGTCGAGGAGCGGCGCGGGATCGGGCGCGAGGAGCGCGACGGCGCGCCACACCGACGGGTGCGACGGGAGGTGGCGCGCCTCGCGCGAGAGCGTGCGGAGGGCGGCGTCGCGCAGCGGACCGGCGGGGAGCCAGGCGAGCGCGCGCGCCCAGAGCGCGTCGTCGTCGCCGCCGACGTGGACGATGAAGCCGTCGAGGGCGGCGGGGGCGAGGTCGTCGTCGCGGCGCAGGTCGATCGACGTGCGCGCGAGGTGGCCGTAGCGCCAGCCGAGGCGCTCGTTGAGCGCGGTGTGCAGCGGCCCGAGCGCGTGGAAGCGGCCGCGCAGCGCCGCGAGCTCGCACGAGGCGGCCACCAGGCGCGGCTCGTCGAGGAGCGGGCGCGCCTCGGCGGCCAGCGCGCACTCGGCGGCGTCGGCGTCGTCGAGCGCGCCGCGGGCGATGGCGGTCCGCATGGCGACGAGCGCCTGCCGCGCGCGCTCGCGGGCGGGGTCGGCGCAGGCGCGATCGGGCAGCCAGGCGGGGGCGGAGTGATCGAGCGCCAGCTCGGTGCGGAGGAGCAGCGCCTCGTCGGAGGCGGCGTCGCCGAGCGCGTCGAGCAGCGCCAGCGCCAGGGTCGGCAGGCGCGCCGTCGCCAGCGCCTCGGCGTCGGCCATCACGTCGTCGCAGAAGGCGGCGAAGCGCGTCGAGGCGTGGGCGCGCGCGGCGACCGCGGCGACGACGGCGAGCGGCGCGCCGGCAGGGTGGGCCAGCGCCCGATCGAGCTCCACGTCGAGGACGCGGCGCCACGTGCACGCGCCGCGCACCCAGGCGGGGTCGACGGCCGCGGGCAGGCCGGCGGCGGCGCGGGTCGCGACCAGCCGGGCGCGGAGGGGGAGCTCCTCGTCGGTGAAGAGCGCGCCCCCGAGCGCGTCGGCCGCGGCCAGCGCGCCGTCGAGCGGCTCGTCGAAGGGGGGCAGCGCCGCGCCGGTTTTCTGATTGACACCAAAGAGCGCCGCCAGCAGCGGCGGCGACGGCCCCTGGCGGGCCATCAGGCGCAGGGCCCAGGCCGCGTCGTGCGGGTCGCCGAGCTCGAGCGTCGGGTCGCGCGCGAGGCCGTCCCAGGTGAGCGGCGCGTCGTCGGCGAAGGCGCCGAGGAGCGGCAGGCCGCGCGCGCGCGCGAGGTCGCCGAAGCTCATGTCCTCGACGGGAGCCGCAGCGCGGCTTCGTCGGCGGCGTCGGGGGCGACGAGCACCGCCTGCGCTTCGGCGAACGAGGGGCTCATCGGCGCGGCGGCGCGAGGAGCGCGCGCAGCATGGTGGTCTCGCTGCGCAGCCGATCGGGCGGGCGGCGCGCGACCAGCTCGGCCAGCGTGGCGACGGCGGCGTCGAGCGCGCGCGCGTCGGTCATCGCGACCAGGGCGCGGCGCGCGTGGGCGCGGCGCAGGCGCTCGAGCACGAGCGCGACCGCCAGCGTGGCGACGGCGAAGCCGCCCTGCAGCGACAGCATGCGCACCCAGCGCGACAGCGACGAGAGCCACAGCAGATCGGCGACGATGGCGAGCGGGATCACCACGAGCGCCGCCGCGCTCACCACCTTCACCGCGCGCAGCCGCGCCGCCAGCGGATCCACGGCGCCCGCCCAGGCCAGCGCGAGCTCGAGCGGCGACGAGAGCGGCCAGGCGAGCGCCAAGAGCCCGCGCGCCGAGCCGAGCGCCGTCGCGCGCAGCGCGGGCGCGAGCGCACGCAAAAGCTGCTTGACAGGAATGACCTCAGCGGCGACGCGCGCCAGTCGGTCGGGGCGCTCGGCGGCGGCGTAGGCGTCGTCGGTAGTCGGGAAGGGGGCGCGCCAGCTCGCGAACTCGGGGTCGGGCGGCGCGCCCATCGTCTAGCGGCGGACGGCTGGGCGGGTGGCCTCGTCGACGACGAGGCGGAGCGCCTCGGTCTCGGGGGTCGGCGCGCCGAGCAGCTCGGCCACGCCGTCGATGAGCGCCTGGCGCAGCGCGCGCGCCGAGCCGACGCCGTCCTGGAGCGCGGCGTTCGGGCGGCCGAGCGCGGCGTCGCGCCCGATGGGCTTGCCCACCGCCTCGGGCGTCGCCTCGACGTCGTCGATGTCGTCGCGCAGCTGGAGCGCGCAGCCGAGGAGCTCGCCGACGCGCGCCCAGCGCGCCACGTCACCCTCGGCGCCGCAGCAGACCGCCGCGCCGGCCGCCGCCGCGCGGAAGAGCGCCGCCGTCTTCTGACGGTGGTAGGCGTCGAGGTCCACCGACGGCTCGAGCTCGAGGCCCTGGCCGCCGATGATCCCCTGCGACGAGCCGGCGGCCGAGCCGAGCAGCCCGAAGAGGCGAAACGCCGTCGTCGCGCGCCGCGCGGGCGCCTGCGCGAGCACCTCGAAGGCCAGCGTCAGCAGCGCGTCGCCGACGAGGATCGCGGTCGCGTCGCCGTACACCTTGTGGATCGCCGGCCGTCCGCGCCGCGTGTCGGCGTCGTCGAAGCAGGGCATGTCGTCCTGAACCAGCGACGCGCAGTGCACCAGCTCGACGGCCATCGCCATGCGCATGACGAGCTCGTCGTCCCCCTGCCCGTACCGCTCGGCGACGAGCAGGCACAGGAGCGGCCGCGCGCGGCGACCTCCCGGGAAGACGGCGTCCCACATCGCCGCGTGCAGCCGTGCCGGCGCGAGATCCCGCGGCGGCAGTGCCCTCGCCAGCGCCTCCTCGAGGGCGCGCTGGTGGTGCGTGATGATATCGGCCGCGGTACGCGACCCCCCTGCGCTCCTTTGAGAGCGCTCCTCCTCAGCGAGCTGTTGGGACACGGAGCCGTCTCACCTCGAGCAAAGGGCGTGAGCCACCGCCGCCACAGATTTTCCCAATATAGCAGAGTCGCGGGCCATTCACGCAGTGCGTCGACTCACAGTCTTGGATGCGGGGGCGCCGTAGACTGTTGCTTGGGCTCACACGTCGCGTTCGTCGAAGGGGCGGACGGCGGAGGTCGGACCGGCGGAGAGGCCGACGGCGGACCCCAGCGCGAGCACCGTCAGCAGCACCATCGTGAGGACGCCCGCGACGAGGACCGGCATGCCGACGTCGCCGCCGGGGCGGACGAACGGGCCGTAGCGGGCCACCGCGACCTCGGCGTCGACGGGGACGACGTGCGCCGTGAGCTCGCGGTTGTCGGCGGGGTCGAGCTCGAAGACGCGACCGCTCGCGAGCTCGAGCCGCAGCGTGCGATCGTCGAGGACGCGGGGCGTGACGACGCGCTCGGGCTGCGCGCCGAGCGGGATCGCCGTCGCCAGCGCGGTCGTCACCGCCAGCCCGGCGACGACCGCCAGCCGCCGGAGGACGCGCGCGCCGTGGCGGGCGTCGTGGCGCAGCCCGTCGACGAGCGCGGGATCAACGATCGCCATCGGTGCGGCGGCGGTCTCGGAGACGCGGCGCGCGGAGGCGCGGTAGGGGCCGCCGCTCGCGTCCGACGCGATGACGGCGCCGCCGAGGATGGTGACGCGGTCGCCGGGGGTGACGCGGGCGACGCGCTCGCGGTGGCCGACGCCCGCCGCGCGCTCGACGGTGAACGGCAGGATGATCGAGGTGCGCGCCGTCGGCTCGACGACGAGACGCGCGCCGTCGCCGAGGCGGAGGGTGAACGCGCGCCGCGCGTCCTTCCGATCGACCTCGCGCCAGTGGACCCAGCCGTCGCGCTTGTCCCGCCGCTGCCGGACGGTGACGCGGAGGACGTCACCCTTCTCGCTCTCGACGACACCCTCGGCGGTCGGCTCGCCGACGAGGTGCGCGCGCAGGCGACGGCGCGCGCGCACGAGACCCCAGCCGGTGAGCGCGGCACCCCCGACGAGCAGCGCCACCGTCGAGAGCGTCGAGAGACGCGCGGGGTCGACGACATCGTAGAGCGAGGGCATGGCGTTCAACGTGACGACTGCGACGCGAATTTCAAGTCGCCAGGCGGCTGCCGTCGCGCTCGCGGAGGGGGCGCGCGGCAGAGGTCACGCCCGTCGAGAGCGTGACCGCCCAGGGGAACGCCGCCAGCGCGACGGTCGTGACGGCGAACGCAACCGCGATCGGCATGGGCATCGATCCGGGCGGGCTGCTCCCGATTGGCAGTGTCGTCCAGAGCGCCGCGCCGAGCGCGACGGCGAAGAGAAGCGCGAGCGCGGGCAGCACCATCCGCAGCCGCTGCACGAGGCGCAGCCGCTCGACGAGGGCGGGGTCGACGAGGACGAGTGGCTCCCCGCTCGCGTCGCTGACGCGCCCGCCGCGGCGCTTGCCGCAGAAGAGGACGACGCGATCGCCGGACGCAAGGCGCGCGATGCGGGCGCGGTGGCGGCGGCCCCCGTCGGTGCTGCCGAAGCGGAGGATGACGCGCGAGCGCGCCGTCGGCTCGACGGTGAGCCGCTCGCCGTCGCCGACGCGAATCGAGAAGATGCGGCGTACCACCACGCGGTCGACCTCGACCCAATCGAAGAAGCGCTCGACGCCGTTCCCGCTCGAGCGGCGCTGCTGGACCGTGACGCGCACGGCGTCGCCCTCTCCGTCGTCGACGACGCCCTCCGCGGTGGGCGCCCCGATGGAGAGCGCGCGCAGCCCGACCCACGCGCGCACCGCCGACCAGGCCGCGACGACCGCGCCGAGCGCGAGCAGCACCGTCGAGAGGACGAACGACGACGTCATGCCGAGAGCTGCGCGTGGTCCCGCGCGTCGTCGCGGACGGTGGGCTCGTCGGTGGGGAGGTCGCGCACGGGGACGCCGTCGCGCCAACGGACGACCTGCCCGGCGACGGCAGGGACGCGCGGGCCGGGCGTGAGGATGCCGACGAGGTTGAGCGGATCGGTGCCGGCGACGGCGATCTCCTCGGGCTGGAGCGGCGCACGCCCGAGCGCCTTCAGCGCCTCGACCGCCTCGGGGAGCGCGAACTGCTCGCCGGTCATGCCGTTGACGAAGCGGCCGCCGCGCACCTCGCCGCGCGCCTCGAGGCGACGGTAGACGGCGACCAGATCGCGCCACGGCGGCGCGGCGGTCTCGCGCGCGAGGAGCGGCCGCAGCACGACGCCGTACCGGCGCAGGTAGAGGCGCGCGAGCTCGACGGGGCTACCGTCGCCGAACGGCCCCTCGCCGCCGAGCGCGCCCGCCGGCCGCGCGAGGTCGCGCGCGATGAGGCCAAAGCGCCCCTGCGGTGCGCGCCGTCGACGCGCGTCGTCGGAGCCCGCGCGCCCGACGAGCGCGCGCAGCCCGGCGAAGCCGTCGCAGGCCACCGCGCCCGCGCGCACCAGCTCCCAGAGGGCGTCGTTCACGTCGGCGGCGCTGGCGCCGAGCCGCGCCGCCAGATCCGACGGGAAGGCCGCGCCCGCGCGCTCGAGCTCGCCGGCGATCGCCCGCGCGCGCGGCGAGAGATAGGCCCACTCCGACGGGAGCAGCGCCCCGCCCGACGGTGCCGTCGGCCAGCGATGCACCAGCCAGGGCGCGTCGCTGCGCAGGTAGAGGCTGACCTTGCCGGCGGAGAGCCGCGCGCGCCGCGTCTCGGCGCCCTCGCCGTCGGCGTTGTCGTCGGGATCGGGCTCGTCGGGCGGATTGGGCCGCAGCCGCGCCCAGGCGACCTCGCCCGAGAAGCAGAGCTCGTCGAGCCACTCGGGGCGATACCCCTCGACGCGCGCCGGGAGGATGTCGCGCTCCCACGCCGCCGGCGGCAGCTCGAACCCCTCGAGCTGCTCGACGACGCGCAGCAGCCCCTCGACGCCCTGCAGCCGCGTGCCCGGCGCGACGTGCTGCCAGCGCAGGAGGAAGCGCACGAAGGCGGCCGGCGTCACCGGGCGCACCTCGGCGCGCATGCGCCCCAGCGTCCGTCGCTGGATGCGCTGCAGGATGCGGCGCTCGCACCAGGCCGGCTCCGCTCCGCGATCATCGTCGAGCCACGGCCCCTGGAGGACCACGCCGTTGGCCTCGAGCTTGGCCATCGCGATCTCGACGTCGACGGGGGACATCCCCAGCGCCGCCGCGACGTCGGCGCAGCGCACCGGGCCGCTCGTCGCCATGAAGCCGCCGACGATGGCCGCGCGCGCCGCCTCCGCCTCCCACGCGGGCTCGGCCGCCAGCAGCTCGTCTTCGCTCGGAGGCGGCGGCTCGATGCGCGCATCGGGGAAGGCCGCACGCACCGCCGCCGCGCGGTCGACCGCCACCCACGCCTCGACGGGGTGCCCGGCGAGACGCGCCGCGCGCCCGTCGGCGACGAGGACTTCGAAGAGCGGCGCGAAGCCGGGCTCGGCCGGCAGCACCACCGCCGTGCACAACAGATCGTGCAGCTCGTCGGCGTCGCGCGGCGCGCCGTCACTGCCGGGGCGCGCGCCGACCTCGATCACCACCGCCGCGACCGCCGACGGGTCGAGCCGCATGAGATCGCCCTCGCGGAAGAGCAGCTCGCCCGGGCGCGTCGTCGAGACCGCGCGCGTCCGGCGCTCCTCGAGCGGCGCGTCGTCGAGGTAGGCGTAGGGGTTCGCCGCCAGGATGGCGTGCGCGAACGGCGACGGCGCGATGGTGTCGCGCGCCAGGCAGCGCACCTCGCCCGCGCGCATCGCCCGCAGCACGCGCTCGAGACCGACGACGTCCATCGCCTCCTCGAGGCAGTCGCGCGCGGTCTCCTCGACGAGCGGGTGGTCCGGCAGCGGCAGCTCCTCCGTGAACGTCGGCCCGCCGTGGTTGTCCTGGCAGCCGGCGGCCTGCGGGAACACCGCCGCCAGCAGATCCGCCGCGCGCATGCGCAAGAGGTGCGGTGGCGTGCGTCGCCCCTGCGACCAGCGCAGGACCGCCAGTGAGCGCGTCGCGTTCCAGCGCCAGCGCGTCTCCCAGACGGGCGCCTGCAGCGCCGCCTGCACGATGGTCTTGCGCGCGTCCTCGGCGGAGACGAAGCCGAAGATTGCGTCTAGCGGAAACGAGTGCTGCTCGCCGAGCGACAGCAAGATGGCGTCGTCCGTCGCCGCCGCCTGCAGCTCGAAGTCGAAGGTGCGGCAGAACTTCTTGCGCAGCGCGAGGCCCCAGGCGCGGTTGATGCGCGCGCCGAACGGCGCGTGGATGATGAGCTGCATCCCGCCCGCCTCGTCGAAGAAGCGCTCGGCGACGATCTCGCGCCCCGTCGGCACGCAGCCGAGGGCGCGCGCCCCCTCGACGACGTAGTCGATCACCTGCGCCGCGCCCGCGTCGTCGAGCGCGCACTCCGCCTTCAGCCACGCGACCAGCTCGGCTCGCAGCGCGCCGTCGACGGGGCCGCTGTCGGGCGCCGCCTTGGCCCGCGCCCACAGCTGGTCGCGCAGCGCCGCCGTCTCCTCGGACAGCTCCTCGGTGCGCGCCAGCCCCTCGCCGTTCCAGAACGGCACCGAGGGCGCCAGCCCCGGCGCGTGGACCACGCGCACGCGCCCGTTCTCGATGCGCCGCACGCGCCACGGCGTCGTCCCGAGGAGGAAGACGTCGCCGGCCATCGACTCGATGGCGAAGTCCTCGTCGAGCGTGCCGACGACCGCCTCGGTCGTGTCCTCGACCACCTGATAGTCGGCCTTGTCGGGGATCGCCCCGCCCGAGGTCACCGCCGCCAGCCGCGCGCCCCGTCGCGGGCGCAGCACGCGCTTGGCCCGATCGCGGTGGACGTGCGCGCCGACGCGCCCGCGCCGCGTCGCGGTGCCGTCGTTCAGCATCGCGACCACCTGGGTCAGCTTCTCGCGCGGCATCGTCGCGTAGGGCGCCGCCCCGCGCACCATCGCCAGCACCGCGTCGTCGCCGAGGCCGGTCGGCGGGCCGCTGGCCGACGCCGCCACGATCTGCTGCGCCAGGATGTCGAGCGGCGCCTCGCGGAAGACGCCGCGATCGATGCGCCCGCGCCGCATCGCCCGCACCGCCGCCGCGCACTCGACGAGCTCGTCGCGGGTGAGCGCGAAGATGCGCCCCTTCGGGATGCCGCCGACGGTGTGGCGGGCGCGGCCGATGCGCTGGCGCATGACCGCGAGCGCGCGCGCCGAGCCGATCTGGCAGACCAGCTCGACGTCGCCGATGTCGATGCCGAGCTCGAGGCTGGCGGTGGCGACGACCGCGCGCAGCCGCCCCTCTTGCAGGCGCTTCTCGACGGAGTGGCGGGTGTGCTTCGAGAGCGCGCCGTGGTGCGCCGCGACGGTCATCACCGTCCCGTCGGGGAGCGGCCGCTCGGCGAAGCGCTCCTCCAGATCGTGGGCGACGCGCTCGGCGAGGCGGCGGCTGGGGACGAAGACCAGCGTCGTCTTGTGCTCGGCGATCAGCGCGTACAATTGTTGATAGACATCATCCCAGGCGGCGCGCGAGGCCACCGCGCCCAGCGTCTCCGACGGGACACACACCGCCACGTCGAGCGGCTGGGCGCGCCCGGCGTCGATCAGACGGTAGGGCCGCGCCGCGCCGTCGACGGTGCAGCCGGCGAGGAAGCGCCCCGCCTCCTCGGGCGGCTCGACGGTGGCGGAGAGGCCCACGCGCTGCGGCCGCCGCCCGCCGTTGCCGGTGACCAGCTGATCGAGCCGCTCGAGCGAGAGCGCCAGGTGGGCGCCGCGCTTGCCGCCGAGCATGGCGTGGATCTCGTCGACGATGACGCACTCGACGTGGCCGAGCGCGGCGCGCCCGCCCGCCGACGTGAGCAGGAGGTACAGCGACTCGGGCGTGGTGATGAGGACGTGCGGCGGCCGCTTGACGATGCGGGCGCGCTCGGCCGCCGTCGAGTCGCCGCTGCGGACCGCCGTCGAGATCGGCGCCAGGAGGCGCCCGAAGCGCGGCGCCGTGGCCTCGATCCCGGCGAGCGGCGCCTGGAGGTTGCGCGCCACGTCGGCCCCGAGCGCCTTCAGCGGCGAGACATAAATGATTGACGTTTTGTCTTCCAACCGCCCGTCGAGCGCGCGCCGCACCAGGCGGTCGATGCCGGCGAGGAAGGCGGCCAGCGTCTTGCCCGAGCCCGTCGGCGCCATGATGAGCGTGTCGGCCCCGGCGGCGATCGACGCCCACCCCTGCGCCTGCGGCTCCGTCGGTGCGCCGAACCGCTCGGCGAACCACGTGGCGACGATCGGATGAAAAGCGCCGAGCGGCATGGCGGAACGAGCCTAGCACTTCACTGCTAATCCGTACAGTGCACCCTCAGGCCGAGCTCAATCGACGATGAGGAGCTTCACGCCCGTTTCTGAGTACGAGCGATGCGGCTCGGCGTGGTCCGCCACGACGTAGCTCATCCCTCGGGAGAGCGCGAACCGGCGACCATCGGCGAGCTCCGACACGAAGGCGCCGTCGAGCACGTACACGGCGTGACCTCTTTCACACCAGTGATCCGCCAGATATCCGGGCGAGTACTCGACGATGCGCATGCGCACGTTGCCGTGAGTGACCGTCTGCCAACGCGCACGCCCTATCGTCCCAGCATGCTCCTCCGGCGCGACGTGCTCCAAATCGAACACCTGGAATGGTGCATCTTCGATGATCATTGGCTGAGTCCTCGTCGGTCGCGGTCTTGCGTCCGCACGATCAGATCGTACGCTGCCTCGACCGACGATGGCGCACGACACGCTGCTCGAGCGGCTGTGGGCGCGGCTCGCCGACGCGCCCAGCGACGGCGAGGCGGCGCAGCTCCTCGCGGACGCGCTGCAGAGCGACGGCGATCGCGGGCGGCGCGCGCTCGGGGAGCTCCTCGCGCTCGAACGGGAGCTCCAGCGCGAGCCGCGCTGGCGACGGCGGATCGTGCGCGCGACGACGGCGCTGCGCGAGGCGCACGCGACCGAGCTCCTCGGTCCGCTCGCCGGGCTGCCGGCCCTCGCGCGCGACGTCCCCGGCGTGCGCGCGTCGATCGAGTGGGGACCGCTCGGGGTTCGGACGCTGTCGCTGCGACAGGACCTACGCGAGGGCGACGCCAGCGATATCGCGCGCCTCCTCGACGAGGCGCTGGCGCTCCCGGCGCTTCGCCTCCTCGAGCGGCTCGAGGTGAACGTCGTCCTCTTCGGCGGTCCGTTCGACGCGCACCGCGACGTCGTGGCCCTGCTCGCCCGGCGCGCGCCGCCGTCGCTGCGTACGCTCACCCTCCAAGAATTGGGAGATCCGTGGGGCGAGCCGCTCGGCGTGGAGCCCTGCGCGCTCGCGCCGCTTTCGTCGCTGTCGCGCCTGCGCGCGCTGTGCGTCGTCGGCAGCGAGGTGGCGCTCGACAAGCTCGCGCTGCCGTCGCTGCACACGCTACGCCTCGAGGGCGCGCTTCCGGCGGCGGTACTGGCGGCGATCGCGGCGGCGCGCTGGCCGGCGCTCGAGGTGCTGCAGCTCGGCTTCGACGCCGAGGCCGCCGTCTCGCCGGTGCCGCCGATCCGCGCCCTCCTCGACGGACGCTGCGCCCCGCGCCTGCGCGAATTGACGCTAGACACCTATGGCACCGCCCGCCACGGCCCGGCGCTCGTCGAGGCCATCGCCACGTCGCCACAGCGGCCACACCTGGCCGAGGTGGCGCTCGATCGCGTCGACCGCGCGACCAGCGACGCCCTCCTCGCGCGGCGCGAGGCGTTCGCCCACCTCACCCGCCTCGGCGCGAGACCCGACGTCGGCCCGCGCCCGCTCCGCCTGAAGGGGCTCTGCCGCCACGTCGACTGCGGCGAGCACCGTCTCGAGCGTGCCGAGGACGACCGCTTCGTCGAGGTCGAGATCGACGAGCCGCGCGTGCGCGTGCGCGAGGGGCGCATCGGCCACCCGGGGCGGCTGCGCGTCCTCGACACCGGCTGGCGCGGGTGCCACCGGGAGATCGAGGCCCGCCGCCTCGACGGCTACCGCACGGTGCGTGCGGCCTACGGCGGTCGCCGCGACGAGGTTCCCAACCGCGAGCTCTGGGACGCGATCCGCGCCCGCCCCGATGCCCCGGCGCCCTATCGGGCGTACGCGGAGTGGCTGCGGGCCTGGGGGCTGCCGCGCGCCGAGCTCATCGAGCTCCAGTGCGCGCGTGCCGAGCGCCCCGACGACGCGCGGGTGGCGCGCCGCGAGGCCGCGCTGCTGGGCGACGACCACACCGCCGAGATCCTCCTCGGCGAGCTGCGCCCGCACGTCGCCGGCGTCGCGTCACCATCGCTGGTGCTCGAGTGGCGCTTCGGCTTCGTGCGCGCCGCGACCTTGACCGCGCTCCCTGGCGACGACGACCTCGACGCCGCCGCGGAGGTGGTCGCGCTGCTCCTCGACCACCCGTCGGGCCGCTTGCTCGAGGAGCTTGCCCTCGCCAACCTCTCCCCCGACGCCGCCTCCCGCGTGCAGGCCGCGGTGCGTGGCCGCGGCCGTCGCGCGCGCATCACCCGCGGGTGATGCGGTCGGCCGCCTTCACGCCGCCGAGCGCGGTGGCCAGCGTCGACTGACCGGGGAAGACCGAGTCGCCGACGAGGTAGAGCCCGGGGAGGACGCGCGGCGGCGCCAGGCGACGGTAGTGGTGGAGGCCCGCGCGGCGCGGGACGCCGCCGACGAGCCCCTGGTGGCGGCGGGTGAAGCGCGCGAAGGTGCGCGGCGAGGCGGTCAGCTCGTCGGTGACCGCGCCCGCGACCTCGGGGGCGAGCGCCCCCAGCGTCGAGCGCATGCGCTCCTGGACGAAGCCGACGTAGGCCGCCCGGTCGCGCTCGGCGAGACCGCGCAGCGTAGCCATCGGGACGTGCGCCGACACCGTCGCCGTGCGCGGGCCGCGCTCGCCGGCGCCGGCCAGCGACACGAACAGGTGGTTCCCCTCGACGAGCGGGCGGCGCGGATCGGCGACCAGCTGCAGGTGGTGCGGCCCCGGCGCGATCCCGCCCGCGTTTTCGTCTAGCGTCAAATAGAGCATCGCCGCACCCCAGCCCGCCTCGACCTCGCGGGCGACGTCGTCGAGCTCGCGCGCCGCGCGGCGGGCGTCGTCGCCGTCGAGGAGCGCCACCACATCCTGCGGCAGGAGGTTGGCGACGACCGCGCCGGCGACGAGCTCCCCGCGCCGCGCCTCGACGACCCAGCAGTCGCCCTCGCGCCGCAGCCGCCGGACCGCGTCGCTCGTGCGCACGCGCCCGCCCAGCCGCTCGACGGCGCGCGCCAGCGCCCAGGCCAGCTCGCCGATGCCGCCGACGACGTGGCGCGCCCCGCGAAAGAAGTAGTCGAGCGTCGCCAGCGCCATCGGCGCCTCCGCCTCGGCGGCGCCCGCCTGCACCGTGATCTGCGCCACCGCGTCGACGAAGAGGCGCAGCGGCCACGCCTCGGCCACGCCGTCGCGCTCCATCACGCGCGCCAGCGGCTCGCCGAGGAGCGGGACGAGCGGCAGGTAGCGCCCGAGACGGCGCGCGTGCCGCACCAGCGCCCGTGCGTCGAAGGGCGGCAGGAGCGCCTCGTCGTCGAGCAGCGCCCAGAGCGCGTCGGCCACACGTTTCTGTCTTGCAAAAAATCGACGCACCGCCGCCGACGGCGCGCCCGGCCAGCGGGCCAGTGTCTCGACGAGCGCGTCGCGCGACGGCGGCACCGGCAGCGCCAGGCCCGGCGCGCGCAGCGTCACCACCGGATCGAGCGCGCGCGTCTCGACCGGCAGCCGGTGGCGCGCGATCCAGCGCGCGAAGAGCTGCCCCTCGTCGAAGCCGGCGAACAGCGTCGCGCCCGCCTCGTACCGCCGCCCGCCGCGGGTGAAGGTCGACGCGCAGCCGCCGGGGTAGCGCAGCGCCTCGCACACGACCACGCGCGCGCCGCGCTCGGCGAGGGCGAGCGCCGCCCCCAGCCCGCCGAAGCCGGCCCCGACGACGACGACGTCCGCGCGCTCGCGCTCCACGCGGATGAGATGACGCCGGCCGCCGTTCCGGTACCCTGTCGCGGATGGCCCCCACCGCGACCCTCCGCCGCATCGAGCGGCGCGCGCTGCGCGAGCTCGACGGGTGGCGCGCCGACTTCGCGCCGCCGCTCACGACGCGGCTCGGCAGCGACGAGGCCGCACGGGTCCTCGACGACACGCGCGCCCGCCTGCGCGAGCTCCTCGGGAGGATGCCCGACCCCGGCTGGCGCCAACCGGCGCAGCGGCTCTTCACATCGGAGGCGCGATCTACATCGCGATCTACCAGGCGCTCGCCGCGCGCGGCTTCGACGCGCCCCGCGCCTGGGAGGTCTGCGAGGAGGCCACGCGGGCGCACTTCGGTCGGATGCGCGGGGCGACGCGCTGGGCCGCCTCGGCGGGGATGTTCTCGTCGGTGATGCGCTGGCTCGCGCGCTCGCTCGCGGCGCGCTCGCAGAGAGCGCCCGTCGGTGGGTGGGCCGCGCGCTACCTCCCCGGCGAGCCGGGCGCCTACGACTACGGCGTCGACTACACGCGCTGCGCGATCCGCGAGCTCGCCCTCGAGGTCGGCGCCGCCGACTTCGCCCCCTATATTTGTCTAGCCGATATCATCGGCAGCGACGAGCTCGGCTGGGGCCTCGCGCGCACGCAGACGCTCGCGCAGGGCGGCACCCACTGCGACTTCCGCTTCCGGCGCGGACAGCCCACCGACGTGAAGCGCCGCCTCCCGGTCGTCTGAGCGGCGGGCTACTCGGCGATCCAGCGCTCGGCGAGCGCCCAGAACGCCGCCGCCTTCGCCGGGTCGCGCGCGTCGTCGCTCGGCGGCGCCAGGCGCTTGCCGTCGAAGTAGCGGCCGCCCGGCGCGTCGGGGGCGCTCTCGGCGAAGCGCGCGACCGTCGCCGCCGCCCGCTCCACCGTCGTCGTGAACGGCAGGAGCGGCAGGATGAAGCGCAGCTGGAAGCGCGTCCACCCCGACGTGCGCGGCACGCCCGTCGACGGCACGAACCCGGGGCAGATGGCGTCGGCGTGGCGCCCGCTCGCGCCGAAGCGCCGCTCCCACTCGAGCACGAACCAGAGCTGCGCCAGCTTGGAGTTCTTGTAGGCGCGCTCCCAGTGGTAGTTGCGCGCGAGGCTCGGGTCGTCGAAGTCGAAGGCCACCTCGGCGCCGTGGGTGCGCGGCGCGTGCAGCCCCGACGCGAGCGCCACGATGCGGCAGGCCGGCGCGAGCCCGCGGGCGGCGAGCCGCTGCGTGAGGAGCAGCGGCGCCACGGCGTGGACTTGCAGGCACTCCTCGAGCCCGTCGACGGTGAGGCGCCGCTCCTTGGCCGCGACGAGGACCCCGGCGTTGTGGACGAGCACGTCGTACGGCTCGGCGCGCGCCCCCAGCTCGTCGGCGCAGCGACGGACCGCCGCGAAGGACGCGAGGTCGAGCGCCACCACGTCGACGCGCGCGCCCGGGACCTCCGCGGCGATCCGCGACGCCGCCTCGGCGCCGAGCCGCGGATCGCGCACGGTGATCGTGACGGCGTGCCCCGCGCGCACCAGCGCGACCGCGGTGGCGAACCCGATGCCGCGATTCCCGCCGGTCAGCAACACCCGCTTCGCCGCGTGCGCCATGTCGCGCCCAGTATGCATCCAAGCGCCGTGGGCTTCGGAGCGCGGATCAAGAGGGCGCGGCCGGCGACGCGCGACGCCGTCGCGGCGCGGCGCTGGGTGTACGTGCCGTACGATCGGCTCACCGACGCCGTGGGGCCGCTCGCCGGGGCCGACCCGCGCACCGTCGGCGCGATCTTCGTCGAGTCGACGGCGAAGGCCGAGCGCCGCCCGTACCACAAGAAGAAGCTGGCGCTGCTGCTCGCCAACGAGCGCCACTTCGCGCTCGAGCTGGCGGCGCGCGGCCTCTCGATCCTCTACGTCGCGAGCGACCGCCCCATCGGCGAGGCGTTGGCCGCCGCCTGCGCCGAGCGCGGCATCGCGCGCGTCACCGTCACCCGCCCCGCCGAGCGCGAGCTGCGCGTCGACCTCGAGGCGGCGCGCGCCGCCGGATTGTCGCTAGACGAGATTCCTGACCCCACCTGGCTCACCTCCTTCGACGACTTTCGCGCGCTCTTCCCGACGGGCGGCCCCTACCGCATGGACCGCTTCTACCGCGCGGCGCGCACCCGCACCGGAATTCTCGTCAAGCACGGCAAGCCCGCCGGCGGGAAGTGGTCCTTCGACGCCGAGAACCGCAAGCCGTGGCGCGGCGACCCGCCGGTGCCGATCCGCCCGCGCTTCCCTCCGGACGCCATCACCCGCGAGGTGCTCGACCTCGTCGCGCGCCGCTTTCCGTCGCACTTCGGGACGCTCGACGGCTTCGATCTGCCGACGACGGCGACCGACGCCGAGCGCGCCTGGCGCTTCGCCCGCACCTCGCTCCTGCCGCACTTCGGGCCGTACGAAGACGCCATGGCCAGCGACGAGCCCGACCTCTTCCACACCAAGATCTCGGCGCTCCTCAACCTGTCGCGCCTCCTGCCGGCGCGCGTGGTGGCCGACGCCGCGCGCGACTACGCCGACGGGAAGTTGCCGCTCGCGAGCGCCGAGGGCTTCATCCGCCAGATCCTCGGCTGGCGCGAGTTCGTGCGCCACGTCCACGAGGCCACCGACGGCTTCCGCACGCTAGACAAAAAAGGGGCGCCCGACGCGCTCGGCGCCACCCGCCCGCTGCCCGCAGCCTACTGGGGCGCGCCATCGGGCCTGCACTGCCTCGACAGCGTCGTGCGCGACGTCCTCCGCGACGGCTTCTCGCACCACATCACGCGCCTCATGGTGCTGGGGAACCTGGCGACGCTGGCCGGCTGGTCGCCGCGCGCGCTCACCGACTGGTTCTGGATGGCCTACGTCGACGCCTACGACTGGGTGGTGGAGCCGAACGTCCTCGGGATGGCCACCTACGCCGACGGCGGGCTCATGACCACCAAGCCCTACGTCTCGGGCGCGGCCTACATCCACAAGATGAGCGACTACTGCGGCCGCTGTCGCTTCGATCCCCGGCGGACCACCGGCGACGGCGCCTGCCCGGTGACCGCCATGTACTGGGCCTTCCTCGACCGCAACCGCGCCCGCCTCGCCGACAACCAGCGGATGGCGCTGCCGCTCGCCGCGCTAGACAAAAAATCGGCCCAGGAGCGCGCCGCCCTCCGCGCCTACGCGGAGGAGCACATCGCCCGCCTCGGTTAGCGCGGGCACGGCGCGCCGCCGGCCGTGATGTGCGATCGCGGTGCGACGCATCACACAGAGACCCGCGCTAGGATGCGCGCCGCGACGCCCATGCAGACGACCCCGACCGGACTCCTCCTCGTCAACCTCGGCACCCCCGACGCCCCCGACACCCCGTCGGTGCGTCGCTACCTCCGCCAGTTCCTGTCGGACCCGCGGGTCATCGACATCAACCCGGTCGGCCGCGCCGCCCTGCTCAACCTCGTCATCCTCCCCTTCCGCCCGTCCAAGAGCGCCGAGGCCTACCGCAAGATCTGGGGCACCGACGGCTCGCCGCTCCTCACGCACTCGCGCGCCCTCACCACCGCCGTCCGCGCCCGCCTCGGCGACGGCTGGCGCGTCGAGCTGGCGATGCGCTACGGCAACCCGTCGATCGAGGCGAGCCTCACCGCGCTCCGCAGCGCCGGCTGCGATCGCGTCGTCGTGCTGCCGCTCTACCCGCAGTACAGCTCCGCCGCCACCGGCTCCACCGTCGAGGAGGTGTGCCGCGTCGCGGGCGCGCTGTGGGTCACGCCGATGCTCACCTTCGTCGGCGCCTTCTACGACGACGCGCGCTTCGTCGACGCCTTCGCCGCCGTCGGCCGCCCGCTCCTCGACACCGGCCGCTACGACCACGTCCTCTTCAGCTATCACGGCCTCCCCGAGCGCCAGACCCAGCGCACCGACGAGACCGGCGCCCACTGCCTGCGCCGCACCGACTGCTGCGACGCCATCGTCGCCGCCAACCGCCACTGCTACCGCGCGCAGTGCTTCGCCACCACCCGCGCGCTCGTCGCCAAGCTCGGCCTCGCCGACGGCAGCTACTCGACGTCGTTCCAGTCGCGCCTCGGTCGCACGCCCTGGATCCGCCCCTTCACCGACGAGGTCGTGCGCGAGCTCGCCCAGAAGGGGGTCAAGCGCCTGGCCATCTACTCGCCGTCGTTCGTCGCCGACTGCCTCGAGACGCTCGAGGAGATCGGCCTGCGCGCCAAGGAGGACTTCGTGGCCCACGGCGGCGAGGAGCTGACGCTGATCCCGTCGCTCAACGCCACCGCGCCGTGGGTCGAGGCGGTGGCGGGGCTCGCCCTCGACGCCTGACCTTGACGCGTAACCGCAAGGTTACTAGTATCGGGGCATGACGACGCCCCTCGCCCACCAGACCTACGAGCTGTTCGTCCGCGCCACCCCCGACGCCGTGTGGCGCGCGATGTGCGACCCGGCGATGACCGCGCAGTACTTCTTCGGCACCAAGCTCTCCTCGACGCTCGAGCCCGGCACGCCCTACGCCTACGTCTTCCAGGACGCGCGCACCGCCGTCGACGGCGAGATCCTGGCGGTCGAGCGCGGCCGTCGCCTCGAGATGAGCTGGGTGATCCGCTACGACCCCTCGCTCTCCGACGAGCGGTCGGTGGTCACCTGGTCGCTCGAGCCGCGCGGCGCCCACGCCACCAAGCTCACCGTGACGCACGACTGCGCGCGCGCGCCGCGCACCGCCGCCCACGTCGGCAAGGACGGCTGGTCGCTGGTCCTCTCGGGCCTGAAGACGCTGGTCGAGACCGGCGCCCCGCTCGTCATCGGCCAATAACCAACCGGTTATCTTTTCCGACGTCTCACGCGCCCGGCCGCACGCCCTGCATCCACGACTTCACCGACGAATCATCATGGCCCCCCCGCGAGTACTGACGCTGATCCCTTCGCTCGACGCCACCGTGCCGTCGGTGGAGGCGCTCGCGGAGCGCACGCTCGACGCCTAGGCCTCCTCATCACACGCCGGATCCGAACACCCGCGCTGCGGAGAACCTCAAACCCAGTTGACGCGATCCCCTTTCTTGCGTTATGCGCTTTATTATTATTTTGAGGAAACAAGCAAATGAC
>Ga0272446_1000169_pt1 | contig 97328 bp, 78 predicted proteins | sample YNPCB0061_FD_194587 | JGI IMG/M metagenome (GOLD analysis project Ga0272446, IMG submission 194587) | Hot spring microbial mat communities from Yellowstone National Park, WY, United States - YNP-CB-006-1 | ecosystem: Environmental > Aquatic > Thermal springs > Hot (42-90C) > Sediment | place...
TCGCCCCAGTCGCACCGGTTCGCGTACGTGCCCTCCCGCCGCGCCGGCTCGGGTTGACGTTGACTTCGACGTGGGCGTGGACCTTGACTGCGACGGCGACGTGGACTGGGACGACCTCCTTTGACGACCGCGCGCTTGGTGCCCAACGGCTAAGCGGCGGTGGCCCATAGGGTACCTTTCCGGATGGTCCGGTTGGTTCGGTTGCCAAACGGGTACCGGGCCTTGGTGAGACGCGCCTCGAAGATTCGAGCGAGGCGCCGCCGGGGTGGGTGGGCAAGTGGGCCGGCTGCGGAGCAAAGCGGGGAGGCGACGCCGAACGATCCCCGACCATGGAGTCGCGCCCAGGAAACCCGGACCCCGCGGGCAGAGACGTGCGGGTCGCGTGCCCGGCGCCCCGGACGATCAGTGCCAAAAGCCCACGCTCGCGCCCCAGGACACGTACTCCCGCGACAAGTCGGTGCAACCTCCCGCACGCCAGGTGCTGTCGTCGGCCAGCAGGCCGAACACCGACCAGTCGAACAGGCGCAGGTCGAAGCCCAGGGTGCCGTGGACTCGCCAGAGGTCGGTGCGAAAACGGCTCGGCTCGACATACGAGCCCGCGCGGATCTGCAGCCGGTTCGCCAGGGGCTCCGCTTCCACACCCAATCGGGGTGTCAGCGAAGGGCGGCCGCCCGACCGGTCGACCTGCTGGCGCAGGAAGGACTCCACGCCGACACCATCGCGGACAGGGCCGCTGACGAGCAGCGAGGCGCTCAGGAGCACCTTGCTCCTGGGCATCGACCGATATCTGGACTTCAACCCATTGCGGACGGTCTCGCCGGCGGCCTTGATCCGCGCATGCTCCTGCTGCTCGATGGCAGCCTCGCCCGGGACATGCCGGTTGCGACGCTGGTTTCGCGGCTGTTCCAGCAGCTCGATGTATCGGCGCTTCTCATCCTGCGGATCCGGCCAGGGCGGGTTCAGCGGACGCGGGCCCACCTGGAACGCGAGCCCCACCTCCACCTCCCAGGGAAGCACGATATGGTCAGGCAGGTAGACGCCCTGCACGATGGTATCGCCGTGGGCATCCGGCGTGGTGCGGTTGTCGGGCTGGGCGAGCCCGTTCACCGACGATCGGAATGACGCCCCCGCGCGCATCGGAAGGGTGTGGGGCGCCCAGAGCACGCCGGTTTCCAGCCCTGCCCCGTACATGCTGAAGATGTCTATCGTGTCCCCGCCGCCGTCCGCTCGCTCCGTTCCGTTGAGATTCAAGTACGCACCGCGAACGCCCGCGCCCACCATGACCTGGCCGTCCGCCATCGAACGAGCCATCAGTACGTGCGTCCGGCCCAGCACCACCTGCAAGTAGCCCCGCCGGCCGTCGACCTCCACCTCCTGGCGCAAGTTGTACTGTTGAATGTCCGTGCTCGCGCCGAAGCCCCACTTGCCCACCTGAAGGTTCGCGCCCAGCGTCAGGAACAGGAAGTCGTCGTAGGCGAAGCCCGCGGTCCCGTTGTTGTCGAAGTCCGTCTCGCTCAGCCCGCCAGGCAGCGTGATCCCGGCGCTCAAGTCGTAGTCGATTGGGTCGATCGACCAGGGTTGACGAACCGCGGGGGCCGCGGCGTTGACCGGGTAACCGTCCACCCCTTCCGCGATGGCCGCATAGGCCCCCGAAAGACCCGTCACCCGGCTCGACGCCAGCACCGGCCCCTGGAACAGGTCGACGGCGTACGACGACGTCTGGATCGGCTGGTCCTGGGCGGGGAGCGGCCCTGCCGCGTGCGACCACGGTGACCGGAGGACCAGGGCCAAGGCGAACGCGACGAGCAGGCGACGACGCACCAGCCGAGGCTAACCACCCAGGGCGACGCCGATCAAGCGCGTGCGCCGGGTCGGGCTGGGCGTCCGCTTTCGTCCCCGCAAGTTGGCCCCCGCTCAGGTCGAGCTCAAGCCCGGATCGTCGAACCGCGGGACCATCTCGACGAGCCGGCCTTTGAACAAGAGCCGCGAGCCAGCGAGGTGGACGGCGCGAGGGGCATCGAGGATAGGAGCGATCGCGCTCGCCTCTCGCGTTCCCGTTGCTCGCGGTCGGTCACGATGATGGTGATGGGGGTCGGCTTGCTTGCCCCGACGAGCACCACCCGGCGGACGGGGCCAACTTCCCTTGGTGCTTTCTTGCGGGCCCGTGATCTAAGATCGCATCGTATGCCCTTTTGCGTCTAGGCTTGTCCGAACGTCATGCGGCCCGTCACCAGGTCCGAGCTGCCCATCGGGGCCATCATCTCCGAAAAGTACCGCGTCACGCGGGAGATCGGGCATGGCGGCATGGCGGCGGTCTACGAAGCCGAGCACGTCGACATCGGCAAGCGAGTGGCCGTCAAGGTGCTCGACCCGGCGCTCGCGTCCTCGGCGACCATCGTGGAGCGCTTTCATCGCGAAGCGCGTGCGGCTGCGGCGGTGGACAGCCCGTTCATTTGCGATGTGCATGACGCGGGGCGGCTTTCCGACGGCAGGCCGTACCTGGTGCTGGAGCTGCTCGATGGCGAGAGTCTGTACGACCGGCTGTGCCGGGTGGAGCGGTTGAGCCCGGCCGAGGTCGTTCGAGTCCTGGGGCAGGTGGCGAGGGGGCTGCACAAGGCGCACGCCGCCGGCATCGTGCATCGCGACCTGAAGCCCGAGAACATCTTTCTGTCACGCGACGGTGACGGGCAGGAGATCGCGAAGATCGTCGACTTCGGGCTGGCGAAGTTCTTTGGTGGCGCGTCGGCCACGGACATTCGCCTGACGCGAGAGGGCGCGATTTTCGGGACGCCCATGTACATGAGCCCGGAGCAGGTCGGCGGGCAAGGGCAGGCCGACCACCGGTCGGACCTGTGGGCCCTCGGCTGCATCGCCTTCGAATGCCTCACCGGCCGCCCAGTCTGGAAGGTGGACCAGGGCGTGCCGATGATCTTCGCGCAGATCGCCGCAGCCCCGGTTCCCGTGCCCTCGCGCATCAACCCGCTTCTCCCCGCCGCGTTCGACGCCTGGACGATGCGCGCGCTGGCACGCGCGCCGCAGGACCGGTTCCAGAGCGCCCTGGAGATGGCCGACTCGCTGGCTCGTTCCCTCGGCCAGGATCCGGCGCTCGCCCTCTCCGCGCCGACGCTCTCCGCGCCGATCATCATCGCACCTGGTCCGTCCGTCGCGCTGCGCCCTTCGACGCCGACCCGGCCCGAGGCGCAGGGCGACGACGTGGAGCCGTTCGCTCCGACGCAGCCCCCGCCGCCACCTGTCGCAACCGTCCCCCTCGCTCCAGCTCCGCAACCCTCGAACCCGAAGAGGGCTCATGCATCGCGACGCTGGCCGCTGGCGATCCTCACCGCCGCGCTCGCGGTCGGCGCCGGCGTCACCGGCTTCCTTGCCGTGCGACGCTCCAAGCATCGCGTCGCCGCTCCTGCCGCGTCCAGCGCCGCACCCGCGATGGTCGTCTCGGCGAGCGCATCATCGAGCGCCGCAGCGGCCTCCGTCCCCGCCGCGCCGTCGCGCAGCGCATTGCCCCTGCCGCCGTTTGCCGCTCCCATCGCCAAGGCGCAACGCTTCCTCGCTGCGCGCCAGATTCAAGCGGCGGTCCAGGCCCTCGAGCAAGGCGCCGCGAGCTCGGACAACGGAGCGCTGTTGACCATGCTCGACCACGTCCGCATCGCGGCGACCAACACAGGACCATGCCAGGTCACCGGCCTCGGACGTCCGCGGCCTTTCGACTGGACCTCCTCCGTGCGCAGCGTTGCGGTGGCCGCAGGCCCCTCCGGAACGACCATCACGTGGATCGACAACCAGGACGCGAAGACCCGTTGGGCGCTGCGCTCCACGCAGGTCGACGCGGACCTGCTCGCGATGGATGCGCCCATCGAGGTCGCACCGTCGGCCTCCAACATCGACAACGCCACGCTTGCCGCGGCTGGCGATCGCTTCCTCGTGGCTTTCGGCGACGACGTCATCGGTACGCGCGGAGCCTATCTTCGCCTGCTCGACGCGAGCGCGCACCCCACCGGCCCCGTTCAGCGATTGGCCACGAGCAGAGCATCCGTGGCCCATCCCTCCGTGGCCGGTTTCCCCGACGGCACCATCGCGGCGGTGTTCGCCGACGCGGCGGCAGACGGCCCATCCGACATCATGGCGCAGACGTTCCATTCGGACCTCGCGGCGAGGGCTCCCGCATTCGCTGTGGCAAGGTATGCGGTGCCGTCTTCGCGACAGTCCGGATCGGCACCGTCGGTGGCGGTCAGCGGCGACCGCATCGTGGTGGCCTGGCGCAGAGAGAATCTCCGCGAGCATGCGGTCGTCGTGCGCGCCTTGCGGGCGTCGGATGGCTCCGTGCAATGGCCCCGGGACGACGAAGGTGTCGTGCTGACCGAGCCCAAGGCGAAGGTTCGCAGCCTCGGGATTGCCTGTGCGAGCGACTACTGCCTCCTGGCGTGGCGCGGGGAGCCCTCGGGGGCGTACCTGGCCGCGGTCGACGCGGCGACCGGATCGGTCGGCTGGAAGAAGGTGATGTCCTCGCGGGCAACACAGGTTGGCATTGCCATGCGCAGCGACGGCGCCGGATTGGTGTCCTGGTACGACGGCGGTCGATTTCGCGTTGCACGCGTGACGCGTGACGGTGTCGGGGAAGGCGCGGTCGTGGGCCAGGCTCATGGGGAGCAGGCCACGCCCTCGGTGGCTGCTGCCGCGACGCCCGGCGACTGGTTGGTCGCGTGGACGTGCTTCGAAGCAGGGCATCCGGAAGCGTTCGTGGCCAGGGTTGCGTGCGAGCCCTGACGGCACGCGCGCGTGCGAGACGAAGGCTGCGAACCACGAGAGCGAGACCCAAAGCAGTTGCATTCACCGCTCATGCGAACGCCGCGCATGGCGCGCGAGCGTCGCTGGTCCAGCACGGTACCTCGAAGGTCGCGTTGCGACCCGAGCATGGTGACCCCAACACGTGTTGGTATGGACCCCAACACGTGTTGGTATGGACCCCAACACGTGTTGGTATGGACCCCAACACGTGTTGGTATGGACCCCAACACGTGTTGGCCTCTGGAGCGGGCGCGTCTCCCGGACAGCGAGCAGACGACCGGATGGCGCGGCTACTTCTTGGGAAGTGGAGGAGGAACCGGGCGCGAGACGATCTCGATCTCGACGGTCAGCCCCTGGAGGTCTTCGGCAGTGGCGCCGATCGCGCCGGCGACCTTGCGGAGGAACTCGTCTTCCACCAGGTCGATCTCGTCGTCGGACTCGCTCAGGTCCGAGAGCATCTCGAGCACGGCGCGCTTCTGCTCGCGGCTCAGCTCCCCCAGGCCGGCCACCGACGCGGTCAGGTCGAACGTCTTGGGATCGAAGGCGTCGATGCGATCGAGGATGTCGTCGGACAAGACCTCGCCGTCTCGTGTCAACGCACCAAGCAGCTTCTTCACGGCCTCCACCTCGCGACCGTCCAGCCGGTCGTCGGCGTACGCGCCCGCCATCAGCACGTCGCAGAGGTAAGGTAGCGCCGACGATTCGAAGGTGGCTTTGGTCATGATCTCGCTCCAGCCGGGTGTGGGGCAGAGAGCGTAAGCGGTTTTCTCTTTGCGCTCAAGGAATTCGCTGCCGTCGCGCAGGGGCGGCACGTCAGTGCGTGACCGTGAACTTGCGGGTCGACGAGTTGCCCGGCCCCGGGACCGGATCGCCGTTGCTGTCCAGCAAGTCGAATTGCAAGGTGTAGTCGCCGTCATGCGCCGACAAGACGATGTGCGTGCGCCAGTCGGTGATGAGCCGTTGAATGCCCTCGTCGCGGATTCCGGGTCCCTTGAGCACGGCGCGGATCGAGTAGTCTTTCTGGCCCAGCTTCGCGTTGAGCACGTACCAGTCGACCAGCGGATCGGTCTTGCCGTCGACCTTGTACGTGCCATAGGGGTGCCCCAGCACGACGAGCGGGCTCTTGCTCGGATCCCACGAGCTTGCCGTGCGCTTGCCCGTCCAGAACCGCCGCACGGCGATCGCGTTCGCGTTCTTGATCGACTCCCCGTTCTTGCGGCAAACGAAGGCGGCGATCAGGTGCTCGCCCTCGGGGAGGCTGCCGCCCGGGGCCAGCGTGTTGAGACCCAAGGGGGTCTTGAGATCCGTCAGCGGCTTGTACGGGACATTGTCGACGACGAACTGCACGTAGGATCCGTCGGGCATCTTGTCGAAGTTGGTCACTTTGAAGCGGACTTTCGTCGACGCCACGAGCGACGCGGGGATGACCTGGTCGAAGCCCGGGATGTCGATGCTGACCTTGGGGATGACCTCGGGGTCGGGGCTGGCCTTGGCTTCGACGAAGTCGACGTCGTACTTGGGCGGCGCAGGCGAGGGGGCGTCGGCCGAGGCTGCCGTTTCGGGCGCGGGGGTGGGCGTCGACGCGGGCGGCGGCGTGGCCGGAGTCTCGGGTTTGGCCGACCCACCGCCACAGGCGGCAAGCGAGGCAGCGAGCAGGGATACCCACACAGAGATTCGAGTCGTCCAATCGTTCATTCGGTGGTTGGCTCCTTTCGGCACGGATGGACCAGGGGCGGGATCATAGCGCCACGATCCCATCGTCGCGAGGGGCGCAAGGTGCATTCGGGTGCATGGCGTCGGCCCGAGTTCTGATCCCCTGCCCTTTCCCCTGCCCGAGGTGCTGAGAGCTTGGCCCGCCGAAAGGACCCATGGCGACGCCCTGTGCTGCGAGGCACAAGCAGGCACCGCCATCAAGCGACCGCATGCCGCAGCTAGCGTTTTGCAGGCTCTGCAACCCGTGACCGAGAAACGGGTCGAGATGCAGCAGCGCGCGCTGGCTGGGCAAGCGACGGCGGTGGTGCAGATGGGCTGCGAGTTGGCCGATGCGTTGCGGGAGGCGGAGCGTCGAGCCATCGAGCTGCTGCTGGATCAAGCGGCACGCGCCGAGCGGACAGGCGGGGCGTGTGCGTGCGGCGGCCCAACGCACTCGGAAGGCTTCGAGCCCAAGTCGTTCGTCATGCGTTTCGGGCGCGTGAACGTGATGCGGCGTCGGTGCGGGTGCGACGCATCGGGGTCGAGCGAGCTGGCCGCGTGGTCGCTGCCGGATGGCGAATTGGCCGACGATGTGCGGGAGGGCACCGAGCGTTTGGTCTGCCGGCTCGGCTATGCCGAGGGAATCGAACAGCTCGACAAGCTCTGGGGGGGTGGCGCCCAAGGCCAGCAGTACAGCCCAGCGTTGGGTGGTGCAGAACCTCAAGCCCCGCGCGCCCCGTAAGACACGACGCAGCCAGCCCGGCTCGCCGCACCCTTGCCGGTGCGTCGGGAAAGGGAAGGGGCAGGGGAAAGGGCAAGGGCAGGAACCCGGGCCGGGGCAATGCGCCCCAAGGTGCATTCGGCCCACCTGGGGTTCGGAGACGTGGACACGGTCCGAAGCCCGCAGGTACCCTCGCGTCGTGAGCAGCGCGTCGGACGAGCCTGGCATGAGAATCGGGGTCGACCTGGGCGGCACCAAGGTCGAGGCGGTGGTGGTGCGAACCGAGGCTGACGGCAGCTACGAGGAGCTCGATCGGATGCGGGTGCCCACGCCGCGCGAGCAGGGCTACGAGGCAGTGCTCGAAACGGTTGCGTCGGTCGTTCAGCGCATGGCGGCGCGGACGCGGGTGCCGTTCGAGGCGTTGCCGATCGGGGTGGGCATGCCCGGCGGTGTTCGGCGTGACGGTTGCGTGAAGAACTCGAACACGACTTGCTTGAACGGACGGCCGTTTCGGCAGGATCTGGAGGCGCGGTTGGGGCGGAAGCTGGTGTTCGACAACGACGCCAATTGCTTCGCGCTGGCCGAAGCGCGGTTCGGGGCAGGTGCGCCGTGGCGCAGCGGCGTGGTGTTCGGCGTGATCCTCGGGACGGGTGTCGGGGGCGGCATCGTGTGCGAAGGCACGGTATGGCGCGGACCCCAGGGCATCGCCGGGGAATGGGGACACCACGTGGTGTGGTCGGGCACGCCGGAGGCCCCAGGCGCGCCTCGCGCATGCTACTGCGGCAAGACAGGATGCGTCGAGGCGTACGTAAGCGGTCCAGCGGTCGAAGCCGATTACCATCGCAGAGCGGGCAAGGCCCTGAACATGCGGGGCATCGTGGCGTCGGCCGGCACCGATCCGCACGCGAGCGCCGCGTTCGACTTGTTCCTCGAGACGCTCGCGAGGGGCCTGGCGAACGTGATCAACGTGCTCGATCCGAGCGCGATCGTTCTGGGCGGCGGCCTGTCGAACATCGATCGGATCTACGAGGAGGGGCCGTCGCGCGTGGCGCGATACGTGTTCAACGAGCACCTTTCCACGCCGATTCTGCGCAACAGGCTGGGCGATTCGGCGGGTGTGATCGGCGCGGCGCTGCTCACGATGCACTCGCGCGGATGATGCTTGCGAAGCTCCACCAAGCGGAGCATCTTGCGCGCCCGTGTCCGCTGCCTCCTCGACGATTGGCGAGCTCTACTCGCTGACCTGTGCGCTCATCTGGGCGGTGGCGGTGATCTTGTTCCGCAAGTCCGGGGAGACGATCCCGCCGGTCGCGCTCAACCTGTTCAAGAACACGGTGGCGCTGGCCTTGTTCCTGATCACCCTCCCGGTCTTGGGGGTGACGGTGTTCCCGCACGACGTGCGCGCGATCGAGTGGGCGGCGTTGGTCGTGAGCGGCGTGCTCGGCATCGGCGTGGCCGACTCGCTGTTCTTCGCCGCGCTCAACCGCATCGGCGCCGGCAACATCGCGATCGTCGACAGCCTCTACAGCCCCTTCGTGATCCTGATCGCCTGGGCCGGACTGCGCGAGCACATCGGCCCGCTGGTGCTCGTGGCCATGGCGCTCATGACGAGCGCGATCCTCATCGGCACGTGGGAGCCCAGCGCTCCGCGCACCTCCGCGGACCGGCGGCGGACCGTCGTCGGCGTGCTCATGGGCGTCCTGTCCGTGCTGCTGATGGCCGGAGGGCTGGTGATCATGAAGCCGATCCTGGGGCACGCGGACGCATGGTGGGTGACCACGGTGAGGCTCATCGCCGGCACCGGGTTCATCGCGCTGCAAGGGCTTCTGCCCGCGCACCGAAGAGCGGTCCAGGATTGCTTCCGGCCCGGCCGCCACTGGCGCGTCGCGATCCCCGCGGCCGTCATCGGAACCTACCTCGCGATGATCACCTGGATCCTGGGCCTGAAGTACACCTTCGCGAGCAAGGCCAGCGTGCTCAACCAGACGAGCAGCATCTTCGTGATCGTGCTGGCGGCCCTGTTCCTGCGGGAGCGGCTCACCGTGCGTCGTGGTTTCGCGGTGGCGCTGGCGATCGGGGGCGCGGTGCTGGCGACGCGATGACCGTGCGCGATCGCGGCAACGAGCCCTGCCGCGGGAGCCTGCACGATTCCGGGCGCAGAGCGTCGTTGATCCGGGCAGGGGCAGGGCCTATGCCGGATCCGCGGCGCAGTTCCTCGCGTCGTGCCGCGAGCGAAAGGATCCGACCATGGACGTGGCATTCCTTGCACGACTGCAGTTCGCGTTGACGATCGCATTCCACTACCTATTCCCCCCGATGAGCATCGGCCTGGGCGTGGTGCTGGTGGTCATCGAGGCGATCTGGCTCAAGACGCGCGACCCGCTGGCCGAGCAGACGGCGCGGTTCTGGACCAAGGTGTTCGGGCTGGTGTTTGCGATGGGGGTCGCGACGGGCATTGTGATGGAGTTCGAGTTCGGCACCAACTGGTCGACGTACTCGCGATTCGTGGGCGACGTGTTCGGGAGCCCGCTCGCCGCCGAGGGAATCTTCGCGTTCTTCCTGGAGTCTGGGTTCCTGGCGCTGCTTCTGTTCGGCTGGGGCCGCGTTCGGCCCGCGCTGCATTTCCTGGCTACCGTGATGGTGACGCTCGGCGCCCACTTCAGCGCGGTGTGGATCATCGTGGCTAATAGCTGGCAGCAAACACCGGCGGGGCATCACATCGTCGAGGCCGGCGGCCGTGCCCGTGCCGAGATCGTCGACTTCTGGGCGATGGTGTTCAACCCGTCCACCGTCGATCGCCTCACGCACACCCTTTCCGGAGCATGGCAAACCGGCGCCTGGCTCGTCATCAGCGTCAGCGCTTTCTACGTGCTTCGAAAGCGTCACGAGCAGGCCGCCCGCCTCGGGATGAGGGTGGCGCTCGTCATCGCGCTCATCGCCTCGCTCGCGCAGCTCGCCACCGGACACGGCAGCGCCGACGGCGTCGCGGAGCACCAACCTGCCAAGCTCGCTGCGTTCGAAGGCCACTATGCGGAATCGGCGCCTGCCGACATGTACGTGCTGGGCTGGGTCGACGAGGCGGGCGAGCGTGTGGTGGGCCTGCGGGTGCCCGTTGCGGGCATGCTAAGCCTGCTGGTGCATGGAGATGCGACCAAGCCAGTGACCGGGCTCCGGGCGTTTGCGCCGCAAGACCGGCCCCCGGTGCAGATCGTGTTCCAGTCGTATCACCTGATGGTGGCGCTCGGCATGTTGCTGATCGGCGCGAGCGCGGCGGGCGTGGTGCTGCTCTGGCGCGAGCGGCTGTTTAGAATGCGTCCCGTGTTGTGGGCGTTCGTGCTGATGGTCGCGGCGCCCCAGGCGGCGAACCAGCTCGGGTGGATCTCTGCCGAGGTGGGCCGGCAGCCCTGGATCGTGTACGGATTGCTGCGAACCACCGACGGGTTGAGCCGCGTGGTGGATGCGCGGCAGGTCACGGTGTCGCTCGTCTTGTTCACGGTGGTGTACCTGCTGTTGATGGTGGTGTTCGTGTACTTGCTGGACAAGAAGATCAAGCATGGGCCGGACAGCGTGGAGGCCGGGGAGCACGCGGATGGCAGCGTGATGGTGGGAGGGCAGCGAGCATGAGCGCGAGTATGCTGGCGACGATCTGGTACGCGATCGTGGGCGTGCTGCTGACGGGTTACGCGATCCTCGACGGCTTCGATCTGGGGGTCGGCGCGCTGCACCTGCTGACGCGCAAGGACGAGCACCGGCGTATGATGATCAACGCCATCGGGCCGGTGTGGGACGGCAACGAGGTATGGCTGGTGACCGGGGGCGGGGCCCTCTTCGCGGCGTTTCCCGAGGCCTACGCCACGGCGTTCTCGGGCTTCTACGGAGCGTTCATCCTGCTGCTGTTTGCCCTGATCTTCCGGGCCGTGTCGATCGAGTTCCGCAGCAAGGAGCCGTCGCGCGCGTGGCGGACCGCGTGGGACGTGGGCTTCGCGGTGGGCAGCATCGTCGCCGCGCTGCTCATCGGCGTGGCCGTCGGCAACATCGCCTGGGGGATCCCGCTCGACGACCGCCACGAGCATGTGGGCACGCTGGTCGGCTTGCTGCATCCGTACGCGCTGCTGGTGGGCGTGACCACCGTCGCGTTGTTCATGATGCACGGGTCGATCTACGTGGTCATGAAGACGGACGGCGAGCTTCAGGAGATTGCGCGAGGCTGGGTGCGCAACACGATGATCTTCTTCATCCTGTGCTATGTGCTGACCACGATGGCCACGCTGCTGTACGTGCCCCACATGGCGGCCAGGCTCCGCGCCCACCCCGTGCTGTTCGTGCTGCCCGTGCTCAACGTGCTCGCCATCGCCAACATTCCACGCGAGATCCACCTCAAACGCGAGCTGCGCGCGTTTCTGTCGTCGTGCGCCGCCATGGCCGTGCTCGTCGCGCTGTTCGGCCTGAACATGTTCCCCAACCTGATCCTGTCCAACCCGGTCACCGCGAACAGCCTCACCATCCACAACGCCGCGTCGTCTGCGCGGACGCTGTCCACCATGCTGTACGTGGCGGTGGGCGGAATGCCCTTCGTGATCGGCTATACGTCGATTATCTACTGGGTCTTCCGGGGCAAGGTGCGCCTCGACGCCACGAGCTACTGACGCGCGAAGCGCGGCGACTGTCTTCGTAGAAGCACGCGTAGTACGCCTTCATGCTGTTGGTACCGCAAACCGCATCGCGCGACGTGACTTCGTATCCCGTCATTCGGATCCGGTGGGGCGGCCAGAGATATTGGTGTGACGCTTGTCCGCTCCTTGTTGTCGTAAGCGTGGATATCGACGCCTGGAACCCGCCCGCTGACCAACATGGCAATTTGCCAAACGCTTTGTGCCGAGGCAGAAGGGGCGTGGCAGGTTGCCAGACGCCACGACCCACGGCCGCGCGAACCTCAGCGACCGTCGCGCAGCCGCGCCACGTTCTGCTCCAGATGATGCCACGACGCGATCCTCTGCACCTTCGGAGCGTCGACCGCGGCCTTGCGCGCGCCGGCGCCGCCGACCCACAGCTCGGTGGCTTGGGGCAGCTCCCCCGCGATCCATGAAAGATAGCCGGCGGAGGCGGGAGCGTCGGCGTTGGCGGAGATAGACACCCCCACGGCGTCGACCTGCTGCGCACGCGCGGCGCGCACAATCTGATCGGCAGGCGTATCAGGCCCGAGCATGCGTACGTCGCCGCCGAGCGTGGCGATGTACAGCGCCGCCATGTCCAGCCCCAGCCTGTGCTGCTCCTTGGGCAGGGTCGCCATCAACACCCTGGGCTTTCCACTCTGGCCTTCGTAGACCGAGAACAGCAGGCGGAGCTGGGTCGCGAGCAGCTCGCTGATGGCGTGCTCGTGGCGCACCTCGATCCGGCCTGCTGCCCACGCCAGACCGGTGTGATCGAGCAACGGGCCCGCCACGTCCACCACGAATCCGCGGGCTCCGTGCGCGACGGCCAGTTCGCGCAGCTTCTGCCGCGCGCTCGGAAGGTCTTCGGAGGCCACCGCCTGGATGATGGCGGCGATGTCCCCCGTGTCCGCAACCAGCGCGGCCGGAGCCCTGGCTGTCTCGGCCAGGAGCATCTCGAGCTCCCGGCGGCGCTTGCCGACGACCTCTCCTGGTCTGTAGCCTGCCTGCATCGCCCTCGCGATCAAGACGAGCCGGTCGACGTCGTCGGCGGAGTAGACACGGTTGCCGTTCGGCCTACGCACCGGCTTGGGGAAGCCATAGCGTCGCTCCCACATGCGCAGCGTGTCGGCGGAGATGCCGCTGAGCCTGGCGACGACGCGAATCGAGTAGGCGGCGTCGTCCGCGCCGTGACTGCCGCGAGCGGTCATGCGCAGATCGTACGTCGCTGGCAGCGGTGACTGCAAGGGGCGGCACCCGTCGCCCGACCGCTTGGCGATTCCTGCCGGTCGATGATTGCGGCGGTCGGACCGATCGTGTACACGTGCCGCGTGTGGAGGTGGAGGGCGTCGTCGTAACGCTACATGACGAGCAAAGGGGCGCGACGCATGGGCGAGACTACGTTTACCGTGGCGTTCGACGAATCCGGAGCCTTCGAGCAGTCGCAGCAGGCCCGGGTAGCCGATCTCATCGGCGGGCTGGTCGTGCCTGGCAAGGCGGACGACCTCGCCCAGCGCTGGCAACGGAAGCTCGAGCCGATTCGCCAGGAATTCGGCGATCGCCTGCATGCGAACGCGCTCACGACCGAGAGCCGGCGCGCCGCGTATGCGAAGCTCGGCCCCATCGCACGCGATGCCAGGGCGCGGTGGCTCTTTCTCATCGACCCGCCATCGCAGGACAGGTCCAAGTACGTACCGTTTGCGCGCTACATGCGAATGCTCGACGCGTACGTGGACCTGGCCGCAAGGCTGGCGGCGGCGTGGGGGGCGACGGACATCGACGTAAGGCCGGCCCAGCGAACGCTGGAGATTCCCAGAGGCGACGAGGCGCAGCTAGCACACGACCTTGGGCTCGTGAGCAAGAGTGGGCAGGTCGCCGAGGGAACTTTGTACCGCGGTATTACTGAGGCGGACGTGCGGGTGACCATGGACTTGCTCGCGGAGCAAGGGGGCTATCCGAGGTTGGCATCGGTGCGCGTCGTCAGCGCGACCGGGGATCCGAACGGCCGCAAACCGCCCCATCCCGGGCTTTCCCTGGCGGACTTCGGGTGCAACTTCGTGCTCAGGCTCGCGGCCAACCGCGCGCGCCTGGATGATTGGCCGGATCTGCGCGACACCGTTCCGCTGATCGTATCCTGGCGCCATGTTGCTGCGGTTCGCGAGGTGGACGAGGCGCTGCGGGAGCCGATACCGAGCCTTGTGCGGGCGACCGAGGCCTGGGCGCGGCTGGCGGGAGACGCGCGGCCGGAGCCGGAGCGATGGGCGCTGCGCGCGGACGGTGCGCGGCAGGCAGCCGTGGAGCTGCTGTCGAGCTGGGAGCACAAGCTGGACAAGAGCGACGGGCGCGCGTTGGGCAAGATCGCGGCGCGCCTCGCGCTCGAGTCGCAGCACGAGCTCGATCGGAAGACCGGCGCCTACGAAGGCGTGTGGCGTGCCCTGCAGACCGGTTGGGCGGGACAGGGGGCGCTCGCGTCCGCGGTCCGTGCGTCGGTCGACGACCGGGAGCTCGCCGGCCTGCTCTGGCGCCTAACGGTCGAGTGCGCCAATCATCGCGGAGACGTCGCGTCGGCTCACCACGCAGCGCAGGCTTTCGCGGCTGTGGCACGGCGCGGCATGTCCCTGGCCTTGCTCACCGAGACGCTGCGCGTGCGCAACCTGCAGTGCGTGGCGGTGCAGAACCGGCTTCCCGCGCCCGAGAAAGAAGCGGAGACCATCATGCGGGAGCTGGAACGATCGGTCGAGGAACTGCGATTCGTTACAGACGAAGCCGGGCAGCTCGTGACGATTGCTGATCGAATCGTTCCCGGAATCGAAGAGGCCGACGACCGCCCGGAGGCGTTCGCCGCGCAAGCCGACGAGGCCCTGTGGGTCGCGCTGGGCAAAGCAAGGCCGCAGTGGCGTGGGGCAGACCGCGAACGCGGCCGGTGCCTGGGTACGGTGGCTCGCGGCTATGCGTTCGCGGGACGTCTCGATGAGGCGATCGACGCGGCGCTACGGGCGCGCGTTTGCTTCGGTGCGGACCGCTTCGACCGCGGATTCAACGCCACCGTCGTGTGCCGCATCCTGCTGGAGCGCGCGCGGCTGACGGCAGGCGTTGAACAGAAGGGACTGAAAGAAGCCTGGGTACTCGCGGAAATCGGCGCGTTGCACGATCCGGGGCAAGCGATCGCCGCGATACGGGCTGACGGCTCGGTGCGGTTTCGACTCGATGTGCTGCTGCGGGGCTTGCTGTGGGCGCGGCCGGTGCCGGGGGCAGAGGTCGCGGCCAAGTGGCTGAAGGAGCTGAACCTCGGCCGGCGTGGCACGTTGTTCGCTCTGCTATCGTCGGGTGAATACGTTTCGCACCCGACCGAGCTGATCGCGCGGCACGCGGGGGAGCTCGCCCATGGCGGGGCGCGGAACGACTGGTTCGACCTGTCCCTGCGGCAGAGCGAGCAGGCGACAGACGGGACGATCCGCGCGATGGGACGGTTCACGGCGCAACTCCGAGACGGCAAGAGCGATCCTTTGGGGCCCCCCGGGAGCGTTGGCAACCCTACGTTCGAGTATCGCTGAGAGGCTGTTGAACCGGTGGGCAGGAGAGCAGGCGGGCAGGGGGAGGAAGTGGCGGAATGCGTGGAGGGGTGGCGGTTCGCCGTTTTGGTGGTTTCTGCCGGGCAATACCGCAAGGCGGGGGCTTGTCAGGCGGGTTTGGGGGTGGCGGCCGCCACCCGAGCCCATTGGCAAGTACGCTCAAATCCATGCGACCGGACTGGCACAGGAGCTGCTTGATGGTCGGGCGCCGGTGCGAGTGCGCATAGCGCCGGCTTGCTGTTTGACAGGATGGACACGGGACGGTTGGGATTGTCCAGGCGGTCCGGCCTCGGCTGGGTCGCCGTGGGTAAGTGGCGGGTTATTTTCTGACCTACAAGAGGTGCCACGTTGGCAGGAGTGCGCGCGTCTGGCGGGCTCGGCTGCGCATAGCGGCCGGTCCGGCAGGCGGAGCGCGAGAGGCCGGCGGTCGCCGCCGTTGGAGGAACGACCCCGGCAGGCAGGAGGTGAAGCAGAGCCCCGGCAGGCAGGAGGTGAAGCAGGCCCCCGGCAGGCAGGGGGTGAGGCTGAGCCCGGCAGGCAGACGTGTGCCTTCAGCCCGGCCCGGATTGAACAGCCTCTCAGCACCCGCCGCGTCCCTTCATCACCCGCTCTGTTCCCGTTGGTCGGGCCGCCGCAGGTTGCACGAGCCGGCCTTCGCGGTGAGCTTGATGCCATCGCCGCCAGGGCGTGTTCATCAGGCAAGAGGGTTGCCGGCGCGCGACTCCTGTGTGCCGTCGGATTCCACGACACCACCCCGCGCGCGGACTTCTTGGACGCATGGCCGCCTCGTTCGCCGGCAAGTGGGGCGCCCCGCATGCCCAAGTGGGGCGCCCCGCATACCCAAGTGGGGCGCCCCGCATGGTCCCCAATCCATCGCACCGGACCGAAAGCGCACATCGACAACGCGTCTCGCGCGCCGTCGCTCCGCCATCTTCTCGGTCACCGTGCCCGCCTCACGACCTGCCGCCGCGTCGTTGTTTCCCACGGCCGCGCCGCCGCAGCAAGGCTCCGGCCCCGAGGCCGACGAGCACCCAAAGCGACTGCGGCAGGCCGCCACGCTCCAGCGCGCATCCGCATCCGTCGTTCGCCGTCGTCGCATCCGTCGTTCCCTGTCTGCCCGGCCCGCCGTCCGCCGACCCGCCCGTGGCCGAACCGCCGGAGCCGCCGCCGCCCGTGGCCGAACCGCCGGAGCCGCCCTGGCCTGCGGCCCCGCCATCGACGGACCCGCCTCCTCCGGATCCGCCCTCGCCCCCGGTGCCGCCGTCGACGGGACCGACGTCCGGTTCATGCCATTCGTAGGCGCCGAGGTCGACGCCGGCTCCTTGCGGCCTGGGGATTCCCTCGATGTCGACCGCTGGCGCCATGTCGGCGCTGCCGGTGTCGACCGCCGGTGCGCCGGGCAGCAGGTGGAGGTCGAAGCTCCCGGGGTCGACGAAGAAGGCCGCCAGATCCGTGAGCTTGGTATTGTGGTCCTCCGTGATGTTCGTGCCCTCGATCTGAAAATCCGTCGAAAGGTTGTTGCGAACGACGACGTCTTCGCTCGGTGTGCCGTCTTTGTGAGCGGTGACCATGATCCAAGGCGGGCCGGGCGAGTCGTTGTTTACGTCGATGACGGTGTTGTTGACGATGCGTCCATGACGCATTCCATAGAAGCTGATGCCGTGCCAATGATCGGTGATGACAACATTGTTCTCGACGATCCAGCCCTCGAAGAACCCGTCGAAGCAGCCGATCCCCTGCATGGAGTTCTGCAGCTTCTGATTGGGATCTTCGCGATTGATGAAGATGTTGCCGCGCAGTACGACATGCTTGACCGCGCCCGTGCCCACGCCGTTCGGTCCAACGGACCAGCTTTGGAATCCGTCGTCGTGGTTCGGGTCACCGTCCTCGTCGCTGACGAATACGTTCTTGACGATGTTGTATTGAAAAACGCCGTCGTCACCGAGGCCGCGCAGGCCGTCGGCGCTGAAGTTGACGACGCGGTTACGTTCGACGATCGCCCCGCTGCCGTCGACGCTGATGCCGAATCGGACGTTGGTGATGGTGTTGTTGCGCGCGATGCAGGTCTGTCCACGCACGAAGATGCCGCTGCTGGCTTCGTTGATCCATTCGTTCGCGCCCCAGGCCGAGCTGTCCTTCACGCTGAAGATCTCGTTGTCCTCGACGGTGATGCGCGCGCTCGAAGGGTCGATGAGGACGATGTCCCCTGGGGTGGAGTTGGGGGCGTGCGAGGGGCTGATGGACAGGCCGCGCAGGGTGAAGCCCTTGGCGCCCTTGAAGGCGACGGTGGCGGCGGTGGGCTTTTCGCCCGGCGCGGCGGCGACCGTGATGGGTGGTGTGAAGTCGCCCCCCTTGAAGACGGGGGCGCCGTGGTAGCCCGAGCGAAGCCAGACCGTGTCGCCCGCCTTGATGACGCTGCCCAAGGCGCCGCCCGCGGCAACCTGCTCGAGCGTTTGCCAGGGGTTGGCCGCGCTGCCGTCGCCGCTTGCCGAGCCGTTCGCGGGATCGACGTAGAAGTCGTCGGCGTGCGCGATCGCCGACGCAAGGAGGAGCGGGGCGCAGGTCACGAAGGCAAGGGCGATCGCTCGAGCTCGCTGCATGGTTATCCTCCGGGGATCACATCCATCCTATCCATTCTCGCATGATTGCTTCCGAGCCGTCGATGCCGTTCCGAACCCGGAGCGCATCGGGAACAGCCGGGTTCGGTTCGCCGCACCATGTGCCCCGACCCTCACCCGCACGCCCACGGCGTGTTGCGCGCTGCGAATCCGGCGCTGCGCCGAAATTTCAAGGCATGGACGGCCAACCGGCACGACCAGCTCCCGCCCCGTTGCAACCCGGGCCGAGCAAACGCACCCCTTGGCAGCCGTCATCGTGGACGGCGACCCTGCCACGCGCTATGCAGGCCGCCTTCCCCACGAGGATCGCATGAACAAGAATCAAACCATCGTCGCCTTCGCCGCGACCTTCGCCGCCGGCATGGGTCTGATGTACCTGATCGATCGCAACGACAGCAAGGCGGGCATCAGACCTGACCAGGCAGCCTCGGCCGCGGGGTCGGCGTCGCTCGCCGGCGCCCCGAAAAACTCGGGGGCGGTCAAGGTCGAGTTCTACGTGATGTCCCAGTGCCCCTACGGGGTCCAGGCCGTCAACGGTGTCAAGGAAGCGCTCGACAAGCTCGGTCCAGACGTCGACTTCACTATGGACTTCATCGGCCAGACGGACGCGAGCGGGAACCTGTCGTCGATGCACGGGGAAGCGGAGGTCAAGGGAGACATCGCACAGCTATGCGCGGCCAAGTATGCGCCCGGCAAGTACATGGACATGATCGCGTGCCAGAACAAGAACCCGCGTGAGGTGGCCACGAACTGGGAGTCGTGCGCCAGGAGCGCGGGCCTTCCCGTCGACAGCATCAAGACGTGCGTCAACGGGCAGGAAGGCAAGGACCTTCTCAAGGCGTCGTTCGCGAGGTCGGAGGCCAAGGGTGCAACGGGCAGCCCCACGATCTACGTGGCAGGCAAGGAGTATGAAGGACGGCGGAGCCCGAACGATTTCCTGCGCGCCATCTGCAATGCGCACCAGGGTCCAACGAAGCCGGCTGCATGCTCGAGCATCCCGGAGCAGGCCACCGTCAACGTGTGGCTGATCGGCGACAAGCGTTGCACGGACTGCGAAACGGACAGGCTTGCGGGGGCCATCCGCTCGCGCATCGCCAAGCCCAACCTCAAGGAGCTGGACTACGGCGACGCCGAGGGCAAGAAGTTGTACGAAGAGGTGGGCGGCGGCACCCTGCCGATGCTGCTGTTCGACAGCACGCTCGACGGTGACTCGGAGGCCAAGGAGATGGTGGGCGAGGGGCTGCAGCCAGCGGGCAAGTACCGGAAGCTCGGCATGGACGGGAGCTGGAATCCCCGGTGCGCCGACGACGGCGGATGCAAGCTTCCGGAGTGCACCAGCACGCTGGCGTGCCGCAAGGAGACGCCGAACACGCTCGAGGTGTTCGTGATGTCGCAGTGTCCCTACGGCGTGATGGCGCTCAACTCGATGAAGGAAGTGCTGGCGAACTTCAAGAATAAGATCGACTTCCGCGTGCACTACATCGCGCAGGGGTCGGCTTCCAGCGGATTCCAGTCGCTGCACGGCCCTCCGGAGGTCGACGAGGACATCCGCGAGCTGTGCGCGATCAAGGCATACGGCACGGGCTACAAGTTCATGGACTACATCCTGTGCCGCAACAAGAACATCCGCGACACGAGCTGGGAGTCGTGCGCCACGGGAGGCATCTCGAGCGCCGCGATCAAGAAGTGCGTGGACGGTGAGGGCAAGAAGCTGCTCGAGACGGACATCGCGATCGGCAACGCGCTGGGCATCGGAGCGAGCCCGACCTGGCTGGTCAACGGCAAGTACAAGTTCCAGGGCGTGGACGCCGAGACGATTCGGAAGAACTTCTGCGAGCACAACGCGGCCGTCGCCGGGTGCAACGCCACGCTTTCGGGGCCGAGCGGCCAGCTCCCGGCTGGTGGCGGCTGCGGCAAGTAGGCATTCATCTCTCCGCCATGGTCTCGAGATCGGCAGCATCGTTCACGCGACCTTGGTTTCGTGTGATCGCACGGATGCGATGGCACGATCCATTGCGCGTCATCGGCCTTCAGGCACGCATCGGTTCGATCGATGAATCGCGATCGTCCATTTCCCCGAGGTGCCCTTGTCCGCTCCCCTGACGCCGGCATTCCTGCTCGCTGCCGTATCCCTTGCGTGCTTCGCTCTCGTCGGCTGTCAGAGCGATCGGGACGCGATCCCGCCGGACGGGTCGATGTCGGACGCGCCGTTGCACGCTGGCGCCGGGCGCGACGGCTTGCAGGGTTGGAACATCCTGTCCGGCGAATATGCGCAGCCCGGCGACCTCGACGGCATCTCCTTCGAGTGGGACTACTTCATGGTCCACGCCGGGGACGGGTCGTTCACCGGCAGCATCGGGTACCTGCTCGCCAACCCGCGAGACGCGGGCGGGCTCGGGGATCTGCTTCCCAAGGGAGGAAACGCCGCGATCGCGGGGCTGTTTCGCGACGGCACGCGCATCGCGGAGTATCGCAACTTCGGCGTGGACGGCACCACCGCATCGGGCACCGAGCGCGCGTTCCATGCCAGGGATGATGCGAGCGGGCAGTATGCGCGCATGACGCCGCGGCGGGCCGATTCGGCGGAGGATGACGACACGTTGAAGCTCGAAGGACGGACCGCGTCATTTTCGTGGGACTTGGTGGTGGTGCAGGATTGGCCGGCGTTGTCATCGCGCGACGACATCTTCGCGCCCGTGCATGGTGACGACGTCGGGTCGCTGTTCGACAACGAGAGCTGGAACGTGGACATGCTCTGGCCGCGCACGCTGGTGCAGGGCAAGGTCACTCGCCTGGACACGGGCGAGCAGATTGCCGTGGATGGGCACGGATACCGAGAGAACTCGTGGGGCAGGTGGGCCTTCAACCTCGGTGGTTGGGACTTCGCCGTGGTTTCCGACAAGTCCGCGGGCGTGTCCTGGGCGTGGCAGTCCTATCACCACAGGTCCACCCAGCTCGACTTCCTCGACCTGGGGTTCGTCGAAGACGGCGCGGTCCGGCTCGAGCAGTTCCGCGCCGCCAGAGGTGAGCTGGGATGGAGCCACGCCTCGTGGACATTCGACCCGCACGCACGGCTGTGCGTGCCCCTGACGACGCGGGTCGAAGCGCAAAACGATCGCTACCGAGTCGAGGCGGACCTAAAGCTGCACGACCGTCAGGTGCCGATGCTCTCGGAGGCCACGAGCGCGACCAAGCAATACGTCATCATGATCCAGTTCCCCATGGTGGAAGGCCGAATCATCAGGTTGCACGACGGTGTGACGGTGGCGGCGTTCCGCGGGCAGGGTGGCGGGGAGTTCTCGAACGCGTGGAGCCAGGCGGTGTCGATGACCGACGCGGAATGCGGCGAGTGGGGAAAGGCGTATTCGTCGCCGATGCCGTCACCCTGAAGCCGCGACGCGGTCGAACTCGGCCTTCACGTGCGGCTTGAAGAGCACGATCAAGGTGAAGACGCCGAGCACGGTGCCGAAGGGCATCATGAGGCAGGACAGGACGGCAGCCACGACGCACAGCGTGTGGGCCTTGCGTGCGACCAGGGATCGTCCGGCCATGACCAGCAGCAGCACCTTCGCGCCGATGACGGCGAGGAGGACGAGGCCGAAAGCCATCATGATCCCGCCGCCGATCTTGGCGTCGCCGACGCCCGGATCAGGCGCGGCCATCATGACCGCGCCGAGCACTACGTAGATGCTGGAGAAAAGCATGAACAGGCTCAGCAGGCCGGCGTACACATCGTGGAAGATCGACAGCAGGCGCAGGTTGTTCTCGTCACTCGGACCGAATGTCGGCGCGCCGAATGGGGCAGGACTCGCAGGCCACGCGGGCTGTTGCATGACCCGGAGGCTACCAGAGACGACCGTCCGGAGGCGATCCGTCCGGTGCACGGCACCGGCGGAGCCGAAGCGACGACGCCATCTGGGGGACCGAGATTGCCAGCACGTGGATCCACAGGCGCGGGTCCGACGCGCCATGCCGCAGGAACAGGATCAGGAACAAGAGCGCAGCGCTCGTGCGCGGAGCTGCGGTGCGCATGGCGACGATCCGGCCTCGCCGTCGTGAGAGTGTGACCGCGACGGTGGCGGCGACGCCGAGGACGGCGATCCCGGCGACGGACGCCGGGCCCAGATCACCGCGCAGGGTCCAGCGCAGCAGGCCCCACCAGGAGGCGAGGATGAGCAAATGAGCGGCTGCTGGTCCTGACACCACGAGCACAGCGTGCTTCCAGGCCGTGCGCAGATCCAGGGCGAAGCTCGCGCCGGCCGCAAAGTATCCCCAGCCGAGAATGCCGATGATGGGCACGCCCAGGTGTCCCGGCTCGGCCCAGGACCACAGCCCCGCACGGACCGCCAAGACCTCCACCAGGGACGCGTCGAAGGCGACGACGGCCCCGACGACGATCGGTGACAGCCTGCCTGCGTGGGGCCAGAGCGAAGCGGTCACCTCGCGTGCCGAAAGGATGACGAGCGGCCAGATCAGCGGCACCAGCAACGGGACATGGCCCACGAACAGGCTCCAGGCGTCGCTGTAGCGGTAGAACCGGTACCACTGGACGCAGGATTGCTCGCCTGCCCATCCGGCGGCAGCGAGCACGAGGTAGTCCACCAGCAGGGGCTTCCATCCGCGCGACCGGCTCATCATCACGAGCGTGACGGCGATGACGACCACGCACGCGGCTTCGAAGGCGGATTGGGACATGAACCAGGCAAGCGGCGCGAGGGCGCGGGGCAGGATCAGAACACGGCGCCCATGGACAGGCGCAGGGTCCAGTCGACCTTGGTCGACAGGCCCGAGGCGAAGGGGCCGTACACGTTGACGGTGTCCGAGTCCGTCACACGCAGCACGCACTTGCCAGGCGTGGGGCTCTTGTCGCAGTCTGGATCCTTCTTTGCCGCAGTGTCGACGAGGAGGCCGAAGCCGGTAACGATGGTGAAGGCTCCCCACCGATGATGGCTGGCGATCATCCCGCCGACGCGCGTCTCGGTGTGCTTGTACTCGAGCAGCCCGTCCACGTCCTCGGAGTAGGCCCCTTCCGGCGTGTACGGCGACTTGTAGGTCATCGCATTGACCTGAACCAACGGGCGCAGCACGGTGCCGGAGTACGCGGTGCCGTCGAGCCAGAAGCCGAGGCTGCCGCTGACGCCGCCGCCGGACTGCTTGATGTCGCTGATGAGGGACTTGGTGGCGAGCATGGGGGCGATCTCGATGGACAGCCACTCGATGGGGGCATACTCGAGCTCGAGGCTGGGGCGGCCGTCGAGGATCCACATCAGCGGGTCGAAGCGGATGGAGTACTGGTCGAAGCTCGGGGCGGCGGGTGGAGGGGGCGGTGGCGGGCCACCGCCATAGCCGCCTGGCTGGCCGTAGCCGTAGCCCGGCGGCGGCTGGTTGTAGCCGGGCTGTGGCTGACCGTAGCCGGGAGGCGGCTGGCCGTAGGCTGGCTGAGGCTGACCGTACGCGGGCGGGGGTGGACCATACGCGGGCTGTGGCTGCCCATATCCCTGGTTGGGCGGTGGATACTGGGCCGACGCCGAAGATCCAATCGTAAGGAGCGACGCTGCGCTCAAGGCGCCCACGGCGATAGCGAAAAACAGGATCCTCATGGCATGGCAGCATACGGTCAGACCGGCCATCGCGCCAGCGTCAAAGCAAGACGCTCGCGAAGCGCGGCGCATGAACGCGCGCGTCGGGCGGGCGAATCGCGCCGGGTCAGCGTGCGGTCATCCCGGCCGCGCGCAGCTCCGTCTTGAGCACCTTGCCTGTCGGGTTTCGCGGCAGACTGTCGATCATCACGTAGTCGCGAGGACGTTTCGGCCCAGCGAGGCGCGCGCGGCAATGGTCCGCCACGCTCGCGACCAGGCCGGCGCCGGCGTCCCCTCGCGGCACGATGAACGCCACCACGCGCTCGCCCCACTCGTCGTCGGGCACGCCCACCACCGCGGCTTCCGCCACCTGCGGATGAGACTCGAGGACCGCCTCGACCTCCGCAGGGTACACGTTCACCCCGCCAGAGATGATCATGTCCCGCTTTCGTCCGGCCAGATGATAGCACCCGCGATCGTCGACCCTGCCGAGGTCGCCGACGGAGAACATGTCCTGGTGCCGCGCTCGCCGCGTGGCGTCCTCGTCGTCGTGGTATCCGGCGACCACCATGGGGCCGCGGATGAACACCTCGCCCACTTCGCCGGGAGGTACCTCACAGCCGTTGTCGTCGAGCAGGTGGATCTCGTTGTTCTCGATGGGGCGCCCGATGGTACCGGGGCAAGCGCGGAGGTCGGCCGGCGTGGCGACCGTGTTCAAACCAGTTTCGGTGGCTCCGTAGTAGTTGTAGAGAATGTCCCCGAACGCGTCCATCACCCGCAGCGCGAGCCCCGCAGGCAGCGGCGCTCCCGCGGTAATGATCGCACGCAGCGATCGCGTGTCGTGTTGCGCAATGCGTTCCTCGCCGAGCTGCATCAGGCGATGAAGTAGCGTAGGCACGAGGGCCGTCTGCGTGATGCCATACCGCTCGACCGCCTCGAGGAAGCCTTCTGGCGTGAAGCCGTCGAGCATCACCACCGTGGCGCCGACCAGGTGGCTGAAGCTCGTGAACGCGAATGCGGTGCTGTGATAGAACGGCAGCACGGCCAGGTGGATGTCGTCGCTTCGCAGCGGCGACGACGCGATGATCGACAAGGTGCCGAGCACGACATCGCGGGGGAACTTGCGCACGGCGCCCTTGGGCTTGCCGGTCGTTCCGGACGTGTAGAGGATGACCGCGGCGTCCTCGCCGGGCTCGATGGGCTGCGGGGATGCGCCAGCGACGAGCTCGTCGTAGGAGGGGAAGCCGTCGACCGCGCCGCCGACGCAGAACACGTTGTCGCGCGGCAGGGTCTTGCACGCGGGGAGGGTCGCGCGCACGGTGTCGGCGACGTCGTGGTCGAAGAACAGGGCGCGAGCTCCGCTGTGGAGGAGGAGGTATTCGAGCTCGCTCGGGGTGGAACGCCACGAGACGCTGACACCGGCGGCGCCGATACGGCTCATGGCGGGCTGAAGGGCGATGAATTCGGGGCGGTTCTTGAGCATGAAGACGGCGCGGTCGCCTCGCCGGAAACCATGGGCGCGCAGGCCCCAGCCCAGGCGGTCGATCTCGCGGTCGAGCTGGGCGAAGGTGATCGTCCTGGATCCCTGGATGATGGCGGGCTTGTCGGGCTGGCTAGTGGCCTGAAGGCGGTACAGCAGCGACGGGTTGGCCCGGTTCCGCACGATGCCCGCGATCAGCTCGCGAGCGGTCGCGGCGTTGACGTGACCGAGCATGCCGGTGCGCCAGCCCACGCGCGCGAGCAGGGAAGCGACCCGGGAAGCGTGGCGAAGCTGCTGTCGTACCGCGGCCGTTTGCTGCGTCAGGCGTCGTCCAAGAGCAAGCGAGCTCACGGTTCCAGCATACCTGGCCGTTACGGAAACGCACCCTGTTTCCCAGGCGGATCGTCGAAGACTTGAGCTTGGGGCCGGCGGTTGGCTAGGCTGTCGCGGAATGAGCGAACCCGACCACGACGGCGACCGACGGACCCAGCCTCGCGCTCCGATCGAGCTGCGCGTCGAGTACAAGCGCGTGAACATGTTCTTCGCGGACTACACGCGCAACATCTCCAAGGGAGGGACGTTCATCGCGACGCGGCACCCGCTGGAGGTGAACACGGAGTTCAAGTTCTCGCTGGTGGTGCCGGCGTTCGACGAGCCGCTCGTGCTGACCGGACGTGTGGCTTGGCGGGTCACGCCGGAGCAAGCCACCGACGACCGGCCGGCGGGCATGGGCATCGAGTTCCAGTACGCGAGCGACGACGATCGAGCGAAGGTGGACCAGATGGTCGAGCATGCGATGATCGAAGAGCTCGGCCCGGACATCACGGCCATGCTGCTCGGCCGCAGCAAAGACCCCAAACCGTAGTGGCACTGCGCGACCGCATCCTGCGATGGGCCGATCAGGGATTCCGCCTGGCGGCGATCGCCGTCCCGGCGGTGGTGGCGCTCGGGCGGGTGAGCGTCGCACCGATGTGGCGGTCGGACCTGCCGGTCCTCAAGGGGCTCGGGCTGGTGCCGGTCGGGGGACCATCGACCTTGACCATGATCGCGATGCAAGCGGTGAGCATGGTGCCGCTCGGACCGCTGAGCTTCCGGATGGCGGTCGTGTCGGCCTTGGCGCTCGCCGCATGCGCATGGCTGCTGCAAGCGCTCGCTCGGCGAGTGCTCGACGCCCACGTGCCGGGATCGCTTCTCAACGGCCCGCTGGCGTCGATCGCGGCGCTGACCGCAACGCTGGGGCCCACGATGCAAGGCGAGGCGACCGTGGGCGGAGGGGCCACGGTCGAGCTGTTTGCATCGCTGCTGGTGTTGCACGCATGGTATCGGCACGACGGCTTGCGGGTGCGGCGTTGGGCGGGCTGTGCGCTGCTGCTCGGCCTGCTGGTGTCGGAGAGCTTCGTGGCCGCGGGTGCGGTGGTGGTCGCGCTGGCGGGGGCGGCGCTGTCCACGCGCCAATGGCCTCGCGGGCGCGAGTGGATCGCCGTGGCCGCGGGCCTGTTGATCTCCGGCGGGCTGTGCATCCTGCCTTGGGCACTGCGGCCGATTGCCCCGCATGCATGGCTGCGTCTCGGCTGGAGCTTGACCTCCGGCGGACTGGCCGCCCTCGACACCGAAGCCGTGCGCACCACCGCGATCGCCGCGTGGCGCAGCGAGGTGGGAACGATCTCGCTCGGCATCGGTGCGCTCGGGGTCGTGGTGGGCCTGCTTCGCAAGCGTACGCGTGGGGTGATGGTGCCCATGGCCTTGCTCATCGCAGCGGACCTCGTGTTTCCCGCGACCACGGGGGCCGTGCTCACGGCCGACGTCTGGGTCGCGCTGCGCATGCTCGCAATCGGTGCTGTCGCCGTGTCGGTGGCGCTCGGCGTGCAGGCCGCGGCGGCAACGCTTCAGGACATGGCCATTCCCATGGCGAAGCCGGCGTCGGCGCTGCTGGTGATGTTCAACCTCACGTTGGTGGCGGTCACGTCGGAGGCCGCGGCCTTCTCCGTGGATCGCACCGAGGTGCGCGGCGCATCGGTCTGGGCAGACGAGGGGATCGAGCGCCTGGACCCCAACGCGATCGTGCTGGCGAGGTCGCACGCCGTGGTGTGGCGCGTGCTGGCCGAGCGCCTGCTCTCCGGAGCCCGTCCCGACGTGGTGCTGGTCCCGTTTCCGCTGGTTACACGGGGATCGGTGGCGGGCATGGTTCTGCAAGCCGAGCCCAAGGCCGTGCTGCTGCTGCGAGACATGGCCATCGACGGCGCCCCGGGCGAACACGCGGTGTCGCGCCTGGCCGATAGCCGCCCCGTGTACGTGGAGCTCGATCCCCGCTGGGATGCGCGGGTGGCCTCGCACCTCGCGCCGCAGGCGTTGTGGCTCCGGCTCTTCCCGCAGCCGCTGGGCAAGTCGGATCGGAAGCTCTCGTTCGGGGAGTCGACGCCGTCGTTCGAGCGGGTTCTGGCGGCGGCGCGAGCGACCGACCCACCGGACAAGGCCACGATCGCGGTGCTGATGGCGACCCTGCGGGGGCAGGCGGTAAGCTGCGGCATGGCGCGGGACAAGGATGCGATGAAGATGGTGCTGGACCGGATGGACACGATCGACCCGGAGGATCTGATCGGCCGTGCGTTGAAGCTGCGTCTGGAGCACGCCAGCGGATCCGCGGTGGACGTGAACGGGCTGTTGCGCTGAGGGCGCCCCGGGCGAACAATCGCTCCCTTGGTGGCGTGGTCCGTGCCATGATTCGCAGGCACATGGCGGGGCCACGCCCGCCGCCAGCAGGTACGAGATGACCGAAACCAGCCCTGTCGCCGATCCACACGTCTCCCGCACGCTCGTCCGCGTGCCGTTCTACGACACCGACGCCCTGGGCGTCGTGCATCACGCCAACTACCTGCGCTACTTCGAGAACGGACGGGTGGACTGGTTCCGCAAGCGCGGTGTACTGCACGGCTCGGGTCTCGGCCGGAACCTCAACCTGGCCGCCGTGGAATCCCACGTGAGGTATCGGAGCGCTGCGCGTTTCGACGACGTGCTCGTGGTGGAGGTGCGCCTTGCGGATTTGCAGCGCATCTCCATGAGATTCTCCTATCGGATCTCGAACCAGGCCGACGGCAGGCTGGTGGCGGAAGGGGAGACGGTGCATGCGTGCGTGAGCGAGGCGTTCCGGCTCAAGCGTCTTCCGCCGGAAGTTCGCGAGGCGCTGTCCGGGCCGGAGGTTGCAAGCCCGCACGCGGAGCCGAAGTAGGAGCATGCCTGGGAGCGACCCGCTCGCGCTCGTCGGTCAGGTGCTCGATGGCACCTACCGGATCGACGCGCTCGTGGGAGAGGGCGGGTTTGGTGTGGTCTACAAGGCATTCCACCTCGGGTTCGAGGAGCCCGTGGCGGTCAAGTGCCTGAAGATCCCCGGATCGTTCGCGCCGGAGACGCGCGAGGCTTTTCTCCGCAAGTTCCGGGAGGAGGGCAAGCTGCTTTTCCAGCTCTCGCAAGGCACGCTCGGCATCGTGCGGTCCATCGCGCTGGGGGACACCACCACGCCCGCCGGAGTGTGGACCCCGTTCGTCGTGCTCGAGTGGCTCGAAGGCACGCCCCTGTCGACGATCATGCACGACCGACGGCGTCGGGGCATGCAAGGCCGGCCGCTCGGGGAGGTGATGGCCTGGTTGGAGCAGCCGGCCAGGGCGCTCGCCTACGCCCACGGAAAGCGGGTGGCCCACCGCGACATCAAGCCCGCCAACCTGTTCGTGATGCACGGATCCCGGGCAGGTGCCGCTCCCCAGCTCAAGCTCCTCGACTTCGGTATCGCCAAGGTCATGGAGGAGGGCGCAAGCGCCTTCCGAAAAGCCCGTACCCAGGCCGGATTCACCTCGTTCACCCCGCGTTACGCCGCCCCCGAGCAGTTCGACCCCTCCATCGGCCCCACCGGCCCCTGGAGCGACGTGTACTCCTTCGCGCTCGTCGTCGTCGAGATGCTCACCGACCGCGCGCCGGCGGACGGCGACGACGCGGTGGGCCTGATGTCTTCCGCGGTCAACCGATCGATCCGCCCCACGCCGCGCATGCGCGGTGCGCAGGTGCCCGACGCTGTCGAGGAGGTGTTCGCGCGTGCGCTGTGCGTGGACCCCACGATGCGGTTCGCCGATCTGGCGACGTTCTGGGATGCGCTTGGGCAGGCGGTGTCGGCGCAGGGGCAGCGAGGCGCGACGCAGGTGGTGGGAGCGCCGGGATCGGCGATGCCTTCCGCGTTGCAGCCGCAGGGCTACGCACCGCCGATGCCGCAGCAAGCGTGTCCGACACCGTACAGCGTTCCGCCCGAGCTCTACGCGCAACCGGTGACGTATCCGGAGCCCGCGCATGTCGACTCGAACATGGGGATGCAGACGTATCCAACGCCGTTCACGGCGACCCCGTACGCTGCGACGGGTCCCATGACGGAGGCGGGGCGGCCATCGAGCGGCAGCAGGATATGGGTGTGGGTATCCTTCGGATTCGCGGTCGGGCTGGCGATCATGCTCGGCATCGGCGCGCTGACGTGCACCACATGCGTGTGCGTGAGCATGTGAGAGGCGGACAGGAGAACCCGTGCGAGCCCTGTCCTGGGGGGTTGGTGCGCGCGATCGGGTGCGAAGGACGGGGGCGCGAAGCCTGCGGCCGAGGTTGCGTGACGGCAGCATCGGTGTCGAACGCTCCGGCACGGGTGAAGCGGGCGAGCCGAAGACGCAAACGGCAGGCCCTCCCTGCATGGGTAGCGTGGACGCCGGGCTGGTTCAGCCCGCGGTACCCGGCTGCGAGGGCGTAACCGACCACTGGAAGTTGTCGAGCAGGACCACGGTGTCGTACCACGGGTCGCCGGTGTCCCAGATGGCGAAGCGGATCTGAATGACCTCGCCGCCCACGACGTTGCCCCGTGTGGTGAGCCAGCCGGTGCCTCCGCCCAGACGATGATTGGTCCCACAATAGCCGGGGTCGCCGGCGAACTGCGGAGGCGGGTTGATGGTCTCGAATCCCGTGCCCACCAGCTCGGTGATTCCTGCACAGGTGTTGGTGGTGCCGGCGACAGATCCGCCGCCACAGCCGGTGGGGCCATTGACGCATTGCCGGAACAAGCCCGTATTGCCGAAAGCCAGGTTGACGCCTACGGGGTAGTAGGGCGGGCCAGGGGGGTCGGGGTCGTAGAAGGCGAGGTTCCGGTCGGCGGGGTTGGCGTGCTGCCCGTTCCAGGTGGAGCTCAGCAGCGCAACGAAAAAGTCGTTGAATGGGCTGCACACCCACTCCGGGTATTCCGCCGAGAAGAAGTAGGTGTTGAGGCTGAACGACTGGGCGTTGGTCGGCACCCGGATGCGCACGGTCAGCATGATCGGTCGGCCATCTCGGGTCTTCGAAGCCCAGGAGCTGACCGACCGCGTCTGTGCGACGCTCACGAAGGTGATTCGGTCCGCCACATCCGTCGCTTTTGATCAGGCCGTCGACGAGGTCCGAAGTCCGTGGCCGCGAGCGCCGCGAAAAGCGAGCGGCGAGCGCCAAAGGGCCGCGACCGACGCCGCGCCAGGGTGGCACGCGCGTGTAGGGGAGCAGGTGGGGGAGGCGCTGGCGTCCGCCTCGTCTTGCGCCTTTGACCTCGCAGAATCAGGATGCGCTTGCCCTGGCCGCCGGGCTAGTACACGAGGTTGCCGAACGGCGCCTGCTGGCCTCCACCCCAACACGTGTTGGCCTCCACCCCAACACGTGTTGGCCTCCACCCCAACACGTGTTGGCCTCGGAGCAGGCGCTCTGGAGGCGGAAGTGAACCACCAGGTGCCGATGGAAGCGCCGCACCGCGGCGCCGGCGCCGTGCCGCAACGGACTGCGCGCAGAACCGTGCCCTCCCTCTGCGTGCAACCGCAATCCGCGCGCGGCCCTGCCCTGATGTGCGGCTAGCTCCGTCCGTCAGAAATTGGGCCCGGATGACTCGGGTGATGGGGCGCGGATCGCATGATCGATGCAACGCCTTGGGTAGACCGTGTTCATCGTGGCCCCAGGGCGGCGGCCCTCGTGTTGCCGGCGGAAGTTCTGGAAACGATCGAAGCGATCGTGTGGCTTCCGAGCACCGAGCAGCGTGTCGCCGAGACAGGGCAAGCCGTCTTGCTGATGGCTGCCGCCGTGGGGACATCGGACATCGCGATGCTTGTCGGGGTCAACGAGCGCACCGTGCGCAAAGGGAAGAAGCGCTTCGATTGCGACTCGCCGATTGACAAGTTTGCGGACGACCTACGATCGGGACGCCCGCCCTCTGTGTGTCGGGTGCCGATGCAGCGAAGGTACACCTTGAACGGGCGAAGCCAGCGGGTTTGCCAGCGGGTGCCGTAGCCCTGCGACGCTCAGCCCGAACTTCACCGGCGCATCCGAAACCCTACAACGGGTGACCGTTCAAGCTATATCCTCGCCGATGGAACTGCGAGCTCGCCGATGGAACTGCGAGCTCGCCGATGGAACTGCGAGCTCGCCGATGGAACTGCGAGCTCGCCCATGCGCTCGTGACACGGCGGCTCGGAGGGCAGATCGGTTTGCGTGGGCTAGGCCCTCGAACCCAGCAGGTTTGCCAGCGCGTACCGTAGCCCTGGGAGGCACAGCCCGAACTTCGCCTGCCGCATCTGGAAGCCTCAACGGCTGACCGTTGAAGGTATAGTCTCAGCAGCGAGCGTCAATCCAGAACCCCGGGCCGATCGACTGCACCCCGGCGATGGACAGCCGCTGCGCATGATCAGAGGCGCGACGCACCGGCCGCGCGGGCCTAACCGCCGTGCGCGGTTGCCGCAGCTCTTGGGCTGTCGTACGCTCGGCTCATGAAGACGATCGCATCGTCGTGCATGATGGTCGCGACCCTCTTCGCCAGCGCCTGTGGCGACGACTCCCCTCCACCCTATGGTGTTTTCGAGCAAGCGGGGCAATCATGCACCGACGCCGCGCAGTGCTATCCCGATGTGCCGGCAGGCGCGCTGCACGGCGACCCCATCTGTCTGGACCAGGCCCGGAACGGCTACTGCACCCACACCTGCGAAAGCGACGCGGATTGTTGCGCCGTGGCAGGCGAGTGCCGCACCGCCTTTCCGCAAGTCTGTACGCCCTATGAGTTGTCGCGCGGGAAGTACTGCTTCTTGAGCTGCGAAGATTCGGACGTGCGCAACGCGGGCTTTACCGATGCCGTGACGTTCTGCCACACGTATGCGAATGCGGCGTTCGAGTGCAAGTCGTCCGGGGGAGGCGCCCAGAACCGGAAGATTTGTGTTCCTTGAGCGGGACAAGGATGGTCGACGGCTGCTTGCGGGGCTTCCCGCCAGATGCGCAAGACGATTGCGGAGAGGGTGGGATTCGAACCCACGGTAGGCTTTTGACCTACGCCCGCTTAGCAAGCGGGTACCTTCGGCCTCTCGGTCACCTCTCCAGGCCGAACCATTGCCAGGGCTGCGGAGGAGGAGGGATTCGAACCCCCGGTACCTTGCGATACGGCGGTTTTCAAAACCGCTGCCTTCGACCACTCGGCCACTCCTCCGATGACGGAGCTGACCATCCCTGGCGCAAGTTGATGTCAATGATCGGCGAATAGCCCAAGCCAAGCGAGACGCATGTGCGGGCCGACGGCACCGCACCGGGCGGAAGCGGGAGGATACCCGGCAGCAGACAGAGGTCAAGTGCGTTCTGGTCCGGCTTGCGTGTCGTGTCGCCCGCCGGGCCGGAGCCTGCGTAGCGCCGCGCCATCCGGGCCGGGGAATCGCCATTCGTTTGCCCCGATCGCCGAGCCGTGGCACACCCAGGAGCCGTGAGACGATCGCACCTCTTCGCGCTGCTTGCCGCCGCGCTTTCTTTCGGCGCGACCACGGTGATGCTCTGCGCCGACGCCGTCGTCTCCGACGCCCAGGCGGCCAAGGGGCGACCGCCCAAGCGCAACGCCGGCAAGAAAAAACGGCGCTCCCCCACGGCGTCGGCCCGCCCGGTCGATCCCAGGCCCATCGAACGCACGCGGCCCTACCCGCAGTGCCCGCCGGAGATGGTGTCCGTGCGAGGACAATTCTGCATCGACCGATGGGAAGCGACCACGGTGGACGCGATTTCGGGACGGCCCTTGTCTCCGTACTACCCGCCGAATCCGCGACTCGCGAGCCTGGTGTTCGAGCGATGGACCGCCGAGTACGAGAAAGAGAAGGCCGCGGCGCTAGCGCTGCTCGACGCGGGATCGGCGCCGGTCACCGTGGGGATCGACGCAGGCGGACCGTCGCGGGTGACGGTGTCGCTGCCCGAACCGGTTCGGCATGTGATCCTGCCCGACGACTCCGACGATCCCGACGACTCCGACGAGGAGGAGACGTACGCCTCCGACGCAGGGATGCTGGCCTCCGATGGGGGCGTTCCGCGTCGGGCGCCGATGGCGCTTCCGGTGCTCCCGGCATGGGAGCAGGGCTCGGAGTTCGTGCCCATGGCCGTGTCCCGCCCGAACGTAAAGCCCCAGGGCTACACCCCTGGCTATGTCGCCGCCGCCGCCTGTCGTGCCGCGGGAAAGAGGCTGTGCCGGGAGAATGAATGGGTCACGGCGTGCAAGGGCGAACGCGGGCAGGACTTCCCCTACGGCCCGGTCTACCGTCAAGGCGCATGCAACGTATTCCGCGAGGACCACCCCGCCCGCATCCTGCACGGCGACTGCTCGTCCGGGTTGAGCGACCCGCGCCTGAACCTCGTGCAGGTCGAAGGGGCCGACCTGCTCCGCGAGACGGGTGGAAGCCCCATGTGCGCGAGCAGGTGGGGCAACGACGTGATCTACGACATGGTCGGCAACGTCGACGAGTGGGTCGACGACCCGAGCGGCGTATTCGTGGGCGGGTTCTATGCGCGCAACACGCGCAAGGGATGCGAAGCCCGTGTGGGGGCGCACCCGACGACCTATTTCGATTACTCCCTGGGGTTTCGCTGCTGCGCGGATCTCGCGCAGGCTCCGTCGCGTTGACAAGCAGGGACGCGATCGAAACGGGTGCTCGCGCGGGCTAGCCGTCGACGCGCTTGACCTGACCGCCCTTGTCCACACGGCCTCCCGCCGCCATCAACAGGTACGCCTCGATGAAGCCGTCGATGTCGCCATCGAGCACCGCGTCGACGTTGCCGACTTCGTATTCGGTTCGGAGGTCTTTGACGAGACGGTAGGGCTGGAGCACGTACGATCGGATCTGATTTCCCCAGGCGATCTGGGTGCGGGCGGCGGCGACGGCCTGGGCCTGCTGCTCGCGCTTGGTCATTTCCAGGTCGTAGAGCTTGGCCTTCAGCATCTTCATCGCCATGCGACGGTTCTGAAGCTGGCTTCGTTCCGCGCGGCAGACGATCTGCAGCCCCGTGGGGAAGTGCTCGAGACGCACCGCGGTTTCGACCTTGTTGACGTTCTGTCCGCCCTTGCCGCCAGCGCGCATCGTGGTGATGCGGTAGTCCTCTTCCTTGATCTCGATGTTGATCTCGTCCTCGATGTCGGGCGAAACCTCCACCGCGGCGAACGAAGTCTGGCGGCGCGCGTTGGCGTCGAACGGGCTGATGCGCACGAGTCGGTGCACACCGATTTCCGAACGCAGGTAACCGAACGCATTGAGGCCCGACACGGTGAACGACACACTGTCGATGCCGGCCTCGTCGCCTTCCTGCAAGTCCACGACCTCGGCCTTGAAGCCTCTACGCTCGGCCCAACGCAGATACATCCGCAAGAGCATCTGCGCCCAGTCCTTGGCGTCGTTGCCGCCCGTGCCCGGGTGGATCGACACGATGGCGTCGGCGTGATCCACCTTGCCCGAGAGCATGCGGCGCAGCTCGGCGCTGCGAACCTCGCCGGCAAGGCGATCGACCTGACTGGCCGCGTCGGCCAGCGCCGCTTCGTCGTTCTCCATCGCTGCCAGCTCCAGGTAGTCCGACGCGTCGCGTAGCTCGCGTTCGAGCGTTTCGATCCCCTGGATCTGCTGCTCGAGCGCAGTGCGCTGACGCAGCACCGCCTGCGCTGCGGTCTGATCGTTCCAGAAGTCGGGAGCGACCGCTCTCGCGTTGAGCTGGTCGAGCTCGGATTTCAGCTTGGGGACGTCAAAGATGCCCCCTTAGCGCCTCAAAGCGCCTTTGGAGGTCCATGAGCTTGTCGCGGGTTTCGGCGAGCATGCGGTGTGCTCTACGCGATCGACGGCGCAGGCGCAAGCGCGTCGAGGGCAACCGCGCCCAGCGCCCGTTCGCCCTTGCCGACCCGGACTGCTCCCGCCAGACTCCTGCGCCCCGCGGCGACGTCCGCAAGCAGCACGGGAACTTCGGATCGTCCCGGCGCGCTTTTCATCCACCTGCCCGAACCACCAGCACATCCCATGACCTCGGCCCCCTTCGATATCATCGCCACGCTCGGCCCGGCTTCCCTCCACCTCGCGGCCGACCTGGCCCAGGCAGGCGCCAAATCCTTCCGCCTCAATGCGTCGCACATGACCCCCAGCGACCTGGCGCGCGCCGTTCGATCCCTGCGACAAGCCCTGCCCGCTCACCGCGTCGTCGTGGATCTACAAGGCGCCAAGATGCGCCTGGGAACCTTCGAACCCCGCGACGTCAAGTCGGGCCAGACCGTGCGCTTCGCGATCGAGCCCGCCGACCCGGCCGTCATCCCCCTCGATCACCCCGAGCTGTACGATTGCCTGCAGGTCGGCGACACGCTGAGCCTGGACGACGACCGCGTGCGGATGCGTGTGCTCGATGTGTCGGCTGGAAAGCTGTCGGCGCGCTGCCTGGGAGACGCGACCCTTCGTCCGCGCAAAGGCGTGAACGTGGTCGAACATCCGGTGCAGCTCGCGGACCTGTCCGCGCGCGACCAGGCGCATCTCCGGGCCGTCGCGACCTACAACGGGATCGACTTCGCGTTCTCGTTCATGCTCGACGGCCGCGAAGCCGCCTGGGTGCGCCGGCTCGCACCGAACGCGAGAGTCGTCGGCAAGATCGAGCGGATTGAAGCGGTCCACCAGATCCGCGCGATGGGTGACCATTGCGATGAGCTGTGGATCTGCCGGGGTGACCTGGGCGCGCAGATGGGCGCCGGGCCGCTGGCGAGGTTCGTGTCCACCTTTCGACCCTGGAGCGGCGGGCCGCCGGTGATCATGGCCGGCCAGGTGCTCGAGCACCTGACGCATCACGCGGACCCGACGCGATCGGAGGTCTGCCACCTGTACGACCTGGCCGCACGAGGATACGCCGGGATCGTGCTTTCGGACGAGACGGCGATCGGGCACGACCCCGTGGCCGCGGTGCGCATCGCACGGGCCCTTCTGGATGAGGCAGGCTGAACCAACCGCACGTGGGCTGCGTGCCTGCACACAGGGGCTGCTATCGTCTCCGCATCACGAGCACGTCGTGGTGCACCGTGACGTCGAGCTCGACGAGGGTGTCGAGACGAGCGCGTTCCCGCGTGCGCAGCCCGCGGTAGGCACCCGCGAACAAGTCCACGAGCCCGTCGTGGTCGAGATGGATCGAGGCGCGCGATTGCGTCGCGGCAACTTCGTCGAAGTGGGCGGAGAACAGCTCGCGCGAGCGCGCGGCGCGCCCGGTCGGGGTCGCCTGGCCGAGCACGGCCGCGCGAAGCTCGGCGAGATCGTCGGTGCCGGGAACCACCACGATCAGCCAGCCTCCCGGCTTCAGGAGCCGATGAAACTCCGCGGCGTGCTTCGGTCCCGTGATGGTCGTCAGCACGTCGAATGAGCCGTCGGCAAAGGGCAGCCTGCGATCCGCGTTGGCCACGATCCAGCGAGCGTCGGGCCAGCGCCTCGCCGCCGCGTCGACGGCGCAGGTCGACAGATCCACCCCCCAGCCCTCGAGGTTGCATGCGCCCGCCATCGACATGGTGAAGAAGCCGTCTCCGCACCCCGCGTCGAGCAGGGCCGCGCGATCGTCGAGGCCGAGCGACGACACTTCGCGCACCAGCACATCGCGCAAGGCGTCACCGGTCCCTCGCGCGAGAGAACGCCGTCGGCTCGAAATCGCTGCCTTGCTGTCGCCCGGCCGGCTGGATCGGCGGTCCTGCGGCTGGAGCAAGTTGCAATATCCGCTGCGGGCGATATCGAACGCGTGACCCTGGCCGCACGTCCACGCGCGGCCCATCCGTGTCAGCGGGCGCCCACAGGATCGTACGGGGCAGACGAGGCCGACGCTGGACATGACTTCATCCCCGCAGGTGCACGAGGTCGAGATAGCGGGCCGCGATGCGGCGCCAATCGAGCTGATTGGCAATCTCCCTGCCCGCTTCGCCCAGCCGTTGCGCCAGCGCCCGGTCTTGCACGAGATCGGCGACCGCCGCCGCGAATCCGTCGGGATCGTCGCGCACGATCGCGTGCCTGCCCGGCTCGAACACGATGCCCTCGATTCCCTTGGACGTCGTCACCACAGGGAGCCGCGCGGCGAAGTAGTCGAGGATCTTCATCCTCGTTCCCTCTCCTTGTCGGAGCGGCACCACCGCCACATCCGCTCCCTTGAGCCACGGTGCAATGGAATCGACGGGCCCCGTGAACAGGATATCCGGGTGAAGCGTCCGCGCCGGCGGATCCCGCCCGATCGCAACCACCAGCGGCCGAAGCCCCCGATCGCGCAGCCGTGGCAGGATCTCTCGCGCCATCACCTGCATCGCCTCGAGGTTGGGCGGGTATCGGTAAATCCCGTGGTACACCAGAATCGGACAGGATCCGTCAATCCCCAGCTTCGCACGTATGTCCATCCTCACGGCCCGGTCGAAGCCGTCGAGGTCCACGCCGTGAGGGATCGCGTGGATCCGGGAGGCTTCCACCCCGTCGTCGACCAGTAGGTCACGATCGCGCTCGGAAACCGCCACCACAGCATCCACGCGGTTGCACATGCCAACCTCGAGCTCGCGAAGGAACTCGATGGCGCGCGGGTCGGTCGACGGATGCTGCTGCTGGAGCCTGCGGTGCTCGACATTGTGCTCGACCAGCAGGGTTTTGCCTCCGAGCCACTGGCTGATGGCGAGGGCGGGCGCCGCGTAGGCGGGGAATTCGGCCTGGAGCAGCCGCACATCATGGCGCAACGCGAGCCAGGCCGCCCGCAGCGCGTAGCTCCAGTCGAACCATGCTGCATAGAGGAATGCGTCGTCGCGCGGGATGCGTCGCCGGGCGAGCGCGGCCCGGACCAGGGCGCGCGGAGGCCCCAAGGCCGAGACGGCCCGCGGAAAGAACATACGGTCCCGCCGGCCATTGCGGAATACATGATAGCTGTGACGGTCGTCGCCGATCAGAAACACCTGAGGTACGTGGTGCGATAGCCCCCAGGCAGTCCGCTCAATCTTCACCGCCGCGCCATGGTCGGGGGGAAAGATGTCGGACCGGGAGATCACGACCACCGAGGGCGTGTCGTCCTTGCGGGAGGGGAGCCATTGGGCCGCATGGATGAGGGCACGACGCCAGGAGGCGGGCGGGCTGCGGTGCAACAGCGGTTGCGGCAAAGGCGGCGGCAAGGGCATGGCTATGCTCGCCTTCCGACGAGGAGGAACTGCAACGTGAACAGGTCGGCCCACCGGGCGCCGAGGTGCTTTGGCGAGGACTTGCCTGTTGCCCAACGGGCGATCTGCCGGCCTGCGAACGAGCGTTCGGGCTGCACCGCCCGCTCGAACCGGATCACCTCGAACCCGGTCTCCTCCAGCAGCTCCAGGGCAGTCTCCCGTGTGAAGAAGCGCAGGTGGGTTCTGTCGAGAATGCCCGCGTCCTCGTAGTCCCACCTGCCACGCAAGAGGCCGCGCAATACCTGGTTGTGGGCCACGTTGGGGAGGCTCACCACGATCGTCCCTCCGGGGCGCAGAATGCGGTGCCAGTGGCGCAGCGTGCTCCAAGGGTCGGCCAAGTGCTCGAGGACATCGGCGAAGATGACGCAATCGGGCTGCGGCCAGTGCGCGGGGAGGGGATCCTCGGCCCGGCCCCCGACCGCATCGTCGAGCACCAGCTTCGCCCTGTCGGCCTGGGCCTTCACCGGCTCGATGCCCCTGACCTGCAGGCCAGGACGCGATCGCTTCAACGCTGCCCCGAGGGCGCCGGACGCGCACCCCACGTCGACGACGAAGCGCGCGTCCCGGGGAACGAGCGCCGCTACTTCGGGGCGCTCATGAGCGTAGTAGGTATTCCTGCTCTCGATGGATCGCACCACACGGTCCCAGGGCATGCCTCCGCGGGCCACGCGAGCCCGATGCTCCCGCAGCAAGCGGCGGTTGCGCCAGGCCCAGACCCACGCGTCGCGCCGGGCCCGTCGGTTCGTGTCTTCCTGGTCGAGCCCCAGCACGGCAAGCGGATGGGAAACCAGATCGTCGAGGGCGTTTCTTGCTAATGCCCTGCGGACGGCCTGGAGGCGGGCCTCGGGCAGGTGCCGATGGGCGAACAGCAGCCAGCTCCTTTGCACGTCGTACGCTTGCCGGTACCGCTGCGTGCACGCCGAGGTGCGCAGCCAGGACGGCGGATCTCCGATGTAGTGAACCTTCCAGCCCTTGCGAATCGCCCGGGCGAGGAAGTCGGTCACCTCGTAGCCAGCGGCCAGCGCCGGCTCGAGGAACTGCCCGCCCACCGCATCGATGGCGCTGCTGCGCACCAGCAGCGCGGCGTCCGAAAGGGTCGCCACCTCCCGGACCTGGTCGAGCTCGTTCATGGTCGGGACGGCACGGCCCGTATCAGGATCCATCAGGATCCAGGACCGATACGGATGGCCGTGGTCTCCCGCCGCACGGCTGCCTTCGCAAAGGTAGATCTTCCCGCCCGCGGCCGCCGTTTCCGGATGCGTCTCCAGGAAGCTCACCAGCCGATCGAGCCACGATGGGTCTACCTGGACGCCAGCGCGGATGACGGCCAAATACGCGCAGCCCGATTCGTGCCATGCGAGGTTGACCCCCCCGGCCAGGCTCGCGTCCCCCCGGACCTGGATCCGCCGCACACCGTCCGGGTCTTGCGCCGGGGTCGAAGCCTCGTTCGCGGATGATCGACCGACGACGACGATTTCGAGCGCAGGCCAGCGGCATGCGATCAAGCTGTGTATCGAGGAGGCGGCGTCCGCGGTGCGGTCTTCCTGGACGACGACAGCCGTCACCCGGGGCACGTCGACGCCTTCCTTTGCAGCATTCATGGTTGTCCTCCGCGTCGTTTTTGCTGCATGCGTCTCCAGCGCTCGAACAAGCCTTCCAGGTCTTTTCTGGCGGAACCGTCGACGAGCAGGAGAACAACAGCGAACAGAATCGAACAGGCGAGGATCGCGGCGACGAGCGCGGGCACGCCGCGGATCCACGGATGGATGAGCAGCCGGCCGGTGGCCGCCGCGACCACGGTCGCCACCGCAGCCGATCGCACCCTGGGCCAGACGTTGGTGTCGGGCAGCTTCTTGCGCATCATGTACACGACCGCGAGATTGCCCGCGACCACATGCACGGCATAGCCGATCGTGAAGGCGATCTGCCGGTGCTCCTTGGGAGCGAGCAGCGTGACGGCCGTTACGGAGATCCAGTTGACTGCGGTCCAGAACACGGACAGGCGCACGAAGATCTGCGGCTCTCCGATCGCATCGAAGGCAGCGCCGATGATGGGAGACAGGAAGCCGATGGTGATGGCGCCCGAGAAGACATAGAGCGCCGGGAGGGCAGGAATCCACTTCTCACCGTAGATCACGCGCACCAGTGCCGGGCCGATGGCGAATACGACGCTCACGAAGAGCATCGTACCGGTGAGGCAGATCCGGACATTGCGCTCGATTTCGCGGGTGAGCAGGGTCCGGTCGCTGCGCAACCGGCTATAGAGGGGAAAGCTCACCCGGCCCACGATCTCGACGAGCTTGAGGGGGAAGTATGCGGTCGTTCTGCCCCAATTGATCAGCCCCAGCCCATACTGCCCCAGGACAGCACCTGCGAACAAAGGCATGACGGCTTCGTTTGCGAACGCGATGACGCCTTTTGCTTGGAAAGGCAGACCGAAGCGGAACATGGGTTGGAGTACGGACCGGTCGAAGGCCAGACGCGGTTTCCAGGGACGCGCGATGAAGGTTGCAACCAGTGCGACGAAGCTCTGCACCACGACGCCGATGACCAGCGACCACACGCGCATGCCCAGGGAGGCGAGCACGACCACGACGAGGTAGAACGACGCCGAGTTGAGGATCTCGATGGCCGACAGCCGGCCGAACTGCAACGCGCGCTCCATCAGGATGGCAGGCACCGCGCGCAGAAAAGAGAACAGGAGAGAGAAGGTGAGCGCCCGAAGAAGCCACGTCGATTCCGCCGGCAGCTTCGGCCAGAGCACGTAGGCCCACGGCGCGCCGACCCATACCACGGCCATCACCGTGGTCACGATCGCCGTCTGCACCCAGAACACCGTCGACAGCTCCACGGTCGACGGCTCGTGCTTCTGCTGGATCAGCGCGCCGCCCAGACCCGCGTCGCCGAACAGCGTCGACAGCGCAATGACGAACTGCACGATAGCGAAAATGCCAAAGTCCCCCGGGTCGAGGACACGGGCCAAATACACGTTGGCTGCCAGCACCAGAACCTGGAGCACCACGGTGCGACCCGCCAGGATCACCATGCCGACACGAGCGAGGAGCGTCAGCCGGGCAGCTTCCTCCTTGCCCAGCCCGCTCGCCGTGGGCTTGCCGTCTTGCCTCGCGCTCTCCGAAATGTCGTCGGTCAATGGGTAATGCTCTCTCCCGCGGTACTCACCGGCGCTCGACAGCACAGGCCAGCGGCCGCCTCGCTGTCCCTGCTGCCTTCAGGCAGCCGGGGCCTCCAACGGAAAGCCTGCGTCGAAAGAACCTGACCAACCTTCATCTCGACTTCCTGTGCGCCATGCTTTCGACGCTTCGGCGAAAGAAGGCGCGGGCCCTTGCGCACCAGCCCGTTCCGGCTTCGGGATCGAGCCGGGGTTGCCGAGGCAGACGGGGAGCGCGGCTGGGGCGCCGGACGAAATCGACGAGCGGACGAGTGGTGACACGGTAGTCCAAACGATCCGCTGCCAGGCGGCAGGCGCCACGCGACTTGCCGGCCCACACCGCGGCATCTCGCATCACGTCGGCGACGATCGCGTCGAGGTCCGATGGCTGTTCGACCACCCATCCAGCATCGTAGTCCGCGACATGCCCCGCGAGCTCGGTGTGGGCGCTGATGATGACCGGCAGGCCTGCCTCGAGGAACTCCGCCATCCGGAAGGATTGGCTCATCTCGCGCTCGATGTTCGTCTCGGCGACCTCGAGGCCGATGTCGGCGGAGCTCCTCAGCAGCGCCTTGAGATCGCGATAGGGGAGCAAGCCGCCGCGTTTCACGATCGAACCCGCTGAGGAAGGGACCTTCCCCTGGGCTGGGCCGCCGTAGACATAGGTGCCAGTGAGCAGGTGCAACTCCGCCGACCCGGGAGGCAACTGCGACAATCTATCGACCAGACGGTCGAAGAACGCTTCGGCCCGGCGCCAGGGCCAGGTGACGCCTCCCGTGACGAACCGGACGGGACGACCGAGGTCGGCCTCGGTGCGCTGCCGCGCGGATGCTGCGTCGAGGGAAATCGGAATGATGTCGACCGGGACGTGCTCGCGCAGGTCGAAGCCTGCAAGCAGCAACCATGGCACGAGGAACACCCGCTGCCGCTCGTTGCCCACAAGGAAGCGATCGGCCCGGGGGTACAGGGTCTTCATGCGAGCGATGTCGCGGGCGACGGCGTTCGGGTCCTGGTACAGCACCTCGAGCACGCGCGGAGCGACGACATCCAGGACCACGGGGACGTCGAGCTGGGCAGGCAGATCTTCGAGCAGCTCCCAGTAGCCGACCAGGATCACGTCCGGGGATTCCTGGTCCAAAACCCGCGCAAGACCCTGGCGATCCGCGTAGGTGCGAACGGTGACGGCAGGGCAGCGGGAGGCTGCCGGCCCCGAAAGCGACCGGGGATGGCAATGAACCACCGAGATGCCCGCGTCGACGAGGCCCTGTGCGAGGAAGTGCGCGCGGACGCTGTTGCCCGACACGATCTCGCGATCGTCGAGCAGCGTACCGTGCGTGATGATCAGCACCTTCATGGCGGGCTCGAGCACCGGTGCGGCAATCCGGCCTTCCCGGTCCCCTGCCAGAAGATCGCTGGGGAGTCCAGACGATCCACCACGACGGCGGACGTCACGCGCCGGAACGACCAACGCGATGGCGCTTGGCAAAGCCGGACCGTGAGAGCATCGTCCACGCGCACTCCGACGCCTGCGATCAGGGGCCACGACCGCGCATGGGGGCGTTCTGTCCGCGTGCTTCGAGCAGTCGTGCGCTCGTCCCCCTTCGTGATTTCGCGGAAGCATCAGGTTTGGGAAGGCGGAGGCGGTCTGTCGCCCACGACCCCGACGGGCCAGCTACGAGCCGCTGACCGCCGGCGCGAAGGGTCGGAGCATGGACCCTGCACGACGCCGCGGAGGTCCACGCCAAGATATGACATCTCGACAATCTTATCAGGCAATCAATCAAGGTGAGCGAAGAACCAAGGCCCATGTTTGTCCGCCTGTGTATCGTCATCGCTTTCGCACCGATTTCGGAGCGGACGGGGGAACGCGGCACGAGCTTGCCGTGAGGTGCGACCCGTTCCGCCCGCCCTGACACCGAGCAGCCCTGTGCGTCGTCCGGCCGTGCCGTGCCCTACGATGTGCAGGGCAAGTCGAACTCGAAGGTGGTGCCTTCCTCCGCGCTACTGCGAACGGACACCGAACCGCCGTGCGCCTCGATGACGGCTCGCACGATGGGCAGCCCCAGCCCGGTTCCGCCCTGGTCCGCCCGCGTGGTGAAGAACCTGTCCCAGATTCGTACCAGGTTCGCCTCCGTGATGGGGTCCCCGCGGTTGTGCACGCTCGTGCGCAGCGACCCGCCCGGACCGTCGCACACGCGCACCTCGATCGCGCTGCCCGGCGCGGCGTGCTGCTGCGCGTTGTCCACGAGGTTGCGAACGGCCGACACCAGATGCGCGCGTCGTCCCCGTAGCTGCGTGCGGCTTGCGCGATAGACGACCTCCACCTTGGCGGGACCGTGGCTGCGTCCGGCCGCCTCGCGCACGACAGCCTCGTAGTCCAGCACCTCGTCCGGCGCGGGGTCGGCTTGCACCCGCGACAGCTCGAGCAGGCGGGTGACCAGCCGATCGAGCCGCTCTTCGTCTGCCAGGATGTTTTCGAGGAACTGGGTGCGGGCCACGGGATCGTCGGCCGCGCCGTCGACCAGGAGCTCCGCCGCGCCCTTGATCCCGGCCAGCGGGGACTTGAACTCGTGGCTGATGTCGGCGGCGAGTTGCGCCACGTCCCGCGCCCGGTCGTCGAGCTTGCGCGCCATGCGGTCGAAGGCTCGCGCGAGCTGGCCGATCTCATCCCTCCGCTCGAGCCTGATGCGAACCGTACGATCCCCGGCCGCGATCCGCTCCGCCACGCGGGTCAAGCGGGTGAGCGGGCGCGAGATGGTGCCGGCCAGAAACAGCGACAAGATCGCGGTGGCGGCGAGCGCGCCGGCGAGGATCCAGATCAGCTTGGTGCGAAGCCCGTACATCGCCGCTCGCACCGGGTTCGTCGACCGTGTCAGGTACACGGCGCCTTGCACGCTGCCCTCCCGCACGATCGGGAGCGCGCAGAACAAATAGAGTGTGTCGCGGTTCTCCCAGAAGCGCGTCGTGGCGCCGTATCGCCCCTGCAATGCTGCCACGACCTCGTCGCGGTGCGACACGTCGATCGGGGCAGGCGCCTGCGCGGGCACCTCGGCGGACGCGTGCCAGGCGCGAGGGAGCAGGGTCGGGGGGGAGGATTCGGGGCCTTCGGGCGGGCCTCCCGCGTGAGAGTCCGCGCGGACCTGCCCGTCCGGGCCGAGCAGGCGAATGCGCGTGCGCGTCTCCCGGGCCGCGGCGGCCAGCACCGGACCACGGTCCTCGAGCCTCAATCCCGTGGGATCCGCCGCCAGCATCTGCCGCAGGATCTCGCCCTGGTCGATCATGTCCTGCTCGAGGCGACGGAGCATCTCGCGCTCATAGAACCGCGCGAACCCGATGCCGATCAGCGGCACGGCGACGATCAGCAAATTGACCAGCAGCAGACGCGTGCGAATGCGCAGCAACCAGTCCAGCATGCGTCCGAGCCCGCGATGGTTCATGCGCCCTGCGGGTCGAACGCCTTGTAGCCGAGCCCGTGGACCGTCTCGATGGGGTCGATCCCGAAGGGGCGCATCTTGGCGCGGATGCGGCGAATGTGCGTGTCGATGGTCCGCTCCGTGATGTGATTGTCGTGGGCGTAGGCCTTGTCGATGAGCTGGGTGCGCGTCAGCAGCCGCCCCGGACGCTCGAGGAGCGCTTGCAGTACGGCGAATTCGGTCACGGTCAGGCTGACCTTGCTGCCCTGCACGCGGACCTCGTGCCCGGCCAGGTCGAGCTCGATGGGGCCGTGGCGGATGGCTTCGCCCGATGCCGCGCCGCTGCCCGCTGCCGCCGCCCGGCGAAGAACCGTCTTGACCCGAATCGCGAGCTCGCGCGGGCTGAACGGCTTGGTCACGTAGTCGTCACCGCCCAGCTCGAGCCCCATGATCCGGTCGACCTCTTCCCCCCGCGACGACAGAAACACGATGGGCACCGCGCTCGTGCGACGGATGGCCCGGCACACGCTCAGCCCGTCGAGCTCCGGCATGAGAATATCCAGCACGATCAGGTCGACCTCCGCCTGCCGGAACATCTCCAGCGCTTGCGCGCCGTCCTTCGCGCACAACACACGATAGCCCTCGCGCTCAAGGGCGTACTTGACGACATCAAGGATGCGCGGCTCGTCGTCGGCAACCAGCACGGTGGGCATGGGGCAGTCGTACTGCCGGCCGGGAGACGACGCAACGCGCTTGGGAGCGAGAGGAGCGTGCACGGGCGGCGAAGGACGTGCGGATCGGTCCCGGTCCATGCGAGACGATTCGTCGGGAGATTCCGGAAAGGGATGCGCAACCCGCCGCCGTCGTATACACTCCGCCCGTGACCAGCGGACGAACCGGTTGGATCGACGACGCGCTTGCCAGCGCGGAGATTGGCATCTGGTGTTACCATGTGCCCACCGCCACGCTCCGCTATCGGGGCAACGTCTGGGAGCGGTGGTTGCGTGACGCCAACGTCCCCAGCCCCGTCGCCGCCAGCCTGTTGCGCGCGATCCACCCGGGCGATCTGGCTCGCGTGCGTTCCGAGATCGAGGACTACGCCGCCGGACGCGCCGATCTCCGCCAGGCGGAGTTCCGCATCCAGGCAGGCCCGGACAAGTGGCGATGGGTCCAGATCACGGGGGATGCCGTGCAGCGCGACGCCCAGGGGCGTCCCGTGTTGGTGGCGGGCGCGGTTCATGACTGCACGGCGCGCAAGGCGGCGGAGAAAGCCCGAGCGGACGCCGAGCAGCAGCTCCGCCAGGCGCAGAAGATGGAAAGCCTGGGCACCTTCGCCGGCGGCATGGCGCACGACTTCAACAATGTGCTGCTGTCCATCATGGGATTCGCCGACCTGGCGGCCATCTCCCTGCGCGAGGGACTGCCGGACGTCGCGGAATCTATCCAGCAGATTCGGGACGCCGCGGAACGAGGCGCAACCCTGTCCCGCCGTCTGCTCACCTTCGCCCAGAAGCACAGCGCCACGCTCCGCCGGATGCCCGTCGCGGACATCGTCTCCGGCATCGTGCCCATGCTCAAGCGCCTGATCCCGGCCACCATCGCCCTCGAGGTCTCCCCGACCGCCCCGGCGGTCGTGCTGGCGGATGTCGGGCAGATCGAGCAGGTCCTGGTCAACCTGGTGGTCAACGCGCGGGACGCCATCGGCGACAAGCGAGGCAAGATCGAGATCGCCAGCGTCGTGACCAACCTCGACGAAGCGGCGGCGCGGCGGTCATCGGTCACGCCAGGTTCGTACGTGTGCCTGTCGGTCACCGACAATGGCGTCGGGATCGACGACGACCTGAAAGCACGAATCTTCGATCCGTTCTTCACGACCAAGCCAGCGGGCAAGGGAACCGGCCTCGGCCTGTCGATCGTGGATGCCATCGTCAAGCAGCATGGCGGCTTCGTGACGGTCAGCGGGGCGCCGGGCGTGGGTGCGCGGTTCGACGTGTTCCTTCCCGCGGTGCAGACGCAAGCGGCCGCACCGACCGAGCGCCAGGAATCGGCACCTCCCCCCGGCGAGGGCGAGCTGTTGCTCCTGGCCGAGGACGAGCCGGCGGTACGCAAGATGACGGTTCGCATCCTGACCAAGGCCGGCTATCGCGTCGTGGATGCTGCCGACGGCGACGACGCGCTGGCGAAGTTCGCGGAGCGTCCGGAGGATTACCACCTCGCGCTGCTCGATGTGCTCATGCCAGGCAAGACGGGTGACGAGGTGTTTCGGGATCTGCGCAAGCGGCGGCCCACGCTGCCCGTGCTGTTCATGACGGGATTCAGCGGAGGCGCGCTGAGGCCGGATCTGCTCGCCGAGCCAGGGGTTGACCAGATCACCAAGCCCTTCCACGGCCCCACGCTCCTCAAGCAGATCCGTAGGCTGATCGAAGGCTGACGTGTCAATGCGTTGACGCTCACCGTCATGCGGTAGGTCATTCGAGGCTTGCACGATGCGGTTCATTCCGGCGTACATCGCATTCCAGCAGTGGGACAAGCCTGGAAGACGGGAATGTGAGCCGGACTGGCGCGCGCGTTGCAGTCCTCCTCTGCCCAGCAACCACCGCGCCCAGGACATGCTCTCATGGTAGGTGCCGAAGTTCGACGCAAAGCCCTCGAGATGCCGGGGCTGCCCACCATCCCCGAAGTGCTCTCCTGTATCGTCCACACGTCCCAGGACGCCTCCTCGTCCGCAGCGGACCTGGGCGCCGCCATCGAAGCCGACCACGCCATCACGGCGCGCGTCCTGCGCCTCGCCAACTCGGCTTTCTACGGTCGCGCCCGGCGAATCGCCACCGTTCGTCAGGCCATCGTGCTCGTCGGGTTCGAGTCGGTCCGCCTCCTGGCGCTCGCGACCTCGGTGATCGACTCCGTCAGCGCGCTGCGGCAGGTCGCCCTCGATCCGCATGACTTCTGGATGCACAGCTTCGGCTCGGCCCTGGCCGCCCGCGAAGTCGAGCGAGAGCTCGGCATCGGCAGGGCCGACAGCATCTGCTTTTCCGCCGCCTTGCTGCACGACATCGGCAAGTACATCCTGGCCGCCTGCTACGGGCAGGCGTACGCCAAGGCGCTGGCCGGCGCGGCGTCGTCGGGCAGGCGCATCCACGAGGTCGAGCGCGAGCAGTTCGGCAGCCACTATGGCGAAGTTGCTGCGTGGTTGGGGACACGCTGGCAATTCCCCGAGCCCCTCGTAGAGACGATCCGATACGTGCCCGTCAGCGGTGCGTACCGAGGCCCCATGGCGCGGGAAGTCCGGGTGGTGGCCCTGGCCGAACAGCTCGCCTGCATCTCCGGCTTCGGCTGCGCCGGAGACAGCGCCGACCGCGCTGTCGACCCCACCCTCGCGCAGGATCTGTCCATGCGTCCTGACGCTATCCCCAGGCTGGTCGAGCAGCTCGCCTCGTCGCGGGATCGCACCCGGCGGATGCTGAGCGAGTGGGGGGCGTCGTGAAGTCCGTGCTCCCCCACCCCGGCCCTGCGTCGGTCCGCGGCACGGTCAGCGTCGCACTGCACGAGATGACGACGCGCTACGAGGACCTCGTGCGGCGCATGTCCCTGCTGCGCGAGATCGAGCTCGTGGGCGACCAGGATCAGCCCCTGGGCGAGCTTTGCCGGCGTCTGATCGAGCTGGTTTCGCGCCACTACGACGCGGAGAACTGCTCCATCATGCTGCTGGACGACGCACGCAGGTTCCTGTACTTGTGGGCCGCGACGAGCTACATGCAGGATGGCGCGGCGTTCCCGCAGGGTGAGGAGGCGCTTGCGCGCAAGTTCGAGGTGGGAGAAGGGATCGCGGGACGGGTCGTGGCGACGGCTTCGGCCGTGCGGCTCGACGACGCGGGCCTGACCGAGCTGTTCGTGCCGGTCCCCGGCAGCAAGATCGTGGTCCGTTCGCTGCTGTGCGTGCCGTTGCGATGGCGCGACCGCGTGCTGGGGGTGCTCAACCTCAGCCATTCTTCCCAGGGGTTCTTTACGGCCGACGACGAAGCCTCGGCCACGATGGTCGCCGAGAGCAGCGCCAGGCTGCTGGCCAACCATCGCAGGCTGCACCGTCACAAGGTCGTCGAGCGGTGCTACGAGCTGGCGTGCGAGAAGGCAGGAGACGGCATCCTGGTGTTCGACGAGGACGGCCAGGTGACGGTGGCGAACGCGCCTGCGGAAGATCTGTTGGGGCCCACGCTTCGAGGCGGCACGCGCATGATGGATGCCTGGACCGATCGGGTTCACCCGGAAGATCGCGCGGCGTTTCGCAGAGCGCGGGAGATGCTGCTTTCCACGGGGCTGCCGCAAACGTGCTCGTACAGGCTCGGCGCCGACGCCGGATCGCTTCGTCACGTGGAAGAGCGGTTGACGGTCGTGTCGGCCGCGCTGGACCAGCCGCGCCAGATCGTGTGCGTGCTCCGGGACGTCACGGCGAGGGTGCGACACGAGACCGAGAAGCGCGAGCTAGAAGCGCAGCTTCGCCACGCGCAGAAAATGGAGGCCATCGGCGAGCTGGCCGGCGGCATCACGCACGACTTCAACAACATCCTCACCGGCATCCTGGCCAACGTGTCGCTCGCCCGTTCTTGCGCCGACCCTCTCGAGCTCCCGGAGCTGCTGCGCGACATCGAGTCCGCCGCCAGGCAGGCGTCGATGCTCACCAGGCGGCTGCTGTCGATGAGCCGGCGTTCCAAGGTGGAGCGCACGGCCTGCGAGGTCGCCGCGTTGATCGACGAGGTCGCGGGCATCGTGCGCAACACGGTGGACCGGCGGATCGTCGTCGACACGATGTGCGACCACGGCGTGTGGAGCGTGCTCGCGGATCGGAGCCAGGTCCACCAGGTGCTGCTGAATCTGTGCGTGAATGCTCGCGACGCGCTGGCGGCCAAGCTCGGGGTGGTGGGCGCGGATCTGCGCATCACCGTCTCGGCACGAAACACGGTGATCGACCAGCGTTACTGCGCGAGCCACGTGGAGGCCAGGACGGGCGAGTTCGTTCGCATCGCGGTGGCAGACACGGGGAGCGGCATCGAGGAAGGCATCCGCGCGCGGATCTTCGAGCCGTTCTTCACGACGCGCGAGAGCGCTGGCGGAACCGGCCTGGGGCTCGCCATCGCCTACGGCGTAGTCAAGCAGCACGACGGCTGGATGGCAGTCGACAGCGTACTCGGGCAGGGCACTACGTTCGAGTTCTTCCTGCCTCGTGCTACCGAGCCGGCCGAGATCAGGAAGGACGAGGCGTGGGCGAGCGAGGTCACCCCCCAGGGCTCCGCGACCATTCTGGTGGCCGACGACGAGGACATGATGCGCAGAACCGTGCGAAGGCTGCTGTCGAAGCTCGGCTACACGGTGCTGGTGGCGCGTGACGGGCTCGAGTGCGTGGAGATGTTCGCCGAGCAACGCGAGGCGATCGACCTGATCATCCTCGACCTGAACATGCCGCGGCTCGACGGAATGGGAGCGCTGGCGCGCATCCGGGGGATCGACCCCTCGGTGCCGGTCATTGTTTCGAGCGGACACACCACCGCGATTGTCGAGGAGGCATCACGGTCGTACGCTCCCGTGGCGTACATGTCCAAGCCGTACACGTTGGACACCGTCGCGCGGACGATCAAGCAAGCGCTGGCGCACAAGAAAGGTTGAGCGGATCGCTCCTGCACGGCAAGCGATTCGGCGTGCGAGGGCCCCACCAGCCGTTTATAGTCGCGGTGTGGACGAGCCGCTGGAGGAGCTGCAGTCGCAGGAATTCGACCTCGTGCCCGAGGACGCGCAGATCCGGATCGGTCAGGTCTTGTCTGGCCGGTACCGGATCGACGCCGTGTTGTCGGAAGGCGGGCTGGGGGTGGTCTACCGCGGCGAGCATGTGCACATGCGCAAGCAGCTTGCCATCAAGGTGCTGCACCCATCGACGAAGGAGCACCCGCACCTGGTCGCCCGGTTCGAGCGCGAAGCGATCGCGGGAGCGCACATTCATCATCCGAACGTGGCCGCGGCCACGGACTTCGGCCAGCTCGAGGACGGCACGTTCTTTCTCGTCATGGAGCTGGTGCCCGGGGAACCTCTGAGCGAGATCCTGCGAGCCGGACGTTTGCCCCAGCGAAGGGCTGCACGCATTGCGCGGCAGATCGCCGCCGGCCTCGCCGCCGCGCATGCCGTGGGGATCGCTCACCGCGACCTCAAGCCCGCCAACGTCATGGTCGTCGAGCAGCCCGACGATCTCGTCAAGATCATCGACTTCGGCTTCGCCCGTATCGACTTCAATCGTCTCTCCCTGCCCGACTCCGGCACCCCAGGAAAGCCCAATCCACCGTCGCTCACCACGGGAACGATGATCTTCGGGACGCCCGCCTACATGGCGCCCGAAACCGTCGGCGGCATGGGCGCCGTCGATTACCGCTCCGATCTGTACTCGCTTGGCGTGATGACCTTCGAGATGATCACGGGCGAACGTCCGTTCGAAGAGCGGGAGGTCGTGCGTCTGCTGCGTCGGAAGAACGACGAGAAGGCCCCATCCATGGCCAGTTTCCTGGGCGAAGGCGCCGTGTCTCCGGCGCTGGAGGCGATCGTCGCCAGGTTGCTGGAGCGTGTACCCGACGACAGGTTCCCCAGCGCTCATGAGGCAGAGCAGGCCCTCGCCGCCATCCTGGATGATCTGCCGGAGGATCCTAGGGCCCCTGCGCGCGATACGAGCAGTGTCGAGATCGAGCTGGGACCCACGCGGGAGATCACCCTCCCCGGCGACGATGCGACGCCGTCCGATCGCGTCGCGGGCGACGCGTCGGGCGCGCGACCGATCGTTGCCCGCCGCAAGCTTCTGATCCTCGCTGCGGGTGGGGCGGTGTCGATCGGCCTGGCGGCGGCGCTGTGGACGACGCGCGGCCAGGTGCCGACTGCACGTCCTGCTGCCGCGCCCACCGCGCTGTCGCCAGCATCATCCCCCGTGTCCGCGGCCTCCTCCTCATCCGGCGCCGCGCCCGGTGCGGCTCCCAGCGCTACGCCGGACACGCCGCCGCAACCTGCCGGTGCGCCCCGCTCGGACCGTTCCGGCGAGCTGCGTGCCGACGTCTGGAAGGCATTCGCCCAGAAGAGGTGGAAGCCCGGCGCCGAGGCGCTGCTGGCCTTGATCGAAGAGGATGCTTCGGCGCTCGATCGACCCGACATGGTCCAGGCGGCGTCGTCGATAGCGATCGGCGCCGCCAACGTGGACGCGCCGCTTGCCGTGCGGCTCATCGACGCGCTCGGGGGGGCCGATACTTCTGGAACGGTGGACGTGCTCTACCAGATCGTGCGCACTGCCGGCGCAAGCCGCCGCCCGGGGAAACATGCTCTGGGCTGGCTGCGGCGCAGGGAGGTGCTGGACCGCGCCACGCCGGCGGCAAGGGTAGCGATCGAGCTGCGGCTCGCTGATTGTGCCCAGAAGCGTCCCTTGTTCGACCGGGCAGCCGAGCAGGGTGACGATCGCGCGTTGGCCGAGCTGCAGGCACTGTACGCCATGCGTTGCGGCACGCGCAAGCCGGGGCCGTGCTGCTTCAAGCGCGACGCTGCCTTGTCGGAAGCCCTGAGCACGCTGTCCTCTCGCTTGTCGAAGAAGTGAGACACAACGGAGGACCGATTCCCGCTTTGCGGGGTGGAGGGATCCTCGCCGTACCAGTTGCAGATCCAACGATGGAGCCAAGCCGCCGACCGGTCCGTTGGTTCGATGTCCGCGTCGAGCGTCGCCGCGAGCGCCAATTCAGCGAGGGGGTGCCGGTGGCTCCCTGCTCGCCGTTGCGAAGGACCAGGCGGCGAAGCCTGACGCATAAGGGTCGTCGTCGAGCATGTGGTCCAGACCTTCGACGCGGGAGAGGATCTCCTGCACCAGATCGCGGGCGCCCGGGTCCGGCGTGCCTGCCAGACGCACCACTTCAGCCTGGGTCTCGAGCTGCTTCAGGAGCTCGCCGACTTCGTCCAGCTCCCTTGCGAACCGGTCCCGGAGGCTTCGAAGCCGTCGGATGTTTTGGACGCGTATGCTCGCGGTCGACCGCGCATTGTCGGAGGCTCCCTTGGACTGGAGCTCTTCGACGCGCCGGAGCGCGTCGCGTTCATCGAACTCCGGACGTCGCAGCAGGCCATCGATCTCGTCGACCTTGCCCGCGGCGACCCGGAGCCGGGTTGCGAGGAGGCGCACGGTGCGCTCGTCCGGAAGCAACGCGGCGAGCGGCGTCCCCTGCGCCCTGCGAAGAGTCGCCAGGAATGCGACCTCGCTGTCCATGCTGCCGTCCGCCTCGGACCATCTCGCGATCAGGAAGGGGCCGTACACCGGCCAGATCGCCATCATCAGGACCGCGTCGAGCACACGGTGGGACCGGTGCGCGGGGCGCAGCGCGACGACGAGGGCGCAACCCACGCCGACGAGCGCATACAAGCTCCCCAGCTCCGCCAGTCTCATCGCACGTCCTCCTCGCCGGGCAAGGGCGCGGACGACCGCCAGTAGACACCCCGCGCCGACATGGAAGAGGTCACGACGGCTTCGAAGAAGCTTCCCTCGAGGGATCGAACGAACGTTGGCTCGGGAGTGCGCGGACGCAGCACGAACGGCCGCAGCGTCCACGACATCTGGCTTCCCACGAAGCCGAAGACGGTGAGGAGGGCGAGGGCCACGGCGAGCACCGGACCGGCATCCGACGTGCGAAGCCCGCGCAGCAGAAGCGATAGTCCGACCACCGCGCCCGCGGCGCAGCAGGCGACGACCAGCAGGATGATGGCGTGGTAGGACACGCCCATCCGCACGGCCAGGAGCACCATGGGCGCTTGCGCGGCGAGGACGAGGCTGGTGCGGGCGAGTGAGGCGAGAAGGAGCGACAGGTCGCGCCGGATGCAAGCCTGTCTTCCGAGCGCCGCGTTCAAGGCGGTCAGCGACGGTGCGCAGACCGCCGTGGTCAGCAGCAGCGCAAGCGGCAGCTTGAGCCCTGCATAGAGCACCTGCAAGCCGCCTCGATAGGCTCCCATGGACGCGCCGAAGATGCCGGCACCCGCCACGATGGTCACAATCATCGCCCTCGCGAGCGTTGCCAGGTCGCGTGCGTCGCGAATTCGCTGCAGCACGCCCGGCACGTCTCGCAGAAGCTGGTCGATCGTGTGTAGAAAATCGGATCCGTAGCTCTCGGGGATGGTCTGGGAAAGCGTTGTCATGGTTCGTCCTCACGCACCAATCATGTGGATGAACAAGTGAGCCCCGAGGCCGAGCGACACCACGCACCACAGTCCGAAGACCGGGATGGCGCGCAGCCGCCGGGCTGGTCCGGAGACGAGATCGACCCAGAGCGCCCGGAGTCCCGCGGCGACCGCGCCGCCGACGGCCAGCAGGCCGAGGACGTACACGAAAGCGTGCGACAGCGTGGTTGCCAGCAGGAACGCCATGGCGGGTGCGAGGCCGGCCATCACCAGCCCGCTGGCGCGTAGCGCGCGGCCCACCGAGGCGCCGACTTGCATCGCGGGCGGTGCGGCGCCAGCCAGGCTCATTCCGATGTACAGCGCGGGCGCCATCATCAGCGTGAGCCCCAGCACCAACCCCGGCAGCAACACCGATTCGGTCAGGATCGCGCGCACGCCGAACGGCACGCCGAGCGCGGCGCCCAGCGCGGCCGGTCCTCCCACCGCCGCAAGCAGGTAGGCCGCCCGCCAGTTCGTTTCTCTCGTCCTCATTGCATTCCTCCTTGTGTCGATGACCACATGGACGTCACACTGGACGACCGTGATGGCAGCCGGTTGCCCCTCGCGCGGAAAGCTCGGGGAAGATCTGCGGCGGAATTGTGGCGGCGGCGTCCGGGCGGACCCGTTCGAGCGTCGTCCCTGCCCCACGACAGGGCCGCGTCGACGCGCGTGACGGTGCAGGCAGGCGTGACGCCGTCAGTCAGCGAAAACCTGGGTCACCCAGAGAAGTCCCGCGGCGTCTCGTTGCGCTGCGATGCCGACGCGCGAGTACCGCTCGTGCAACATGTTGGCTCGGTGCGACGGGCTCCACCACAGTGCCCGGTGGGCGAGCGCTGCCGAGAGAGCGCGCGCAACGTTCTCACCGGCGTCGCGCGCGACGATCCCGGCCTGCTCCAGGCGAACCGGCGGTGTGCCATCACCGACATCGTGGCCGAGCTCGCCAGCGGCCATCATCTCCTGAACGTGCGCAGCGGCCACCCGGTCGAGGCCGGCGTCACGGTCGAGCGGTGGCAGGCGCTGCGTTGCGCGGGCAGCATCGAGCATCGCATGCAGCGCGCGAGCGTCGTCCGGCTCGGATGCGGCGAGGCGCTCTCCCGGCGCTTCGATCGCCCGAAGGTCACGGCGCTTGCCCATTCCCACGTACACGCGGGCTTCGAGCACCGGCCAAGGTCCCACATCGAGCCCGGCCAGCGCCTGCACCATCCACGCGCCTGGCGTGTCCGCGTTGAAACGCGCCACGATCTGTCCCGTCTCCGCGTCGAAGCTGGTCGGTACCGTGCGTGGCAGGCCCCTCGGTCCGAGCACCACCACCTTCGCCGACGTCGCCGGGACCCGCATCGATGCGTCCAGCGTGATCCAAGTCCCCTGGCGCACGTCGCGCGGGATATCCCGACGCAGGTCAGCCAGCGCATCGACGGTCACGACGGCGACTGCAACACCGCGGTGCACATCCTTCACGCGGGCGGCTCCGCAGCGTCGATCGCCTCTTGTTGGAAGGGATGCGATCCATTCGCGTGCGCGGATGGGAGGCATCTCCGGATCGAGTGCCCGCGCCGTGAGCGTCCATGCCCGCGCGTGAACGTGCGGCTCGCCTTCGTCGCGCAGCAGCTCTCCGAGCTCCACCGATCCGAGGGCCGGTTGGCCTTGCAGCGCGCGTTGCGCAACGATCGACGCGACGGCGTCCAGCCGCGTGTCCGTCGCGGGGCATGCGGTGATCAGCCGCTGCGCAAGCGGGTCGATGGTCGTGACGGCGCGAGCAGACGATGCCGCGCTCGGTGGAGCGCCGGGCGAAGGATGTGGGGGCCGCACGCTGTCGGGTGCGACGCAGGCCACGACGAAAGCCGCGCACGCGGAGGCCGCAGCGGGTCGGCGGAGCACGTCAGCCCCCGCTTCGCAGGATCGACGTGGGAGCTGGCCGCGCGGCGGTGACCGGCGGTCCGCCTGGGGTGCCAGGCGCTGGCTGCGGCGGTTGGTTGCCGAGCACGTGGGTCAGGACGTACCGCACGGTGGCCTGGTACGACTGCTCGGGAGCGATGCGAGCCCACTCGGGGCGGTGTTGTCCGAGGATTTCGAACATTGCGTAGCTGGACAAGCCGTGTTCCTGTGCCAGGCGAAGCAGCAGCTCCGCGATCGGGTCCGGCGGGGGAGACTGCTCCTGCTCATGGGCGGACAGATGCGCGCCGAGCCCGGCTTCCAGGCACACGACCTCCTCGGTCGCGGACAGGTGATAGGGCGTGTCTTGCGGTTCTTCGAGGATCGAGGCGCGCAGCGCAGCGTCGTACCGGAACGCGGCTTTGCACGCTGCATAGCCCTGGCACAGCGGACGATCGCAAGAAACCACGAGGACGGCGCCGTCGCGGGTGACCTCGATGAATGGCGGCGGAACGTCGACGGGACGGTGGATGGGGCCGCTGGCGAGGACTTCGGCCACGCGCCACGCACGATCGTATCGGGGGTAGGCGGCGAGGGCTCGGGCCAGCGCTTGTCGCGCAGCATCTTTTTCGCCCCGCTTGAGGAACACCTCGGCCAGCGCCCGATGCGCGGGCGGGTACCTGGGATCCACCCGCAGCGCGCTCATCGCGCTCTGCTCCGCGGTACCGTAGTCGCCCGCCCCGATGGCCGCGTCGGCGAGCATCGCATAAACCCCCGGCGGTGCGCCCGGCATCTCCGCGGCTTCCTTCAGCAGTCCGACGATCTCACCCTGGGGCGCCGCCATCGCGAGCTGCACCTTCGCCTGGACTTCTCCCGACGGCGCAGCGTCCACCAACGTGGGCTGCCCGCCGAGCGTCTCGACCGCCTTCCAAGGATCTGGCGTGTCCGCGGCCTGCGGACCCCACAGGGCGTGCACGTTGGCGATGGTTTCGGGGCCGGTCCGGAAGACGAACGTCAGGGGCGATTCATCCAGCGACCGGGTGACGAGCTGGGCGTATCCCAGCAGATCGTCCGGCACGCGCACGGGGCCTTCCGCGATGAAGGTGAAGCGTGCGAGGTCCGGGTAGACATGCTGAGCCTTCACCTCGATGGGTGCGTCGACCGGCGTGTCGAGCAACGCCTTCTGCTCGTCGGTGTAGGGTCCGACCCAAGGGGGCGCCGAAGCGGCGGGAGCAGGACGCGTCGGCGCCGCATCCGTCGAGGACGCGTCCTGTGCTTGTTTTTGCCTGCTGCAAGCAAGGGCGGTTGCCGCCACGACGCCGAGCGCTATCGTGCCTCGGAGTCGCAGAGAACGGGTCGTCATGCACGAATCGTAGCGTAAGGGTCCGGCGTTTGTTAGCTTACGTGCAAAGGTAGCTTCATGTCGGAGTGGTCACGCGGGGCCCGAGTCGGCCTGTTCGCGATAGCTTGTGCGGGAGCCGGCTACGGCATCTGGCGGTACATCAGTCCGTCGGCCGGATCGGCGGGCGGCTATCGCGTGCACGCGTACCTCACCGACGCCACCGGGCTCGCCACCTACTCGCGCGTCATGGTTGCCGGCATCCCCATCGGCAACGTCGACTCGATCAAGCTCGAGAAGGGCATGGCCCGCATCGACATCAAGGTCAAGCCAGACATCAAGCTTTACGAAGATGCGTCGCTCGCGAAGCGATCGTCGAGCCTGCTCGGCGAGTTCATCATCGTGGTGGGGCCGGGGTCGGAAGACAAGACGCCGCTGCGCGACGGCGACGAGATCAAGAACGTGATCGAGCCGGTTTCCACCGACGCGCTGATGCGGGATCTGGGCGAGATCGCCGCCCGGGTGAAGGTCGTTGCGGACAGCCTCGCCAAGACCGTGGGCTCCGACCAGGGAAAGGAAGACATCGCGGCGACCCTCAAGAACCTCGCCGAGGTCACCGACTCCCTCAACCAGACCGTCCGCGAGAATCGCGAGTCCATCCGGCGGATCGTGCTCAACGTCGAGACTATCTCCGGCAAGTCGGAGCCCCAACTCGCGCAAATCCTCGACAATATCCGGGTCATCACGTCGGAGGTCCGCACCCTCGTCGCCGAGGAAAAAGGCGACGTCCACGGTTCGGTTGGCTCCCTTCGCCAGACCGTCGACCGCGTCAACAAGGCCACCCTCGACTTGCAGAGCGCCCTGCACCACGTCGACAACATCACCGGCCGGATCGATCGCGGCGAGGGCACCGTGGGCCGCCTCACCAAGGACGAAACCCTGATCAACGAGGTCGAGAACGTGGTCGAGGGCGTGGGCGACTTCGTCGGCGGCATCAGCCGCACACAGACCGTCGTGGGCCTTCGCAACGACTACAACTTCCAGTCGAACACCATCAAGAGCTACGTGCAGCTACGGCTGCAGCCCCGCGAAGACAAGTACTACCTCATCGAGCTCGTCAACGACCCGAGAGGGTTGACGTCGTTCGAGCAGATCGACGTGGACACCACCAACCCCAACGAGCCCCACCACTACAGCGAGCGGCGGACCGTGACGAAGGACTCGCTTCGGTTCTCGTTCGAGTTCGCGCGCAGGCTCGGCCCGCTCACCGGACGGTTCGGCATCATCGAGTCCACCGGCGGCGTGGGGCTCGACGTGCATCTGCTGCAGGATCGGTTCGAGATCCAGCAGGATCTGTTCGGATTCGGCGAGCTCGTGCAGCCCCGCTGGCGCCTCGCGCTCACCTACGAGTTCATCCGCCGGCTCTGGCTCGTCACCGGCGTCGACAATGTATTCGCCCCGGACCGGCGCGACTATTTCATGGGCTTGCAGCTCAGGTTCATCGACGAGGACCTCAAGACCATCTTGCCGTTCGCTCCCAAGCTCTGACCGCGGCTGGAACCAGAACCCGCCTGCGGACCCCACCCGGACCGCCTCTCGTCGATCGACAGCCCGGCGCGGTCACCCGGGTATCATGCGGGCCTGCCTAGTCCCCTCGTGGCCGCGGACGTTGCCAGCGTCGCGAGCATGGCAACCGCCGCGCTCGCCCGAGCCCACGCTCAGGCCGCGCAAGCCTGCACTGACGACCGCTCGGCTTCCAACAGGTCCGCCAGCCAATCGAGCAGCGCCGCGAACGACTCGAGCCGCACGCCCAACCCGGAGATCCAAACCACGATGTCCATTTCGCCGTCGACCCGCTCCGTCGAAGGGTCCAACGCCATGATGATGGTCGCGTCGTCGTCCATGCCCACGGGCACGAGGTCGTCGTTGCGCGGGAGATTCGCGGAGCCTGTGGGATCGTCGCCAGGGAGCTGGATCTGGGCGAGCGCGTGGTCCGCCTTGTGAGCGGTCGACGGATCCAGCAACTGGGCGGTGGAAAGCAGCGACGCGCCGTGGAAGACGCGCGGAAGGCCGTCGTACGCCAGCAGGAACTCCGCGTAGCTAAGCGGCAACCGCACGCAGTAGGCGTGCTCGATGCAGGCCACGCGGCGCTGCAGCTCCGCGGTTCCCACGTTGCTGGTTCGGAATGACACGATCGCCTGGAGCCTTCGCGCAGCCTCGCGCCAAGGCGAGATTCCCGTCGCCATGGCCGCAACCTACGCACAACCGGCGCGAGGATCAAAAAACCAGCAACGATAACGAGGGCGATGTGGGACAGGTCGCCGGGACGTGCTCCACCGTCGCTCAAGCCCGCGCCTGGGACGGGCGGCGAGGTCAACGGCCCTCGGTCGTGGGAAAAGGGGCTCGTGCCGCGCGGGAGTCAGGGAAGCTGCACGGCGGGCGCATGAAAGCGCACGCCGTAGCGATAGATGGATCCGTCCTTTTCGATGCGAACCACGGTCCCACGGAATGGCACGCGCACGTACGTGTCGTTCGGGAAAATGAGGCCGGCGATCTCCTGACCCATGCTCAGCACCTGGACATCGGGCGTTCTCACGCTCACCAGCAGCAGGCCGAAGTCGTTGTAGTTCAGCGTGGCGAAGACCGGCAATCCCTTCGGCTCGCTCAGGGCCACGTCGACCTGCCCCTCGAAGCGCACGGCGCGACGCTTCGATTCCGGCGGCTCGCGCAAGAAGGTGTGCTCGACCGCGCCGCGTTTGGCTACGCTGTAGACCTGCCTCGACGGCAGGTGAATCGCGGACAGCAGGTTGTCGTAGACACAGCCGGTGTCGACGTTGATGCGGTGCGGTTCGACCTCCACACGCGCCACGCGCGAGTGGCCGTGCACGACGGTCTTCCCCCAGCGGAACGAGGAACGGTGGAAGGGGCCTCGAATCCACAGTAGCGTTTCGCGGTGCGCCTGCTCGTGGATCTCGTTCAGCGGCAGGTCAGGCAGGCCGGCATGGACGAAAATGTACGAGTCGGTCTGGTAGGCGAGCTTCAGGGAGAGGAGGAAAGCGACATGCGACTCGGGGAAGTCGTAGTCGCCGGGCTTCTCGCAGTAGCTCTGGAGCGTGGCGCCCCCGCCGTTGTAGATGAATCGGGCGGAGTTGAGCGGGGAGGGCTCCTCCATGAAGTCGAGCAGCAGCGCCTCGTGGTTGCCCATCAGCGGGTATACGGGCACCCGCTTTGCCAGCTCCAGCACCGTGTCGATGACACGACGCGACGCTGGCCCCCGGTCGATGTAGTCGCCGACGAACACCACCGCGGTGTCAGGGCGGAGCGGCAGCTTGTCGAGCAACGCCACGAGCTCGTCGGCGCAGCCGTGGACGTCGCCTATGACGAAGATCTCTTTCTCAGGGATGACGGGGATGTCCAAGCGTCGACCACTTCCGCGCGTTCGTGCAGCGTCGAGTACGCCATGCTAATACAGATCGCGTGGAAAGGGGGTCAGAAACCCGCGAGCCCGGCCGTGGGCCGGGTGCCTGTGCGCCAGCGCGGCTCCGGCCCGACGTGCTCCGCGTGTGGGGTGGGACGGGGTCGGCGGTTGGTTCGTTGCCCGCCGGCCCGGCCGCTCGTCGCCAAGAAGGCTGCGAATCCGTTCGACGCCCTGCACCAGCGCCGCGCGAACCAGGTCCGCACGCAGCCGCCCGGCTGGAACCACCGTCTCGAGCGCTCCCACCGCCACCACGACCGTGCAGGCCGTCGGCGTCGCCCCTACCGACCAGGTTCCTCCCACTTCGTCCAACCACCGCATCGCTTCCGTGTCGTCCATCGTCACCCGCCCGTTGATGCTGCTCCAACACCGTGCCTCCTCGCTCCATTCCCGACCCTGGCCGGATGGCTCCTCGCCCAGCTCTCCGCACGCGAATCCGAAGCGATGCTTGTGGACGCAGTAGGATGGCCCTACCATGCGCCATCGCGCCGGGATGTCCCGGCCGGAACGCGGAGGCTTGCATGAGAATCGCAATCATGGGCTGCAAGCAGATCAAGGACGAGACCTGCATCGGATGCCAGCGCTGCTTGACGGCATTCCACCGCAGGGAAGGGGAGTTCGAGCGATACCGGGACGTGCCCGACGCCCGGATCGTGGCCATCTTCCACTGCGGAGGATGTCCGGCCACCTCGCCGGTGTTGCGCATGAAGCAGCTACGCGACTGGATGGCCCCCATGCAGGAGAAGGTCGACGTGCTTCACTTCGGCACCTGCGTGAAGAATCATTGCGCCTACAAGGAGCAGCTACAGTCGGCCGTGCGGGCCAAGGCGGGAGTCGAGGTGGTGGACGGCACGCACCCCTATGTGCCGATGAACGTCTTTGCGCAGTAGCTCTTGCGACGGGACCGCGCGCGGCAGGAAGGCGCGCGGTGGAGATGGCCGGATTCGTCGGGCTCAGCGGCTGGCCGCCGGCGCCGCTCCGGCGCTCGCGGCAGGCGGAGCACTTCCACCATCGGGTGGGTTCGGTGCATTCCATCGCAGCGCCGCGAGCTGCCCCTGCCTGGCGTAGTCCAGGGCCTCCGCCAGGATTCGCGCAGCCTCCTGGGGCGCGTGGAAACCCATGCTGTTCTCCGCTGCGACGAAGTCGAGCCGCCACTGCGCTTTGCGCTGCATGTCGAGCGCCGTCGCGAGTTGGGCATCCGTCGCGCCGGCCTGCCTCGCCGCCACGATCGCGTCGATCATCTCGACGATCGCCTTGCCGCCACGCTCGAGCAAGTCGTCGTTGCGCTGCTGGATCTGGTCGACGCGTGCCCGCATCTCCGACTCGCTGGCGCGATGGCACGTCTGGCAGGCGCGATGGACGTTCAGGAGCGGGCTGCGCACCCAGTGGTCGCTGACCTTCGCGGCGCCTTCTCGCATGTAGGGCATGTGGCAGTCCGCGCAGGCCACGCCGCTGCGCGCGTGGATCCCCTGGCTCCACAGCTCGAATTCCGGGTGCTGTGCCTTCAAGATCGGCGCGCCTGTCTCCGCGTGCTTGTAGTCCACGAACGGCGAGCCGTCCGGGAACCTGGCAGCGTCCCAGAACGCCTCTTCCTGATCCATTCGCAGCCCTTTGCCCCAAGGGAAAGTCAGCGTCATCTTATTCGAGCAGTAGTACTCCACATGACATTGCCCGCACACGAAGGACCGCATCTCATTTCGAGAAGCGTCCTGGTTCGGGTCGTAGGGACGATCGCGCTTGCCGCTTCGCCATGTGTTGATCGACGGCATCGCCGGAACCGGGGCGTCGGAGGCCGCCAGTGCCTGAATGCCCGCGATGAACCCCGGGCGCGTGACCCGCAGGGCCATCGTTCGGGGATCGTGACAGTCGACGCAGCTCACCGGGTGCGCGCCGAGCTCCTTGAGCTGCTTGTTCAGATCCGTGTAGCTCACCTTGTACGTCTCGGCGAATCCCTTCGTCGCGTCGCCGTTGCCGAGCTTTCGATAGAGCGGCATGACCGATGCGTGGCAGTGCAGGCACGACCCGGTCTGGGGCTTGGACTGCCGTTTGGTGTTCTCCTGGTCCTCGAGCATGTAGGCGTGCCCGCGGCGGTCCCGGTAATCGATGGAGAAAGCATAGCCGAGGAACATCCGCTTGAGCCATGGGTCGCGGTCGATCTTCTCCGGCGGAAAGGCCTCGCTGCCGCCGTGCCCCCCGAACCGCGTGGCCGTCCGCTCCGCCGTGCGCTTGTATCCGTCGTACTGCGCCGGCCAGTTCAACCCCCACTTCGCCGGGTCCGTGTCGTCTTCCCCGACCTCCACCAGCCGCACGTAGGGATTGCGCTGCTCGACCTTCCTGGTGAAGACGTTGACCAGCAGCGCCGTCAGGCCCGCCGTCAACACCGCCACCACCATGGTCGTGCCCGCGATCGCCCTCCGGCTCGACCACCACGCACGCTTCGCGTTGTCCGTCATGGCTTGCTCTCCTGGACTGGGCCCGGCACGGTTGCCTCGGCCCGCTCGCTGTTCGAATAGGGGCCGCCGAGCCCGGCTCGGTCTCCGTGCCCCACGGTCGCGTGGCAATGCACGCAGTCGACGTGTTCGGGACCGTGCGGATCCCCGGCGTTCATCTCGGCCACGAGATCCCCGTGGCACCGGATGCAATTGGCCTGCAGGATCTTCCGCCCGCCCTCGCTGACTTCAATCGGCTCGCGGAACTTCTGGGCCGTGAACCCCTTGCTGTGCCGATATCCGCTCTCGGCCTTCGCCAGGTAGCTCGCCGGAAATTCCGCCGGCAGGTGACAGTCCACGCACGCTGCCACGGCGTGGTGGCTCGCCTTCTGCCACCCGTCGTACTCCGGTCGCATGATGTGGCAGTTGACGCAGGACTTCGGATCCTTGCTGAGATACGAGAAGCCCTCCGCATAGCGGAACGTGTAGCCGCCAACGCCTGCTGCCAGGCCGGTGGCAACCGCGAGCAACCAGAGCAGGGTCGTCTTCGAGATGGCCGGCCGGCCCGTCGGGGCGGCAGGCTCGACCGGCCGCTGTGGGCTGGGTCCGTCTAGCATCATGCGAGCACCTTCGCGCTACGGTCTGCCAACACGCATGGTCCAGCAAGCACCAATCCGCCATGACCGCCGTCATCTGCGGCCCAATTCGTGCGCGCGTGGTTGTGTTGGACGATTGACCTGACGGCGATACGCTCCTCGCCCGTACGCACGCGCTTCGCGTGCACGGCGATTGGAATCGGTGGCCGAGCGCACGTTCTGCCAGCTCATCGCCTTGCGAGGTGTTGTGACGTCGGAACAGGATCCCGCGAAGCCGCGGACTGCGGTGCGGCGTCGTGGTCGAAGTCCTGGCGGTGGGCTCGTGATCACGACACGCGAAGCGCCCTGCCTGGCAGGCGCCCTCACGGATGGCGCGGTGCCGCGGATGTGCTACAAGTGGCGCTCAGGCATGAAACCATCGATCCCATCTTTCGCCGTCGCCACGGTCTTGTGTGCGGGCCTGCTGTGGTCGACGTCGCTCGACGCGGGCTCCGCGGTGATCGTCCCGCTGGTCTGTGATCACGGAGGCAGCGGTCAGCACGCCGATCTGGTCGTGACGGTGCCGGCCGCCGCGGAGGAGGGCTCCACGTTTACCGTGCGGGTCGACGGCCAAGATTCGGGCAAGATCTCCCACACGGGGCTGCGGTACATCCACGACATGACGACGCGCTTGTTGCTTCCGAACGGCGCCTCCTATGTCGACGGCTCCGCGCGGATCATCCCTGGCACCGGCACGCCTAACGTGCGTGAAGGCGCCTCGGTGCGCCGGCAGGGAAACGCGTTGATTCTGTCGTTACCGGGCAGGGTGGAAGACGGTTCGAGCTTCACGCCGCCGAGCTTCGAATTCCAGGTCAAGGTCACGGCGGCGGCGGGCTCGAAGGTGCTGCAACGGTTTGCGCAATACACGGTAACGGCCAAGGCCGTCCTGATTGGCGACGTGCTGACGACGTGCGAGCCGACGCCGAAGCCGTACACGATTGGGGTTACCACGGTGACGGCGCCACCCGCGCAGCCTTGAGATGCGTGCGCAGGGATGGTGCGTCGCGAGGGTACGACGTGCGAGCGGCTCGGGCTGATTGCGTCGCGCACGCACCGGCGCTAAGAACGGCTCCGTGTTTGCCATCTTGCCAGGCGTCGTGCTTCGTGACCCGGTGACACGTACCGTGCGCAACGCCGCCGCCGGCCTCCTTGCCGCCTCGAAATCCTTGCAGCACACCAGGGCGCCCCTTGCCCGCGTTGCTTTGGCGTCGCTACTGACCGGTGCTGTCACGCTGTGCGCGACGGACGCTTGGGCCGATGTGTTTGGGGTGTTCGGCGCCGGCGCGCGAGACAGCGCCATGGCAGGAGCCGGAGCGGCGATCGCCGAGGACGCCCTGGCCGTCCATGCATCGCCGGCCGGCATGAGCTTCGGCATCCCGTCCGTCACAGTGGGATTCATGGGCGCCGCAAACCGGCTCACCGCGAGGTTGTCCCCGCGCCCCTCGGGCTACGACGCACCGGACCTGGGAAGCGCGTCGCCCGTCATCCCCTACGCGAACAGGCTTCGCGCGCGCCCGGCGGAAGCGCGGGAGCCAGGGGTGTCGGGTTTCACGGTCGGCGCCGTGGCGGGCCTGGGGCTCGACTGGCTGCGCGCGGGCGTGCTGGTCTTCGTTCCCACGACGGGGGTAGCGAATCAGAGCACGTTCTATCCGGATGAGCGGGAGCAGTACTTCTCGAACACGGTTCATCGGCCCATCTACGGCGCGCGGCTGTCGTCCCAGCAAATCCTGTTCGCGACGGCGGCCCGGCCGCTTCCATGGCTGTCGGTAGCGGCAGGGTTGCGCTTCCTGCTCGAGACGCACGCCAACACCAGCGTGCTCATTCCGGACCAGGCCGACACATCGGTGCAGTATGTCGACCTGCGCACCCGCGTCGGAGCGGCCGCGGGAGCCACGGGCGGAGCGGCGGCGCGGTTCTTCGATGATCGCCTCCGCATCTCCGCGACCGTTCGCGACGAGGTGGCGTCGACGACGCAGGGGACGAACGAGATTCAAATTCGAGGCTTCCAGAATACCGCGCAATTCCCGATCGAGCAGCCCAACCGATACGTTGTCGAGTTTCTGCCACGCCAGGTGAGCGTGGGATCTGCCTATACAAGCAAGCTGGGATCCATTGCTCTCGACGCGACCTGGAGCCAGTGGTCCCGCTACCTGGATGATCTGGGCCAGCGCGCGGGATTCCACGACACGGTCTCGGCTGCCGCGGGGGGCGAGCTGGTCATGGGCGCACGGACACCGCGATTGCGCGCCGGCATCGGATACCGTCCCTCCCCCGTGCCGGCGCAAACGGGCCGGACCAATCATGTCGACGACGACATGTGGATCCTTGGCCTGGGTTCGGCCTGCAACGTTCACGTCGACGGCCACGACCTGGAGGTTGCGCTCTTCGGCCAGCTCCAGCTCGCGGTGAGACAGACGACGGTGAAGGACGATCCTGGCGTCTATCCCGCTTGCGAGCCGGGCGTGGCTTCGATCTGCGACGAGGTACCTGACGGCACCAGCCTGTCGGGCACGAACCATGCGATTGCCGCGGCGGCCGGCCTGCAAACCGGCAATCCCGGGTTCCCCGGGTTCTCCAGCGGAGGATGGGTCGCCGTGGCCGGGCTGCAGCTCACCTGGAGATACCAATGAATGCATCGCGGTCCTCGGCTGCGGGGACACGGCATCGCCTGGATCGTGCGGCGTCGGCGACGCTGGGGCCGAATGCCGTTCAGGTCGAGGCGGAGGGGGCGTCCGACCGGGAGCGCCGCTTCGCAATCCGCTGTTTCCGCAAGGGTCTCCGCCGTGCGGCCCTGGCGAGCTCGCTCCTGGCGGCGTGCGGGCCCGGAACGCCTCCTGTCGGGCTGTATGCCAATGTGGATCGCCTCGATGCTGCCGTGGACACGGATGGTGGGTCGGACGGCGCCGCCGCCGAGGCGGGCGAGCCCCGGCTCACGCCGGACGGTACCTGGCTCCTGTGGGCCGAGACGTCGACCTGCGTGGGTATCGGAAACTTGGGCATCCACGGGTTGACCGAGGCGGTCGGAACGGTGGAGCTGAGCGTGGATGCGGACGGCGTCGTGCGCCACGCTTTTCGCAAGTGTCATGTAGAGCAAACACCGGTTCTCGGCATGGCCACGACGATTCCCGACGCGATCTCGAGGTCGCTTCCGGTCCGGTCGTACGTGGGATTGCTGGACGACACGGCCGTCGGCTCGGCCTACCAGTCGCGTCTGGACATCGAGCTTTGGGCGGTTCGTCTCGACGATCCGAACCACGACGCCTTGCCGACCACGGCGGACGATCCGAGGGTCTTCGACCAGGACGAGGACGGCAAGCCCGGCGTTACGCTGGTTATGGGAGACGCCACCTGCGAGATGTACGTCGTTCAGCGAGGCAAGATGAAGTGGTCCGGAGCGGTCGTCTCGGCCACGCGCATCGATGGAGGCGGCAGCAGCACGAGCGAGCAGGTGGTGCTGTCGTCGACGGGCGGCTTCTGTGCGACGGGCCACCGCACGTGGTTTCCGCCAGATGACGCCAGATTCGTCTTGATGCGCGTGGATGGCAAGCATGGATCCATCGACCTGGACAAGGACGGCGATGGCCGGGTGAGCTGCGATGAAGCCGTTGCGTACGGTGTCGGCCCCTTCGCGCCAAGGACGCCCGACAATTCGGTGTGCCAGGTGGATCCGGGCGACGGGTAGGCCAGGATCCGTGCCCGAGCCATCGGAGTCCGCAGCCGGGACAAGGCCCGGGACGCCGACCTGCGGCCGCACCTGTCGACGGTGGGCATCGTTGTGTGGTGCGATCGAGCGTCCGCGATATCAGATCCGCAGCCGGAATCCCGCAATTGTAATATCATGGCACCATGACGAACCGAATTGCATGGGCCTCGTGTGCAGTAGTGGCGCTGATCGCGCTGGGCGCCTGCTCTTCCAGCGACACGTCGGGAGGGGCGGGCGCGGCAGGATCGCCCGCGCAGGGCGGGTCATCGGGATCCGGTGATGGCGGCACCGGCGGCGCATCGACCGGCGGCACGGGCGGTGCGTCGACCGGCGGCACGGGCGGTGCGTCGACCGGCGGCACGGGCGGCAGCAGCAGCGATCCATACGCCCAGGCGCGCGAGAAGTGCATCGCCAAGATCAACGCCCTTCGGGCCACCAAGGGTCTGCCAGCCTACAACCAGTGGACGTCCGCCGAAGCGTGCGTCGATGACCAGGCCACGAGCGACGAGACATCGAACGCCCCGCACGGTGCGTTCGGGCAGTGCGGCGAGTCCGGGCAGAACGAGTGTCTTGGGAGCGGGGCTGCGGGTATCGAGAGCTGCCTGGACATGATGTGGGCGGAGAAGGATCAGCCCGGCTGCGCGGGGTGCGATGCCTGTGCGGATAGTTATACCCCCAACTGTCCGAACTGCGACTTCTACGGCAGCGCCACGGGCAATGTGTGCGGGCACTACGTGAACTTGAGCGCGAAGTTCTTCTCGCAGGCCGCGTGCGGCTTCAGCGACGCGGGCGGCTGGGCCGCCATCGACTTCAGGTAGCCGAGCCCGGGCGCTTGCCGTCGCTACTCCTCGGGCAAGGTTTCCACGAGCGGCTCGATCGCCACCCGCTCGCCCAGCTCGACACGCCCTGTCACACAAAAATAGGATGCAATGCCGTCCCCATTGAGATCGCCCTTCGCAATCGCAGAGAATGAGCTGGCATCCTCCCCCGTGCCGTTCATCTCATACATGTACTGGTAGTACTGCGCATCGGACATGCTGAACCCCAGGCATGCAAAGCCCGCATTGCGCGATGCATCGACCTGCCACTCGGACGGGCTCGAACGATACTTGCGTCCGGAAACCTGGTCCAGGGAAGCGGGAACCGGCTTGGATGCGGAGGCGCACAGGCGATGGGACGGCACAGGCGTCTCGGTCGTGACCCCGTCCACACGCTCGCGCTCGTAGGCTGTGGCGGCGTCCTTCGCCATGCGTGCGACGGAGGCACGCGCTTCGGCGGACTTGGCAGCCGCGAGATACCTCCGAAACCCGTAGATGGCAAGGGAGCTCACGACTCCGAGGATAACGAGAAGGATCGGGATGGCGACGGTTGCTACAAGGACGGCAATCGCCCAGCCCGGCAAACCGGACTTCCTCGGCGTAGCGGGGGTGTTGGTCGGTGGCGTAGTGGACATGCACCGAGCATCTCACACGAAGGATGGCGAGCACAAGCGTCAACCCCCGGCCGGTGCATCCTGCGCGTCCGACGGTCTCCCTGGGGCGTTTGGACTTCTGTCCGGTTGCTCGCGCAAGGAGCGAACCGCCGAAGCAGTGCATCGACCGTGCGAGATTGGCCGCCGCTGAGAACCTGCTGCTCGCGATGGACATCACGAGGCGTGTGGCGTGGCACGGGGAGCGTGGGGCGCCTGAGCCGTGCGGTCGTCACCAGGGGCGAGCCGGCGCGGGGCGGGGGTGCGTCCGCAGCGTTGCCACGAGAACCTTGCCAGCTTTGCGGCGGCCCGGAACTTGCTGTCTCGCAGCATCGAGCGCTGCCGTGCTGCTCGGCTCGCAAGGGAATCCGCGTTGCAACTGGCGCGGCGCGAGCCACCGTGCAGACGGGACGTTAACTGGTACAAACGCGAAGGTCGGCGGGCGGCGCGCGCGGTCGAAGACGGCAGGCAGGTCAGGGCTTGGTTGGAAACCGTGTTCCAAGCGCCAGGCGGCGCTCGGTGTCGTCAAGGCGTGGTGCAGGTGGAGTTGTCGGTCGGGTTGATGGTACCCGGACAAGTGTCTGTGCTGCAGGAACCGGTGTCGTCGCAGTAGGCGCAGGACTCGACGTTGGCGTCGGTGCAGTCCAGCTCATCGAATGCGCCGCAGCCGCAGTCGCAATCGCCGTCCCCGTAGTACGAAGCATTGCATGTCCACGTGGCGGGCACCACCGGCGGTGTGACGTCGATGGTCGCGGTCGCGAGGTGCAGGCACTCACCGCCGGCGACCGGCGTTGACTCAAAGGTACCCGAGTCGATGGTTACCTCGATCAACGTGATATCGGTCAGCGTGGCCTGCAGCTTGCCGTTGAGCGCGTCGGACGAATCGGCAATCGCCAGCGTGCCCGCGGACTGGAAGAACAACTTCGGCGCACTGCTGGTGGGGTCGACGATGGCGCGGATGCACCGCGAGCAGGTCGCGTAGTTGTCGTCGCCACCCTGGGTGAGGTCGAACGTTCCCTTCGCTTCCCCGTTGAGATTGGGGCCGAGCGTGGAGCCATAAAGCTCCAACTGAATCGCGTCGGTGTCGGTGGTGTCGCCCAGGTCTGGCGTCGGATTCGTACGGTATACGGCGTAGGTGCCATCGGCGACCGCCTTGGCGAAGTCCGTGGCCGTGATCTCGGTGCAGTTCGCGGAGCCACCCGTGCCGCCGGATCCGCCGTCACCGCCGGTGTTGCTGCCGCCGGTGTTGCTGCCGCCGGTGTTGCTGCCGCCGGTGTTGCTGCCGCCGGATCCGCCGTCACCGCCGGTGTTGCTGCCGCCGGTGTTGCTGCCGCCGGTGTTGCTGCCGCCGGTGTTGCTGCCGCCGGTGTTGCTGCCGCCGGTGTTGCTGCCGCCGGTGTTGCTGCCGCCCGACCCGCCCGTCACGGTCGAACCACCCGCACCGCCGGTGACCGCGCCGCCGCCCCCGCCGTTGCCGCCGGAGTCGCTGCTCCCGCAAGCCACCAGCACTGCACCCGCCGCAAGAGCAGCAAGAAACGCCAATCGAATGCCCGAATCGTCTCTCATGATGCCTCCAGTCAAGATGACCAGACTTCTATGACTTGCATGGTGCCCCTTGTCAATGCGAAAGCGTGTTGAAGTGATGGCCCGACCGGATCGACGCGCCGGGCGTGGCGGCGACCGGGCCTGTCTCTCGCTCAATCTTCAGGAGACGGGCGCGTAACGAACTACCCAATTTCTCGCGCGCCATGAACGTCGTGCGCTCGAAGCTCATGCCCAGGGGCGGCGCGCTGCTTTTGCGGGTCGTCGGCATGCTCACCGCCGTGGTCCTGCGGCTCGACTATCCGGCCTCGGGCTCGTCCTCGGCGGGTACCAACTTGCGGAGAGCTGTACTCAGAACCCGAGAACGGCTTGGGTCCAGGCGGTTCCGAACGTGTCGCGGCAGAACTGGCGCATGCCGTCGGCGTCGGGGCTCGACACCAGCTTGTCGTAGTACGCGGCCACGTCGGCCCAGGCGAATGCTTGCATGGCCTGCGCTTGACGGAACAGGTTCATCGAGCGCTCCGTGTGCCAGGTGAGGAACTCGCGGAATTGTGGGTAGCCGTTGAAGTAAGTCGGATCCTTGGCCTTCACCGCCATGCCGGTCGCGAGAGCGTAGACCACGAACTCGATGGTCCCCGACTGATCCCGCCAGCCATCGTTCCACAGACCTTCCTGCACGCGATTGATACCTACCGCGGTACCGTTGGCGTAGGCCACCCACTCGTCGAAGACATACAGAGGGGTGTCGTCCCACGCCGTCTGGCCCGTGATGTACGTGGCGTACCGGGACCAGCGCAGGCTGGCCGGGACATACGGCGCGATGTCGTGCTTGAAGATATTGGGCTCCACGATGATGACGCCGCGGTTCTCCAGCACGTAGAAGCCGTTCGCGCGCTTGCCCGTTTGGTTGAAGTAGTTGCGAAGGTGGCTGTTGATGCCGTGCGTGGTCTCGTGCGCGTGGGTGATCGTGTCGGGATCCGAGTACTGGCTGCCGTAGGACGCAGGAAGGTGGCGCTCGATGTCCGTAAGCAATGTGCCCCAGGTGGCATTCGAAGCGGCTTTCTGAGGCTGGTAGTCGATCCATTCGACGTTGCCGCTGGGAGGCGCGCCTCCTGCCCCTCCGCCACCACCGCTGCCGCTAGAACCACCGCTCCCGCCGCCACTGCCTCCGCCGCTGCCGCCCGATCCGCCTCCGGACCCGTTCGGTCCGTCGAGCGTCAGCCTGTAGCTCTGGGTCTTGCCCGTGGGCGACCACACGACCATGTAGTAGCTGCCCGCGCCGTTCGAGGTGTTCTCAATGGTCCTCGGGTCGGTGTTGTTGATCTTGTAGAACTGCCCCTGATACTTCTTCCACATGGCGACCTGGGCGTCGCCGCCCGTGAGCTTGACGAGGTAGTGCACGCCAGCGCCGGGCACGGAGAAGGTGTACCAGTCCTGGTCCGACCCGGATTGGAGGTTGCCGCAGATGGCAACCCCGATCGCCTGGGCAGAGTTGTTGGTGTCGTTGGGCTCCTGCTCACCGTCGCAGACTCCCCCGCCACCGCTGCCTCCAGCATCGCCTCCAGCACCACCACCACCACCAGTGCCGCCGCCTCCTCCCCCCGGACCAGAAATGTCCGACCGTTTGAGGGTCAGCCGGTAGTCCCCGGTGGCCCCGGTTGGAGACCACACAACAACGAAGTACGGCCCGGGCCCGTTCGACGTGTTCTGGATGGATGTCGTTCCCTGGCTGCCAATCTGGTAGTACTGCCCGTTGACGTACTTCCACATCGACAGCCGGGCGTCGGAGCCGTCGACCGACACCTCGTAGGCGACGCCGGCGCCGGGGACCGACCAGGTGAACCAATCCTCGGACCCCACCGCCTCGAACGTGCCGCACAGCGTGCCCGCGTCGAACGCCTGGGGAGTAGAATAGGAATCATTGGGCTCTTGCTCGGCGAGCTGGCAGTCGCCGGACGGGGGACTCCCTCCTGCTCCGCCGCCGGAGCCGCCGGAGCCGCCGGAGCCGCCGGAGCCGCCGGAGCCGCCGGAGCCGCCGGAGCCGCCGGAGTTGGTTCCGGGGCCGCCGTGCTGGTCGATGAGGCTCTTGATCTTCTGGATGACGACATCGGTGCGGGCGAGGATCTGGCCGCCCCCGGCACCCGAGTTGACCGCGACGATGGTGTGAGGAGCGCTGCCTGGCAGGAAGACCGGTCCTCCGGAGTCGCCGGACTGTATGATCTCGACCGATTCGTAGGAGTACGGGAACGAGCTCGACGCTTGCAGCGCCACCGGCGGTCCCACGTACAAGTTGGTATACGACAGGGAGCCGTTGTTGATCCGGCCCACGTTGATCGCCTTGGTGCCGTTCGGTAGCTTCGTTTCCTGGATGAGCGGCCAGGACGGCAGATCGAAAGGATCGCCGTTGTCGAAGAACAGGAGGGCGACGTCGGGTGTGTTGGGGTTGACCGAGCCGCCCCAGGACTGGTAGTCGGTCCAGGCGCCGGACGCCTTGCGAGTCTGAGGCTGGCCATTCTTGCCTTTCGCGTACGGAGTCGTGACCGTCCACTGCGAGGCGCCGGTCACGCAATGCCCGGCGGTGAGCGCGACACGGGGGGCGATGACGGACCCCGAGCACAGGCCATTGCCCATGTCGACGAGGGCGGATTCGGGGTAGGCGGTAGCGGGGCCGGTGTTGTTGCGGATGGGCTCGTTGGATCCGGAGGATGGATCGAACTCCGAGGACGAATCGCTGCCGCCTGCTGCCGGGGAGCAAGCAGGCAGGCAGAGGGCGAGGGGCAGGCACAAAGCGGCCAGGCCGCGGGACACGACACGGTAGTACCGGGGGAGCATGAGCCAACTCCTTGTGAGCAGTAGGGGCGCACGCGGCGCGCCAGCCAGCCGAAGCAATTCCCGTTCCCGCGCGGAAATGCCGCGATTCAAAGCGCCGCAGAGGCTGCCTCGCGCGGCGGTGAAGGCGAGTTGTGCAGCGGATTGCACAACTTGCGACAGGGCCTGCCGGGCTACTTCTTCTTGAACAGACGCCCGAAGATCTGCCCGACACCGTCGTGTTTCCAATCGACGGGGCGGTCCGATGGGCGGGGCTCCGGTGGGGAGGTGGACGGCGGGCGCCCGCCCGCGCTGCGCATCTCGTAGAGCCGGACCTCGCGGACGGCGTCGATGTTCCGGGGGTTGAGCTCGGCCGCTTCCCGGAAGTCGGCGATGGCAGCTTTCTCCTTGCCGATCATCTTGAGCAGCGTGCCTCGGTAGAACCTGGCCCGCTCGCAGCGCGGCTCTTTGGCAATCGCGTTGCTCAGCAAGGAGATGGATTCGCCGAAATCCTTGGCCGCCATGCGCTCGGGCCGGTTCGCTTTCGCCCATGCGTACAGGGCAATGTAGTCGGCTTGATCGGGGTCGGCATTCATTGCCCGCTCCGCCAGCTCTTCCGCCTTGGCGAAGTCGCGCTTTTTGGCAAAAACCTCTGCTTTCTGAAAGTCGAGCGTGGCGTCGATGACCCGCTGCACCCGCACCTGTTCCTCGTCCACCTTTGCCCCAGACTTGAGCATGTCGACGTACTTCTTGCGCCGCTCGACGTCGGTCAGCGTCGAATGGGCCTCGGACATCCGGGCGAATACCCGCGCCGCATCGTCGCGCAGGTCGGCGAGCGCCGCGGGCAGCCGATCCGGATGCCACTTCTTGGCGAGCTGGAAGTACGCGGACCGGACCACGTCGGGCGGAGCGTCTTCCGCCACGCCCAGGATCGCAAAGAACGTTTCCTGCTCGACCCTGGTCGCGCGCAGCCGGATCTCCTCGCGAAAAGCATCGAGGTCGGCGGGCGGCCGCGACTTGCCTTGCGCAGCCATGCGCTCCGCGGTCGTACGCTGATCCCCGGGCGCGGACGGCAGCTTCGAGCGGACCGGTGCGGGCGCAGGTGCGGGCGACGGGACCGAAGGCACTGTTGCCGGGGCCGGTGCGCTCATGACGCCGATGCTCCGGGTGATGAGCAGCGCGTAGGCCAGGAGCTTGGTCTGACGAATCGGAAGCACGGCGCGCGCGACGAGATCGTCGATGGACATCGGCTTGGCGCGAAGCAGGTCGATGAGCATCAGCTCGGACGGGCCGAAGCCGAATCGTTGCAGCTCCGCCGACGGCTGAATGCGAACGGGCGCGTTGCCGAGCCTCGCTAGCGTCGGGTCGATCCGCGGGTCGTTCGGGCGGGCGTTGATACCTTCCCACACCACGCGGAGCGGATCGATCGGCGTGAGCACGGGGCCTCCCCAGCCCTCAAGAAGGTTCACCCCAGCATGGAACTCGTACGAGGTGTCGTCACCGAGCTGCTCGAACAGGCGGATCATGCGGCGCATGACCTGCTCCCGCAGCGCGGCCACAAGGCGGGCCTGGTCGATCTTGCCCAGGGAAAGCAGGTGCTCGCCGATAGGCTCGCCAGAGGCCGCAACCTGCGCAGCCGCGGCGTCCGCCGTCGCCTGGTCCACAAGGCCGAGCTGCACCAGCACCCGTCCGAGCGGCGCCGACGGAAAGGAGGTCTTGACCCGTCCCGGCGCACCCTGCACGAACGCCACGATGCTCTCACCGCCGCGCGTCTCGCGCAGAATCAGCGAACCGTCCAGCTTCTTGTCCGCGATGAACACGAGCAGGTGCGCGAGGGGCGTCTTCGCAAGGGTGCCGCTGGCAGTGGGACGGATGTCGGCAGGTGCGGGCATCGCTCGCTGCATGATAGCAGCTCACGCGGGCAGCGATCGACCGGCGCGCGCGTGTCGACCCTGATCGGCTCCCCGGCCACGTGCTAGTGTTCGCCCATGCTCAACGCCCACATTCTGGTGGTCGACGACGAGGCAGGGATTCTGACCTCGTTGCAGAAGACCCTCACGCTGGAGGGGTACACGGTCGACGTGGCGGGCGGGTTCAAGGTGGCCGAGGAGCGGCTGGCGAAGCGATCGTACGACGTGGTGCTGCTCGACGTGGCCTTGCCGGACGGCGACGGGCTGTCGCTGCTCGAGTCGATGCGATCGGGGGGAAACGAGACGCCGGTCCTGATGATGAGCGGACACGCCACGATCGACGCCGCGATCCGGGCCACGAGGCTGGGGGCGATCGACTTCCTGGAGAAGCCGCTGTCCACCGATCGGCTCCTGCTCGTGCTGCAGAACACGTTGCGAATGGTGCGCGCCGAGGCGGAAAGCAGGGAGCTGCGCCAGGCGGCTGGATGGGCCAGCGACCTGGTGGGCACGTCGCGGGCGATGGAAGCTCTGCGGGAGCAGATCGCCCGGGCAGCGAAGGCCAGCGCGAGCGTGCTCCTGCTCGGCGAGCGGGGGACGGGCAAGGAACTCGTAGCCCGCGCCATCCATCAGGCGTCGCCACGGGCGCGCGGCCCCCTCGAGAAGATCAACTGCGCCGCCGTGCCGCCCGAGCTCATCGAGAGCGAGCTGTTCGGCCACGAAGCAGGCGCCTTCACCGGCGCAACCAGGCAGCGTCGAGGCAAGTTCGAGCGCGCCAGCGGCGGAACGCTCTTCCTCGACGAGGTCGGCGACATGCCGCTTACCATGCAGGCCAAGCTGCTTCGGGTGCTGCAGGAGCGGGAGATCGAACGGGTCGGCGGCCATGAGACGATCAAGGTCGACGTTCGTGTGGTGGCAGCCACCAATCGCGACCTGGTGGAAGCTTGCCGGACCGGCGCCTTTCGCCCCGACCTGTACGACCGCTTGAACGTGGTGCCCCTGGTGGTCCCGCCGCTGCGCTCCCGGCGGGAGGACATCCCAGGTCTGGTGAGGCACTTCCTGGCGCTGGCCTCCAAGGCCAACGATCGGCCGGGCGCGCGGATCACCGACAAGGCCATCGACGCGCTCCGCGCGCATAGCTGGCCGGGCAACGTGCGCGAGCTGCGCAACATCATCGAGCGGCTGGTCATCCTGGCGCCCGATGACGTCATCGACGTGGACGATGTGACGCTGTCGCTGGGGGGAGCACCAGCGGCGCCGGCAACGGGGCTGTACCGGGCGGGTGTGCCGTTCCGCGTGTTGTCGGAAGAGGCGGAGCGCACGATCGTTCAAGAGGCGCTGGCGCACCACGGCGGACAGATGGCCGCGACGGCGCGCGCCTTGGGAATGGAACGGAGCCACTTCTACAAGAAGTGCAAAGCGCTGGGATTGAGAGACACCGACGGAGGCGAGGAGTAGCTCCTCCGCGGCCGAACGCGGCGACGCTGCTCCGGTCAGCCTTCACACCCGGGAAGCCGCGCCGAATTCGACAGCCAACGCGCAAGCGGACGTCGTCCTCGACAACGAGGCTGTCCTCCCCGGCCCCAAGCAAGCCCTCGGCCTGCGCAACCTCCGCGATTCTCACGGCGCCAGCCTACTTCATACGGAAGGAAGAACGGCACGATCATCGCCGCAACCAGCGCCACGAACACCAACGCAAACGCGGCTGCGCGCCCCTCGCGGCCCCCATGGCAGATGCCGGATGCCGTTCGCCACCTCGGCAACGCGGATGGATAACCACGCCGCCATGTACCCCCGGTGCCCAGCTTCGGCTCATGGCGACGAACGTGCGGGATTCCTCCCTCAAGGGGAGGCTCACGGGGCCATCAGGCCCGCGGTGCGGAGTACCTCCTGGATGCGCTCGGCTGCAATGCGGCCCTCGCGCTTGATCACCAACCCATCACCCATGGGGTCCACGATCGTGGACGGCGCGCCGGCGGGCAAGTCGCCGGCGTCGACCATGACGTCGACCGTGTGGTGGAACTCCTTACGGATTTGCGATGCGGACCCGGAGCCGACCTTGTTGGCGATGTTGGCGCTGCTGACGAGCAGAGGGCCGCTGAACCGCTGGACGATGTCCAAGGCAAGACCCTTCTCCGGAATGCGCACCCCGATACGCGCGGCCTTCTTGAGCGCCATTGCCTTGAGAACTTTGCTCGGAATCTCGCCGCCAGGCGTGACGAGAAGCGTCAGCGGCCCCGGCCAGAACGCATCCGCCAGGGGAGCTGCCATCGAGGGTACGTCGTCGGTCAGACGCGCAAGCATCGCCGCGTCGGGCACGAACACCAGCGACGGCGCCTTGCCAGATCGACGCTTGGATTGCACAAGGCGGATCACGGCGGACTCCGAGAACAACGACGCCGCGATGACGTACTGCCGATGCCCCGGAAAGCAGGCGAGACCGTCGTCGCGAAGGACGTCGACGATGTCTTGCACCACGGCTTCCGATCGGTCGAGGGGAGGCGCAGGAACCACGCGCATGGACTTATGGACGATAGCGCGAGCCGCGCGGGACAACAAGAGTCAAAGCTGCGGCGCTTGCCCTTGGCTGGGCGGGCGCGTCCAGGATGCAGCCAAGGGGCAGGCATCGCGCGCGCAGATGCGGTCGCGCCGATGGCGGCCGCGGACCCCGCAGCACTGCTCGGCTGGCGTATCCACGCGACGGCAGTCAAAACACCGGCGCGGAGGCGCAGCTCGGTTGCATCGCGTTCGAAGGAAGCCTTGTGTGAAGGGATGCCTTTCGGCGTGGCCGGGCGCGCGCGATGGATGGGTGTCGAACGGAGAAACCGAACGGCGGGCGCTGGCATCGGACCGGCCGAACCAGGAGGTCCTGCATGCAACACGAGACCCGCGACCGAGCTATCAAGCGCATGCGGATTCGTTTTCGCGACGCATCCGAGTGCCTTGCCCAGTTCGCCACCCTGCTGGGGGAGCACCAGGCCCGCCTGGGCGAGATGTCCACGGTTCACATCGGCAAGAACGTGCGCGTGCGGGACGCAGATGTGCACGCCCCCAACGAAGAAGCGTTCGACCGGCTATGCGATGCGCTGCGCCGGGCCGACGGCATGGACCTGATGAGCGTGTCGGACGTCGTGCTCGACAAGCACCGCGGCGGCAAGATCGAAGTGACCGCCCGGGTGTCCGTCGACACGGTCGATGACCTGTCGATCTTGTACACGCCCGGCGTCGCCTCGCTGTGCAACAAGATCAAGGCCGACCCGGACCTCGCGCTCGAATACACGTCCATCCAGAACAACGTGGCAATCGTGACCAACGGCACCGCAATCCTGGGCCTCGGCGACATCGGACCTGTGGCCGGCATGCCGGTCATGGAAGGCAAGGCCATGCTGTTCAAGCTGCTGGCCGGGGTGAACGGCTATCCAATCCTCATCGACAGCAAGGATCCGGAGGTGGTCATCCGGACCGTGAAGGCGATAGCCCCGACCTTCGGCGCGATCAAGCTGGAGGACATCAAGGCGCCGGAGTGCTTCGAGATCGAGAAGAGGCTGGACGCCGAGCTGGATATTCCCGTAGTGCACGACGATCAGCACGGCACCGCCACGGTGGTGCTCGCCGCGCTCATCAACATAGCAAAGTACACGTATATCAATCTCAAGCGCAACCCGGTCGGGATCATCGGGCTGGGCGCCGCGGGCAACGGGATCTTCAACCTGCTCAGGTCCTACGGCATCAAGGAGATCTACGGCGCGGACATCAACGCGGCGATGGTTGACCGGTTCCGCGACGAAGGCGGCATCCCGGCCGACCTGCAGGGCGTGATGTCCAGCGCCAAGATCGTCATCGCCACGACCGGCGTGCCCGGCCTGATCAAGCCGTCAATGGTGCAACCCAAGCAGGTCATTCTGGCCTTGTCGAATCCGGACCCGGAGATCGAGCCGGAGGATGCGCTCGCGGCGGGTGCGCTGTATGCGATTGACGGCAAGTCGGTCAACAACGCCTGCGCGTTTCCGGGGCTGTTCAAGGGGGCGCTGCGCGCCCGCGCCCGGCGCGTCAATGAGGTCATGAAGATCGCCGCGGCCCAAGCCATCGCCGCGCACGCGGCGCAGGGCGACCTGGTGCCGAACATCCTCGACCGGACCGTGCATGAGTCCGTCGCCGTGGCGGTCAAGGAGGCCGCCCTGGAGACCGGGGTCGTGCGCTTTCGAAAACCCGTGCCGCCATGAACCCGCGGCAGCCCGGGCACGGCCTCATGCATGCGGCGGACGCCGACCCGAGGGATGGAGGGGCTCTACTTGAGCAGAGCGAGCAAGGCGCCAGCGGCGACCGCCGTGCCGATCACGCCGGCCACGTTCGGACCCATCGCGTGCATGAGCAGGTAGTTGTCCGGGTTTTCTTCCTGGCCGACGTTGTGGGCCACGCGAGCGGCCATGGGCACCGCGGAGACTCCCGCAGCGCCGATGAGCGGGTTGACGGGCTTGCCCGGCAGCCTCGCCATCAGCTTGCCGAGCAGTACGCCGCCGGCGGTGGAGACGGCGAACGCCACGCAGCCCAGTACGAGGATCTTGAGCGTGGAGGCGCGCAGAAACGAGTCTCCGTCCATGGTGACCCCGACACACAAGCCCAGCACGATCGTGATTAGATTGATGAGCTCGTTCTGCGCGGATTTCGTGAGGCGCTCGGTGACACCGCATTCGCGCAACAGGTTGCCGAACATCAACAACCCGATGAGCGATGTGGCGGCGGGGACGATCAGGGCGCAGACGACCGTGACGCCGATGGGAAACACGATCCGGAGCCAGCGGGGCACCTGTTCGCCGGATTCCATGCGAATGGCGCGTTCCTTGCGCGTGGTGAGGGCGCGCATGATCGGCGGCTGGATCAACGGGACCAACGCCATGTAGGAGTACGCGGAGACGGCGATGGGGCCGAGCAGGTGGGGCGCCAGCTTCATCGTGAGGTAGATGGACGTCGGGCCGTCGGCTCCGCCGATGATACCGATGGAAGCGGCCTCCGCCGGCGTGAACCCGAGGGCCGTGGCGGTGAGGGAGGTGCCCACCACGCCAAGTTGCGCCGCGCCGCCGAGCAGCAGGGTCTTGGGATTCGACAGAAGTGGGCCGAAGTCCGTGAGCGCGCCGAGGCCCAGGAAGATGAGGGGCGGAAAGATCTCCAGGCGCAAGCCGTGAAACAGGTAGAAGAACAACCCACCCGCTTCTCCGCCGTGCGGCGGCGTCGTCAGGCCCGCAAGCGGCAAGTTGGTGATCAACGCACCGAAGCCGATGGGCACAAGCAGCAGCGGCTCGAACTTCCGGGCTATCGCAAGCCACATCAGCACGATCGCAACCGCCATCATCACCGGCTCGCGCCAGCCGACATGCATGAACCCGAACGCGTCGATCAGCCCCGACATCGGTTTCACTCCTCCGGCGCATACCGAAGCAGGCATTCGCCCACCTGCACGGAGTCCCCAGGCTTGACCCGGACCTCGCTCACCGTGCCCGCTCTGGGCGCGTAGATGTACATGTCCATCTTCATCGCGTCGAGCAACACCATCGGCGCCTTCGCCTCCACATGCGTGCCCGGCTGCGCGAAGACACGCTGGACGGTTCCGGCGATGGGCGCCAGAACCCGGTCCGGGTCCGCCCCTTTCGGGGTGGGGGACGCCTGGGCGGGAGCCGGCGCGCCCACGTTGCCGTTGCGGGCCGGAGGCGGCGGGGCAGGCGCGCTCTGCAGGGCGCCGGGCACGTGCTGCTCGTCGTCTTCCAGCACCTCGACCTGTACGTCGTATATCCTGTTGTTGATTGTGATTCGCAGCTTCTTCATCGATTTGGACTCACCCGGTGCGAGAGCATGATGTCCATGCGGCCTGCGCGTGACCACCGCTCCTGCTCGCTCGCGCGGCGCAGGTGCACGTGATGGATCCGCACGGGCGCGCCCAGCGCGGCGTGCGCGGCTGCCGACAGCGCCGCGAGCGTCTCTTCGTCGACCTCCGTCGCCGGGTCGACCGGTGGCTCCGCCCGCCGGGCCGCGCGCAGCAGGATGACGCTCACCCCCTGCAGCATGGACGCCAGCAGCGCCATGACGAGCATCACGACGCCGAAGGACAGAGCGGCAACGAGATAGGCGGGCAGCATGGCTACATCGGGATGTTTCCGTGCTTCTTCTGAGGTCGAAGCACTCGTTTGGACCTGACCGTGTCGAGCCACTCGATGAGCAATCGACGCGTCCAAGCCGGCCTGATGACGTCGTCGACCTGCAGGGACTCCGCCGCACGGAAGGGATTGGCGTGCTCTTCGCGATACTGCTGGATCAGGCTTTCGAGGGCAGGCCCGCCCGCCGGATTCTTCGAGCTCCCCTTGTGCACCACCCGCGCCGCTGCCTCCGGCCCCATCACAGCCACCTCCGCCGTCGGCCACGCCAACACCACGTCGGCGCCGAGATCCTTCGAGCACATCGCCAGGTAGGATCCCCCATAGGCCTTTCGCAGAATCACCGTGAGCTTGGGCACCGTCGCCGACGAGTACGCGAACAGCATTTTGGCACCGTGACGAATGATGCCCCCGTGCTCCTGGGCCACACCGGGCAAGAAACCCGGAACGTCGACGAGCGTGACGAGCGGGATATTGTAGACGTTGCATGTGCGAATGAAGCGCGACGCCTTGTCCGATGCGTTGATGTCCAGAGCGCCCGCCATGAACGAAGGTTGGTTCGCCACGAATCCGACGACCATGCCGCCCATGCGGCCGAAACCGATGACGATATTGGGGGCGAACGCCGGTTGCAGCTCGAGAAAATCGGCCCGGTCCGCCAGCCGCGCGATGATCGTGCGCACATCATACGGCTGCCGCGGATCCTCTGGAATCGCAGTGTCGAGCAACCCGTCGTCCACCAGCGGCTCGTCGAAGACGGCGTCGGGAGGCGATTCGAGGTTGTTCGACGGCAGATAATGCAACAGGCGGCGCACCAGGGACACTGCATCGCGCTCGTCGGAGGCGACGAGATGCACGTTGCCGGAAGCGGTTGCGTGCACGGCAGCCCCGCCAAGGTCTTCTTCCGAGATGTCTTCGCCAGTGGCCGCACGGATGACTTCGGGGCCGGTGATGAACATGTGAGAGGTCCGGTCGACCATGATGACGAAGTCGGTGAGCGCGGGAGAGTAGGCAGCACCGCCCGCGCAGGGACCGGCCACTACCGAGATCTGGGGCACCACGCCGGATAGCATCGTGTTGAAGTAGAAGATACGCCCGTATCCCGAAAGCGCCTGGACCCCCTCCTGAATGCGCGCTCCCCCCGAGTCGTTGAATCCCACCACAGGAATGCCCACGCGCAGCGCCCGCTGCAGACACTCCACCACCTTCGCCGCGTGCCGCTCGCCCACCGCGCCGCCCCCCACCGTGAAGTCCTGCGAATACGCCATGACCGGCCGACCGTCGACTTGGCCCTTGCCCGTCACCACGCCGTCCGCAGGCAGCTCCTTGCCCTCCAGCGCGGCACAGCGGTGCTTCGCCCACAGCCCCGTCTCCAGAAACGTGTCGTCGTCGAACAGCAACGCCAGCCGCTCCCGCGCGCCGAGCTTTCCCCGCGCGTGTTGCTTCGCAAGCTTGTCCGCGCCCCCACCGGACATCAGCGCCCCGCGCTTTTCGTCCAGCCACGCATACCGGTTCGTCGCCTGCATCTCAAAAGCTCCACCGCCGTCGACCTGCCGACCTTCGATACGGCCTTCTCCTCAGCCACTCCCGGCGTCCTCGCCAAGCCGTGTCTGAGCGCTTCGGCCGACCTGCCTTCGTCGCTTCGTTCTCACCAGCACGTGCCGCCGTCCGATGAACAGCGCGTCGCGTCGGTACGTTGGCGTTCATCTAACACACTAATACTAGGTCGCAACCACTATCCCATTGAGAATCGAACCGCGAATTGCGCGATTGTCTTGTGCTACGTCACAATCGCCATCGTCCCTTCGCGCAGACTGCGATAGGTAGTAGTCGTTCTTGTGATGTCACGCGGTTCGCGCCCCCCATCCGCCGCTGCCCCCGAATGCCCACCACGCGGATATCAGGCCTTCCGCTCGTTCGCCGGCATCTCCCGCAGACGCGCTGCCCCGGCGCCGAAGGGCGCGCCCGCGGTGTCCGCCCACTGCGACAACAACCCGCATGTGCCCGCACCCAAGGCGTGTTGGCTTGTTGGAAGAACCGCGAACCTGGGAACGGCGCCGCACCCGTCGCGCTGGGAAACACGAGGCAACGGCGACACTGGCGGGCACGCAGCCATCGCACTCAGCGATCGCCGCGCGACGAGAACACCGCACCCACCGTTCGTGCAGCCTCTATCCCGAGCTCCACCACCACCAGCCATGGCATCGCCAGGATGCTGAGGACCGTGCCGGCAATGCCCGAGGGGGACGCTGGCGGCGGAGGGGGAGCACGCCAACCCTCGCGGCGCCTGGGACGTTCCCGGGCGGTGACCAGCCCTGGACCCGTTGTGCGGGTCAGGGCGAGCTGCGCGCTCGTCGCCTCTGGTCCGTCGTTCATGACCCGAGCCTAGCACGCGGGCGCGGCCGCGCATCGCCGATGTGTCACCACGAACCGACCCGGGCGGCCGGCGCGAACGGTCGCCCGCCGGAGCTCCCGGACGCGAAAGGTGCAGCCCGGTTTGCGCTCGGGTGGGGTTGCGGCCTGCCGCGGGCCCATGCAGCTTGTGCGCGAGTTCCTGCAGGATCCGCGCAACACGCCAGGCTTGAAGGTGGATCTTGTCGAGCAGGACGGGTTGTTCGGCAAATCGTCAACCGCACTGGGCTCAGGCTGATCCAGAGAAGTCTTGGCGCACGCCGACGTGATCGCCCCCAATGCATCGCGAACGGAGCGCACTGGGGCAATCCCCGAGACGTGGAGTCAACCGATACGACGAAGTCTGGCGACAAGACGGCACCGGCCATCCCGACGCGCATGCGACGTTCGCGGCGAGGCGCGAGACGCTCGATCGTGCCGAGGACCGTGCCGACAGCGTCCCTTGCCGCCCCGGTGTCGCCCTATCTCGCTCACGGATCGGCTGCGCGCAGCTCGATCAGCACGACCTCTGGCATGACCCCGAGCCGGATGGGGGGGCCTGTCGTTCCCAGCCCCGCACTCACCACGAGCGTGCTGTTCCCCTCCCGGTACACCCCGAGCCGGTAGCGATGCGCCCACGCCGACAGGTTCACCCAACGCGCCAGCAACGGCATAGCTACCTGCCCGCCGTGCGTGTGACCGCTGAGCACCAGCTCGATGCCGTGCGCCGCCGCCGTCGCAAACAACGCCGGGTCGTGCGCCAAGAGCACCACCGGCACCCCGCGTTCGCGTTCCGCCATCGCTTGCGCCAGGTCCGAACGCCCCGTCCAGGCGTCGTCCACGCCGCCGACCATCAGGCGCGATCCGCGTCGTTCGATGAAGAACGAGGCGTTTCGCAGCACCCGCACCCCAGCGTCCTCCAGCAGACCGAACAGGGGCTGCCCGTCGCCAAAGTAGTCATGGTTGCCCGGAACCACCGCGACACCTTCCGGTGCACGCAGCATCCCTACCAGCCGCGCAATCCGATCGTGGAAAGCCACGCCACCGGACACCAGGTCGCCAGTCACCACCACCAGATCCGCCCCCAGCCCGTTCGCATGCCGTATCCAGTTGCGCGTCATGCGCCACGACGTGAACGTGCCCACGTGCAGGTCCGATAGCTGTACGATCCGAAACCCATCGAACGCGCCAGGCAGGCCCCGCAGGCGCACACCAACACGCCTCGTCTTGAGCCGCATCCGGTTGACGAAGATGCCCCACGAGGACAGCGCGAGCCCCGCCAGGTAGGCGCGCCACGCCCACGCCCCCGGCGACGCGGGCGACGGGTCGCCCACGAGCGTCTGCGCCGCGCCGATGGGCAGGGCGACAAGCCACGTCAGCAAGGTCGGCAGCAGCGCACACCAGTGTGCGAAGTAGGGGAGCTCGATCAGCCACACTCGCCAAGGCGACCTCGGCTTGTCCGGAAACGTGTCGAGGACGATGGGGCGAAATGCCAAGGCTAGCGCCAGCGACGCCACCACCGCCAGCCCGCCCGCCTGCGGGAGCTGCCAAGCCCGTGCCGCGTGCCACCATGCCGCCGCGCCCGATGCGTGCAACACAGCAGTGATGCCCAGCAGCACGCCCTGAAACGTCGGCCGCCATACCCGCGGCGCCTCGCGCGCCCCCGAGCGCACGCTCGCCACCGGCGGCGCGGAGCTTCGAGGAACCTCGGCGCTCAAACCGCCTCCCGCAACGTGAACCCACGGGCATCACGCGGGCGACCAGACCACCGTTTCCTTGCAGGACGCGCTTCCATGTCGATGCATCATGACGTAGCACACGCCGCTCTGCCGCCTCCGCATTCGCCACGCCCGCAGCACCAGCCAGAGAGCACGCAAGAGAACAACCCGTTCGGGCGTCGGCCCCCTCCCGTCGAGCAGGCCTGCAATCGAGCACCGCGCGGCTGCCTTCAGCCCGGCATGCAGGCGTTGGATCGCATCGTGTGAGGCGCGCAACCAGCGTCTTGGATGGCCTGGGCGATCGCGCGCAGCAGAGCGCGTTTCAAGCGCCCGACCGGTCGCCGCCCATGCGCGACACAAGTCGTCAGCCCGCCCGCACCACGTCGGCAACCAGACCGTCTTCCGCGAGAAACAGCATCCCCTGTGCCGTCGCCCCCAACGCGATGAATCTCGAAGCGACCTCGTACTCCGGCAGGACACGCTCCCAGCACGATCCATCATGGCGCAACACTCGCCCCGCCGCCCCCGCCGCCCACATCACGCCGCTGGTGTCCGGTCCCACCACGTACAGATCTCGCGTCGTCTCCACCCGCTCGATCGTCACGTCCAACCCGTCCGAGATCGCCAGCGCATGGCCCCCACTGCCGACCGCGCAGGCTCCACCCGCAGGTTTCGTCGCAAGCCCATAGAGATGCCCCGTCCTCGCCCACTGCAGCGGCGTGTGCGCAGGAGGACGCAGATGCAACAACGTACCGGCATCCCCGCAGGCCAGCATGGAGCCGTCGGCCAGCCGGGTCACGTCCCGCAGCGGCGCAGGCCAGTCGACGATCCACGGACGCTCATTGCCAGCGCGACGCCCCACGAGCACCACGCCGGTCTGCCGCGACACACGCTCGCCGACCAGCACCACCGTATCGTGGTCGAGCATGCATGCGCCGCTCAATCGAAGGTCCGGATCGCGAACGCCCCATGGCTCGATCTGCCCCGTATGCGAGAGCGTCGCCACCCAACCGCGGTCGCCGAACAGCAGGATTCGACCGTCCAGCGTGCGGATCATCCCGCGCCCCTGATCGTCGTGCATGCCCGAGACGGGGGGCAAGCACGACCACGCACGCTCCGCGAACCGATACAGGCCGCCGACACCCAGCGCGATCATCGAGCCGTCGCCGCCGACCAGCGCAGCCCGCATCTGCATGCCGCGGGTGGAACCCACGAGCACGCGAAGCACGGCGCGCGCACCCGACGGACCATGCGCCGACGGTGGGTGCGCACCCACCGACGGTCCGGGCAGGGCTGATGCCATGCCGCGCTCCCAGGTTCCCAGGTCGGCATCCGACGACCTTCGTTGGACCATCCCCGCCGTCGCACCGCGCGACGCCCGCGCCTCGGCCATGCGCAGCACGGGCTCGATGGCGTCCCACAGCGCACGGCAGCTCGCGTGACGCTGCGCCGGGTCGGGCTGCAACGCGCGACCGATCTCCGCGTCCAGCAGGTCGATCAGGTCGTGCTGGTGCTGCAGCTCCGGCGCCATCGTGGACGAAACCGCGCGCAACGACGGTCGCGGGCCGGCCAAGATCCGCGTGATCACACGCAGCGGGTTCTCGCCGTCTTGGTACGGAAACGCCGTCCGTCCTCCGATCGTCTCGTACACGATCGCGCCGAGGCTGAAGACGTCCGTGCGCTCGGACACACGCTCATTGCCGTGCTCGTACTGCTCGGGCGGTGCGTAGCCGAGCGTGGCCCCGGCGATGGCCGCCGTCTGCGTGAGCTTGAGATCCACAAGCTTCACCAGCCCGAAGTCCGTTACCTTCGCGATCTCCTGACCCGCCTGCTGCGCGATGAGGATGTTCGACGGCTTCAGATCGCGATGCACCACGCGATGGGCGTGGACGGTTTCGAGGGCGCGCACCACCTGCCGCAGGATCCGGCGTGCGCGGGAGACAGGCAGCGCACACGCCGGCGGCCCTTGCAGCAGATCCGCCAGAGTCGGACCATCCACGTACTCGAGCACCGTGAACGGCAGCTCGACCATGTCCGCGTCCGACGCCCCAGGAACCCGCAGCGATGCAACCCCGTGATCGTAGAACCTCACCACGTTGGGCGATGGGGCCGGCTGTGCACCGATGAAGCGCAATACCTCCGCCTCCCGGCGGAACCTCACCAGCGTCTCCTGCGTCACGCTGTCGGGACGAAGCATCTTGACGACGATCCACATGCCGTCGGGCTCGTCGTAGTTGGCCTTGTAGACCCACCCCTGCCCGCCTTCCCCCAGCAGCTCACGCAGGTGGAAGCGCACGCCGGCCGTTCCGGTGAGCGACCCGCCCACCAGACTGTCCCGCAACGCGGCCCAACCGGAGTCGCCGACTTGGTGCATCTCAGTGTTGGCCAGTACCGCGCGCGGGCGCCACGTTCAATCGTGGTCGTCAGAGCATCCCCGGCAACATGCTATTTCCTGGGTGCTTTCCTTCGGCCTGACCCCCACTGGCCGGCGGCCGCGTCAGCCCGCGTCGATGAGCTTCAGCAACGTTTCGCGGTTGGTCAGACCTACGTGCTGCCCCACCCGCTCGCCGTTCTTGAACACCATCACCGTCGGCACGCCCCGAATACCGTACCTCGCCGTGACATTGGGCGACGTGTCGATGTCGAGCTTGCCCACCTTGACGCGGCCTTCGAGCTCGTCGGCGAGCTTCTCCACGATCGGTGAGAGCAGCTTGCACGGGCCACACCACGCCGCCGTGAAGTCGATCAGCACCGGCTGCGTGGCCTTCAAGACCTCCTCTTCGAAGTTCTGGTCTGTGAAGGTGTGAAGATTCTTGGACATGCCCATCGAAAACCTCTGCTTGTCGGGACGCGGGAGGCAGGCTCCTGCCGTGTGGAAACTCCGATGCCGCGACCCTACGAATGCGTTGCTCGCCGGTCAAGGGCATCGCACCGGCAACCGCCACCCCATCCAGCCCGCAGACCCCCTAACCTTCCCTCGCTCACGTCTGCGCAAGTCGTCTCCTGGCCTCTCGCGCAAGCCGCGCCGCCCCCCGGTCGAACGAGAAACTTTCCCTGCCCGAACGCCCGATCGTACACATCTCCTATGCGTCGACCCGCCCTCCTCGCCCTGCTCGGCATCCTCGCCGCGTGCACCGAGACATCCCGGCCACAAGACGCCACCAGCCATCCGGCCTCAAGCCCCGCGCCGACCCGACCTCCAACTCCCCCCCACGCCAGCCGTATCACCACGCCCCTCGCCACCGCTGCCTCCAGCCCCCTCGCCCCTGCGTCGTCCGCTGCGTCGTCCTCACCGCCCGCACCCTCCACCGTCATCCCCGAGGACATGCTCGGCGTTCCAGGCGGAACCTTCATCATGGGCCTCGACGACAAGGGCGAGATGGACGAACGCCCCGCCCACCTCGTCACCGTCCAGCCCTTCCTCCTGGACAAGACCGAGGTCACCAATGAGGCCTACTACCGTTGCGTCGAAGCTCAGGTCTGCCGTCCCCACTCGCCCGGGAACGCGCGGGCCAACAAGCTCGGCGACGACAAGCTGTTCCGCCATCCACGCCAGCCGATCAGCGGCGTGTCGCAGTCCGATGCCGTCAAGTACTGCGCCTGGCTAGGACGGCGCTTGCCCACGGAGGCCGAATGGGAGCACGCCGCGCGAGGGTTCGACGGGCGCTTGTATCCATGGGGAAACGAGAAACCCACCGAGGAGCTCGCCGTGTTCCGCAGCAGCGTGACGCAAGAGGTCGGGACGCATCCCGAGGGCGCGGGGCCGTACGGTCACCTCGACCTTGCGGGCAATGTGTGGGAATGGGTCGCGGACCACTACGACCCGTATGCCTACAAGCGGGAGACCGCCGCCCGCGGGATACCGGGTTCCTGCGAGCAGATCCTCGAGGCCCAGGCCGAGCTCAAGCGCAACCACATGCAGGGCTACACCGGATCGAACCCCATCCCCGACGAGTGCGAGTACGTGCTGCGCGGCGGCGCGTTCAACTACGGCGCTTGGGGCCTGCGCAGCTCCAACCGCGTCCACCACCCCGGCCACTTCCGCCTCGTCATGAGCGGCTTCCGATGCGCAATGGACTGGCCTGGCGGCCCGGTCGAGGATAGGTCAGGGAACTAACCACACCATGGACGCCAACCTACTCCGATCCTACCTGTCCACCGTCTACGAGCTCCCCGGCCCCAACGGCCTGATCGCCGTTTCCCTCGACGGTGACGTCAGCGTCGATCCCACGACGCTCCCCGAACCGCTCACGCGCACGTTCGCGCTGCTCACCGCGTACAACCCGCGCTCCATGCTCCTGCCCAAGCGGGTCAACGAGTCACGCCACCAGGTGCTCCGCGATCTGCTCATCCTCGGCGTCTATCGCGTCGAGCAATGCGTCGGCTACGAAGACGAGCCCGAAGGCGTGTGGCGTGAGCCCGTCTGGTTCGTGCACAACATGGACCGCGAAGAAGCCAAGTCCTTCGGCAGAGTCTTCCGCCAGAACACCATCGTCTATTCGACCGGAGGACGTCCCGAGCTGATCGTCACCGACCCGACGTGCGATGAGCTGGGACGGTCGTTCCCCGGCAACTGGCGCGTTCGCGTCTAGCCTAGCGCAGCTCGCTCGCGTGCCCGCGTCGCCGCGCGCCACGTGGCGGACGTGCTACACGCCCAGCTCTTCCACGAACACGCAGAGCAGCTCTCCGACGCTGGCCGCGTGGGCAATACAGCCGTCGGGCCGGTTCGGGGCGTCGCCGTCCGCGAGCTCCGGGATCTGACCCAGCGCGAGATGGTTCGCCATCATGCCCTCGACCACCGCACGAATGCTCGCCATGCGAGCGCTGTCGCCCGAATAGGCATGCTTGACCGCGCGCACGTATGCCCCCATCAGCGACGGCCACACCGTTCCTTGATGATAGGCCCGGTCGCGGTCGAGGATGCCCCCTGCGTAGCGCCCGCGATAGCCGTCCTCGTACGGGGCCAACGTGCGCACCCCCGCCGGAGTGAGCAGGTCTCGCTCGCACCGCGCGACGATCGACACCGCCTGGTCCTGGGTGAAGCAGTCCGGATCCGCGGCGAGCGCGAGCAGCGCGTTGGGTCGAATCCGCGCGTCCACCCATGCATCGGGACCATCCTTGGCTTCGGAGATCACGTCGTACGGATAGTCGGTGGCAGGGCACCAGAACCGCGTACGGAAAGCCTCGCGCGCCTTGTCCCGCGCCGCCGCCGCGCGCTGCGCAAGCTCCTTTTGCCCCTGCTGATCCGCCAACCAGCTCAACGTGTCGCACGCCCTCGACCACGCTGCCTGAATCTCCACAGGAAGCCCGGCACGCGACGTCACCGGGACATTGTCCACCCTTGCGTCCATCCACGTCAGCGACGTGCCCGGCCCGCCCGCGGCAACCAGCCCGTCCTGCGTCACATGAATCCGATCCACCGTCCCCTGCACGAACGCTTCGAAGATCGAAGCGAGCGCGGGCATCAGCACCTTGCTCACGAAGGCATCCGTCGGGCCGAGCAGACGAGCCATGCGACGCGCTACACCAAACAGCAGGAGCGACGCATCGACCGAGTGATACTCCGCCGGGCGACCATCATCCGGAAGACGATTGGGCAGGAGGCCGTCCTTCATGTGCCCGATGAGGGCCTCGACGACGGCGCACGCGGCTTGCACCCGCCCGGTCGTCAGATACAGCCCCGGCAGCGCGACGAGCGTGTGGCGGCCCCAGACCTCGAACCACGGGAACCCCGCGATCACGCCCGGAGAAGGCGCCAGGTCCGCGCGGAACAGGTCCGCAGCGACCGACAAGGACCGAACCGCCCACGGCCGGTGCGCGCCAGGATCGCACCTGCGGATGGCCTCGGCCGCCTCCTCGAGCAGTTCGTCTTCGGAACGATCGGGCAGGCCGCCAACCGCACAGACCAGATACGCCGGCGTGTCGGGCTGCAGCGTCTGACGGAACACGCCGGGTGTCCACAGGTCTTCCTGGAAGGCAAGTCCGCGCGACTGCTCGGTCAAGTACTCGAAGCGGCGCCACCAGTCCGGCGAGCCGACGAAGATGCCGTGGTGGCGGAAGGACACCTTGGGCATGGTCGGCACCGGACGCACCGTGACCTCGTGCTGGCGCAGCTCGACGCGTTGGATCATCGCGCCGTGCTCGTGCACCAGGTCGTGGAACGGGCGCATCGCCAGCAGCGGACGAAACTCCGCCGCCATCGGCATCGAGCCCTTCCATACGTATCGCAGCACCACCGCGTTCTGCCCGCGCACCAGCGCCAGCGTCTGCTCGAGCTGCCCACCGTTGACGTCGAATGTCCATCTGGGCAGCGGATCCTGCGCGAAGTGCGTCAGGTACCGATACCCTCCAGTCGGCACCACGCCCGGAAACTGGTGCGTCCACAGCTCGGACACCTTGTCCGGCGTGTGCAGTGTGGCATCGACGTGAGACAGTACGACGTGCCTCCGCCGGGGTGGATCGAGCGCCGCGACCAGCAAGCCGTGATATCGACGCGTGTGCATCTGCGCCACGGTCGACGACGCGTACGCGCCTGCGCCGTTGCCGTGAATCCATTCGACGCGCGCGCGATCCAGATCGCCTGCGACACGCACGCTCGGCCAGACGAAGTCGCTCATCTCACCCGCTCCGTGTCGGGGCGGTGTGTCCTGTCATCCACTTGCACAACATCCGGTTCCCCCGCGAACCCGTTCCGATGGCTCGATGCTCACGCATCCAGCGCCGCGCTGCGCCTGCCAGGCAGGCGCCGGTCCCTATAGCAGATCCCGGTCGCCTTGGTCACTCGAACATCCGTTGCGATCGCTCGCACCATGTTCCCCGTGACGCAACGCGTGACGGCCGTGGTCTGCTTGTCGCAATCATTGCGAGCGCGTCGCCCGTTCCTGTCCGAACAGGCTGCTGTCCCCCATCGTGCCTTCCACCACCGTATGCAGCCGTCCACGCAGAAGTCTCACGGTCACGTGCGCACCCACGACAACGTCGTTGCTGTCCACCAGCGCACGCCCGTCTTGCCCGGTGGCCACGGCGTAGCCACGTGCAAGAACCGCCAGCGGCGACAGGGCCTGAAGTCTGCTCTCATGGTTCCGCAACCGTGACGACTCCTGCGTGACACGGGCACGGACCGACGCCGTCATCCGTGCCGTCAGCGCATCGACCTGCGCCTGCGTGCGAGCGAGCACGGTTCTCGGATGGCTGGCGACCAGACGGCGCTCCCACCGGTCGAGGAGCGCGGCGCGTCGATTCACCGACGTCCGGATGGAAGCCTCGAGTCGCGCGGTGAGGTCGTCGACCTGCTGCTGGCGCTCCGCGATGCGGACCCTCGGGTCGCCCATGCGCCGAACCCACCGTTCGAGCAGGGCGCGATCCTCCACCAGACGCGCGTGCATGGCGCGGCGAAGCCTTACCTGGAGCTGCGCGAGCGTGCCAATCTGCGCCTCGCGGTCCGCCACCACCAGCTCCGCCGCCTGCGACGGCGTCGATGCGCGGGCGTCGGCCGCGAGGTCGGTGAGCGTGACGTCGACCTCGTGCCCCACGGCGCTGACCACCGGCACCTTGCACGCCGCCACGCGCCGGACCACGAGCTCGTCGTTGAACGGCATGAGGTCTTCGAACGAACCGCCGCCACGTCCGATGATGATCACGTCGAGCCCGCGCACGCGCTCGATCAGGTCGAGGGCCGCCACGATGGACGCGGGCGCCTCTTCGCCTTGCACGACGGTCGGCGACAGGATGATGCGCACCGCGCCCCGGCGGAATGCCACGCGCACGATATCGTGGATGACCGCGCCCGTTGCGCTGGTCACGACACCGACCACGCGCGCGTCGGACGGCACACGCTTCTTGCGATCGGAGGCGAAGAGTCCTTCTGCCGTGAGGCGCTGCTTGAGTCGTTCGAGCGCTTCGAGCAAGGCGCCCCGGCCAGCAGGACGCACCGCCTCCACTACGAGCTGCAGCTTGCCTCGCGGCGCCCAGATGGTGGCCTTGCCTCGCACCACGACGCGCGTTCCTTCCAGCAGGTAGCGGCGCGATCGCAACGCCGCATCCCGGTACGCCACCGCGTCGATGACCGCGTCTTCGTTCTCGTCCTTGAGCGTGAAGTACGCATGTCCGCTCGCCGCGATCTTGACCGCGCCCACCTCGCCCTGCACCCATGCGCCCGCGCTCACCCCCTCCACGGCACGCTTGAGCATCCGGTCCAGATCCCCCACGCTCAGCGGCTCGTCCGTGCCGTCGGACTTTGGAACGCGAACGACGACGCCTGTCACCTGGCCCTCTCGATCTGCATCGCGGCGACCATACGCAATCACGATCGGCTTCGCAATCCAGCTCCGGCAGGCCCGCCCCGCGCCGCCGTTCCCTCTCGCGCCCAGTCGCGCTACAAGCCGCCCATGTTCTCCAAGGTGCTCGTCGCCAACCGTGGTGAAATCGCCTGCCGCGTCATCCGCACGCTGCGCGAGATGGGAATCCGATCCGTCGCCGTCTACTCCGACGTCGACCGAGGTGCGCTGCACGTTCGTATGGCTGACGAAGCGGTGCTCATCGGCGAAGCGCCGGCCGCCGCGAGCTATCTGCGCGTGGACCGCGTCATCGAGGCGGCGAAGAAGACCGGCGCCGAGGCAGTGCATCCCGGCTACGGCTTCCTTTCTGAGAACGCCGCGTTTGCCCGCGCGTGCGCCGATGCCGGCATCGTGTTCGTGGGGCCCCCTGCCGCCGCGATCGAGGCCATGGGATCCAAGACCGCGGCCCGCGATCTCATGGCAAAGGCCGGCGTCCCCATCGTGCCGGGCGCAACCTGCGCAAGCGTCGACGAAGCCCTGCATCAGGCGCGCAAGCTCGGCTACCCGGTTATGATCAAAGCCTCGGCAGGCGGCGGCGGAAAAGGCATGCGCCTCGTCCACAAGCCCGAGGACCTGCCCGCCTCGTGGGACCGCGCCCGCAGCGAGTCCAAGAAAGCGTTCGGCGACGACACCGTCTACCTCGAAAAAGCCATCGTGCAGCCCCGCCACGTCGAGATCCAGGTCCTGGGCGACCAGCACGGCAACGTGGTCCACCTCTTCGAGCGCGATTGCTCCATCCAGCGACGCCATCAGAAGGTCGTCGAGGAAACGCCCTGTCCCGTGCTCCCTCCCGAAACCGCCGCGAAGATGGGCGAGATCGCCGTCAGGGGCGCGAAGGCCGTCGGCTACTACTCCGCCGGCACCTTCGAGTTCCTTCTCGCACCCGACAAGAGCTTCTACTTCCTTGAGATGAATACCCGCCTGCAGGTCGAGCACCCCATCACCGAGTGGATCACCGGCGTCGACCTCGTACGCCAGATGCTGCTCGTCGCAGCCGGCGAGAAGCTCGCCTTCTCTCAGCAGGACATCGTCCGGCGCGGCGCATCGATCGAATGCCGCGTCTACGCCGAAGACCCATCCAACAACTTCTTGCCGAGCCCCGGCAAGATCGCTGCTTTGCGCGTGCCAAGCGGACCGGGCGTGCGCGACGACAGCGGCGCCTACCCCGGATGCACCGTCTCCAGCTACTACGATCCGCTCATCTCCAAGCTCTCGGTCTGGGCTCCCACCCGCGCCGAGGCCGTCGCCCGGATGCGTCGCGCCTTGTCCGAATACGTGGTCACCGGCATCCGCACCAACCTCGCCTTCCACGACAAGCTCATGACCCACCCCGACTTCGTGCAAGGCAACTACGACACCGGCTTCATCGACCGCAACAAGGCCCGTCTGCTCGGCTACACCAACGTGCCCGAGCAGGACCGCGACGCGTTCGCCGTCGCCATCGCGATCGCCGCCGCCAACCTCGAGCGAGCCCAGGGGCACACCGCGCGGCAAGGCACAGAGGAAGCCTCAAGGCTGTCGCCCTGGGTCGCGGCTCACCGCGCCCGCAAAACCCTTCTGGCCTGACCTCCGATCAGATGCCGCTGTCGGGCGGTATCACCCCGCCGTCGGGTAGCGCGCACTCCGGCTGGCACTCCTTGTTCACGCAGCTTGCCACGTTCAACGCAATCTGCACGGCCGGGTCCGTGTAGCTCGTGATCCCGGACTGCTGCAAGCAGCCGAACGCGCAGCTCGTGTTCACGCCACCCATCCCGCTTCCGTCGATGCATCCTTCGGTGAACAGGCACAGAACCAGCGTGCGACAAGCGTCGTCCTGCTCGCACGACGACATCTCCTGGTTGCATTGCACCGCGGCGCAGTCGTAACAGGTCTGTATCGTCGCTCCCGCGTCGTTCAGCGCAACGTCCGGCATGGTGAGATCGAACAGGCTGCCGTCGGACACCTGCCCGTCCGGCGCCGAGGTCTCCTCGACGGATTGGTCGACCGACGCATCGGCTTGCTCGACATCGGGGTGATCGGCGTCGACGCTTGCTTCGCCTGCTTCCGCCGCAGCCTCGGGCTCCGCTTCCGGCAGCGCGGAGTCCACGATGCTTCCGCCTCCGGGCGGGTTGGTCGACTCGGAGGTCGAACCGCTACAGCCACCAGTCATGGCGGCAGCCGCCGTGACGGCAAACCATACGAGAATCGTCCGCGCGCTGTGCATGCGACACCTCCACGAGGTCGCCCCGTGGTTGGGGATTGCCTCAACCATAGACGCGCAAGGAGGGGTCGTCCACCCACGGCGGGCCACGCGGGCGCGGCTCCATGGTCGGAGATTGTTCGGCGCCGCCTCTCCGCATTGCTCGGCACCCGGCCCACTTGCCCACCAGCTCCGGCGGCGCCTCGCTCGAATCTTCGAGACGCTTCTCACCAAGGCCAGGTACCCGTTTGGCAACCGAACCAACCGGACCAGCCGGAAACGCATCCCTCGATGGAGCTGACAACAGATCCGTCGACGAGGGCGAGGAACTCGATGGCGTGTCGATAGACGTCAAGGCGTTGGAAGCTCGGCACGCCATGCTATCGGCCAGCACTGCTCAGCCGTTGTGCACAAGCGCGCGCTCGTCCAAGTAGCTCGTCCCAGTCCGCGTCGCCGTCGCAGTCAAGGTCCACGCCCACGGAACGTGCCACGGCAGCAGCGACGAGCAGCCCCCCGCCAAGCATCCTGCATCGAGCACCCCCATTCGGGTATCCACCAGTTCTGACAGCCAGCTCCTGGCCGCCACACGTCCAGGGAACGTCCCACGGCAGCAGCGACGCGCATCCTGCATCGAGCACCCCCATTCGGGTATCCACCAGTTCTGACAGCCAGCTCCTGGCTGTCCACGGCCAGCTCCTGGCTGTCCACGGCCAGCTCCTGGCTGTCCACGGCCAGCTCCTGGCTGTCCACGGCCAGCTCCTGGCTGTCCACGGCCAGCTCCTGGCTGTCCACGGCCAGCTCCTGGCTGTCCAACGGAAGGTTGCTACGCGGCACCTGCCGCCCGTCGCCGGCATCGCGATGCGCACGGTCGCGAGGGCACCACTGCAAGACAGCCTGCTATTGTGCTCAATCGCCTGCCAAGTCGCGCGACAAGCGATCGCCCACGCGTGCTGGCTCCGGGCGTGCCGTGGCG
>Ga0272446_1000170_pt1 | contig 97225 bp, 97 predicted proteins | sample YNPCB0061_FD_194587 | JGI IMG/M metagenome (GOLD analysis project Ga0272446, IMG submission 194587) | Hot spring microbial mat communities from Yellowstone National Park, WY, United States - YNP-CB-006-1 | ecosystem: Environmental > Aquatic > Thermal springs > Hot (42-90C) > Sediment | place...
AAAGTCTACTGCTCCAAGTGATCTCGCTTTTTTAATATCTTCTGTTTGATTTAAATTTGAAATAACAATTACAGGAATTTTAAAACCCGCTGCATTTACTTCTTCTAGAAAAGTAAACCCATCTTTTACTGGCATTACCATGTCAAGCAAAATCAAATCATATTTCTCCGATTTCACTTTTCCAAGTCCTTCATCTCCATTATAAGCTGCATCTACTAAGTATCCTTCGTGAATTAACTTGAGCTGTAGTGCTTTTGAAATAGCTTTTTCGTCTTCAACGATTATTATTTTTTTATTCGATTTATCCATGATTCTCTACAAGTTTATACGGTTCTAAAAAAAAAGAAGCTTCAGAATCTCTGTAGCTCGCAAGTTTATAAAGAAAACAGATTACCTCTGTACTGAGACTGTCTTTCCATTTTCTGCGTTTGGTGCAGCTATCTGGATTCTGTTACTTGCTGTTGTGCAAATTGTGTAACCGGTATTTGCTGCAGTTCCTCCAGATGGATCAATAGGAATTGCTGCGATATAATCGGAAACCAGGGTTCCGGCGAGATTAACATTACCAGAGCCAGTACCAATAGCAGCCGGAGTACTTGAACATGCAGGGATAGTTCCAAGTCCACCTAAAGTATTACCTGCAGTTGCAAGGTATTGGGTGACTGCATCTAGAATAGCTTTAACATCAGAGCTTCTCTGAGCATTTCTGGTATCTGCGAAGTTTTTTGCAGGATTGATTGCAACTATTGTTACGGCAGCAAGTATTGCTATTAGCGCTACTACTACCAGGATTTCTATTAATGTAAACCCTTTTGTTTTTTTTGTGTTTGTCATTTTTTTTATATATTATTTATCTTTGTACTGAAATATTTTTTCCATTTTCTGCATATGGCGCAGCAATTTGCAATCTATTACTCGCTGTAATGCAAATTGTATATCCAGTACTTCCTGCAGTTCCGACAGATGGGTCAAAGGGGATTGCCACAATATATGTTGGCACAAGTGGTGCAGCAAGGTTAACATTTCCTGAATTTGTCCCAATTGTTGCAACTGTTGGGCATGTTGGTATTGTGCCAAGACCAGAAAGGGTATTACCTTGTGTTGCAAGATATTGAGTAGAAGCATCCAGTAATGTTGCAACATCCGCACTTCTTTGAGCGTTTCTTGTGTCTCCAAAGTTCTTTGCAGGATTAATTGCAACTATTGTTACAGCAGCGAGTATTGCTATGAGCGCTACTACTACCAGGATTTCTATAAGGGTAAAACCCCTAATTTTTTTATTTCCCATAATTATTATTATCTATACGGAATCATACTATAAATTGTATAGCGAAAATCAAGATTTTATATATTGGATATTTACAAGCTAATCTGTATCTACTGTTCAAATTCGCAATACATTATCATTTATGGCAAAATTTGCATATGAAATTAGTTAGTTGGAATGTAAATGGAATCAGGGCAATTGTTAAAAAAGGTTTTCATGATTTTTTTAAAGAATACGAACCAAATATTTTAGCGTTACAAGAAACGAAAGCTCATATTAGTCAACTTGACGATAAAATAGTCAATTACAAGAACTATAATTCCTTTTGGTCATCACCTATTGAAAAAAAAGGATATAGCGGCACAGCTGTATTTTCTAATATTGACGTTATTAAAGCTACTGAATTGAATTCAGATCCAATAATGAGGAATGAGGGAAGAATATTACAACTTGAATTTGAAAACTTTTATTTTCTAAATGTTTATTTTCCAAACGGCGGAGGCGGAACTCATCGTCTGGAATATAAACTGGAATTTTATAATGAATTCTTAAAAGTTATAAAAAAGCTTGAAAAAACAAAACCCGTAATTTTTTGTGGAGATGTAAATACTGCTCATAAAGAAATAGATCTTGCGAGACCAAAGGAAAATGTAAATGTATCAGGGTTTATGCCAATTGAAAGAGCATGGATAGACCAAGTAATAGCTGAAGGATTTGTTGATTGTTTCAGAGAATTTAATACAGAACCAGAGAATTATACCTGGTGGGATATGAAATCTCGTGCTCGAGAAAGAAATGTAGGCTGGAGAATCGATTATTTTTTTGTATCAAAAGAATTAAAGAAGAAAATTAAGAATTGCTACCACCTCACAAATGTAATGGGAAGTGATCATTGTCCTGTGGTTTTGGAAATTGAATTGCCATTTGAAGAAACCAATAAAACTTCTTTAGCTCAAGAAAGTAATAAGGAACATTTACTTTTCTAAATTTACGGATAATAAATTATTGCAATTTTGTCAGAATCAGTTGAAACATTATTTGATAAATCATAATCCTCACCATGGCTACCATCATATGTTACAGAGGCACTAACCGCGAAAACAGTTACATTATTTGGTATTGGAAATGAAATCCTAAGTCCAAATAGTATAGTCACAGTTTCGCCTGATCCTAACGAACCAATATTAATCAGACAAATTGAACCAGAGGAAGTTCCAGAACAATGCCAATTAGGGTTTGGAGAGGGATTATGAATTGAGTACTCTGGAATAGTTACGCTTATAGTGATGTTTTTCGTATCTATATGACCATTATTTGTAACAACAATTGAATAAGTAGTGGGTTTTCCAGGCTTTACTATTTCGAGGTTATTTGAAATAGAAACTGCGAGATCAGGTTTACCGAGATTAAGTGTCGCAAATGCACTAATCGGACCATAAACTCTCTTCCCAGGGATATCTCCTTCCAGCGATGAACCTGTAACACTTGAATAGCTTACATAAGACTCGCCATTATTGTAATGGTTTTTTAATACTACTGAATATTCAAATACCACAGTTTCTCCAGGGGCAATAAATGTATTCATTTTCGAAATAAATAAAATTACTTCATTCCCATCAATATTTGATATCTGAGCATCAAAATTATTGGGTATTAGATCAGCTGTAAGATTTGAAAATTTACTTCCTACAAGACTATTATCTCTAAGCGTTACTTCATATGAATTGGCATTACCAGTATTTTGTAATGTTACCTTTATCCTGACGATGTCATTTGGACCTGCAGACAAAGGTAAAAACTCTTTAACAATACCAAGTTCTGGGGATGCAATATTTGTTACCAAATCAGCAGGACTAATTGCTGGATAATTAATATCATCTTTTATCCCGTCACCATTATTTATTGACACAGAATTTACAATTTGGGAAATAGGTTGTAGCGAAGCTGGAGTAGCATTAATCCTAATAGAAAAATATAAAATGCCACTGGTCTTTGCAGAAATGTATGGGATAGTAAAACTACAAAGATTTCCTGATAGATCATGATCCGAACAAGTCCAACCATTTGTACTATCTGCAAAATTAAATGTAGTAAATATTGGGAGTCGCTCTGTAACAACAACATTTTGAGCATCTCTCAATCCGTCATTTGTATAATCAAACCTATAAACTACTGTACCTCCCTCAACAAAATGATTTTCAGTTGTGGTTTGAGTGAGTTTTATTTGGGGGTATGCTCTTATTGTGTTTATATCAGTCGCTTCATTATTAGATAAATTTGTATCTAAATTTTCTGATTCCCTTATTATTACAAATGCTATTAACTCTTGAGTTGTGGGGTTAAAACTGCTTGATGTAAGTACAGAAATAGTAACACTTTGGGAAAATAATGAATCTATTGATTCTATTTGGAAATTACAGACGCTTGTTTGACAGACCCATCCAGCAGTACTGGAATCCAAAGCAATTGTGGTATACGAAGGAATATTAAAAGACAAATATACATTTTTTGCTTTAACTGAACCAAAATTATCAATAGTAATTTTATAGTTCAGGATTTGACTTGCTTCAACAAACTCCTCATTGTCAGTGATTGTCACCGCTAGGTCTATACCTGATTCTGCTTGGATATTTATTTTTTCTAGCTTTGTTGCTTGATTTTTTAAGGAAGATTCATAAACTCCTGCTCTATAGAATTCATTAGAAACAGAAATTACTAGAAAAATAAAAATTATAGAAATAAATAACAATCCAAAAGATGGGAGTATGATATTCAATTTAAATCTACCCTCACCCCTCATTAATCTAAAGCTTATAGAAATTTTTTATAGAAATCAAATTAGTTATTTATTCCTCAACAACACTGCTCTTCTTTTTCATAATTGGCAGACCAGTCCTTGCGTTTTCTATAACTTCATAACCTTCAGGCAATTCATCCACGGCTCCTTCTTTAATCTCTTTTGCAAAAAAATATATTTTTCGAGTACCATTTTTACCAGCTTGTCTAGCGTGCAAATAATAGCTTTGTCCTTTTGAATTTATATACTTATATGCCATATTTTTTTAAAAATATAATAGTGGAGTATACATTAGTAACAGAAATATAAAATATGCTATCTCTATTCTTTCATTCAAGTACCGCTAATAGTAAAATTCCTCAATTAAGTTTTCACTAATATCTTGATCTAGAATTTCATTACCATCGCCAAGCTCACCAATCGTCTTATCCAAAAAGACTAAATAAGACTCCTTATCTAATCTATTCGAGGTGTTTAAATAAAATGAACCAGCAAATACAATCAAAACAAATATGGCAAAGATTCCCAAAATATTTAGCTTACTAAATATTTGAAAACTACGCCCTTTTGTCCTAAGTACTCTTTTTAGAACATTCTTCTTTGCTTTCTCCATGTTAGCGGTGAAAATACTATCGTTCAATTCCTCAGATGAAATTTTTGAAATCAGATTTTCTATAATTTTATTTTCTGACATTGCGATTTAAAATTCTTAATTAATCTATTATTTATCACCTTTGCATTATTTTTTGTTATGTTTAATATCTCTGAAATCTCAGAAAATGATTTATTTTCTTTGTATTTTAATCTAAAAAGTAATTTATCTCTTTCAGATAGCGATTCAAGCATTTTCTCCAAAATATTTTTTAGCTTTCTTTCATTCTTAAAGCTTTTTTCGTTTTTATATTCATCTGCTAATTCTTCTACAGATTTCTCTGTAAAAATTTCAAAAATCTTATACCGTTTCCTAAGAAAATCATTAGTTTTATTTCTAGCTATTCTAAATGTAAAGTATATGGCATTATCTCTTTCTATTTTGCCCCATGAAGTCCATACTGCTGTAAATACCTCACTTACAATATCTTCGGCATCCTGAAAGTTTGAGGAACGAGAATAAACATAGTTAAAAATACGATCAAAAGAACTCTCATAAAAATCTTTAAACTCGTCCTCCCCATTCATTTCTCAAAAACTTAAATCCGTTGGATTAGAATAATCAGAATCTGGATTAGAATTATCTTGACCTAAATCCCCAATGATTTTATCAATAGCCTCTAAGTCTTCCTTTTGGTCATATGTCAAATCATTAGCGTCATCAATATAATCCTTGTCTGGATCTAGCTCGTTTGTACTATTCTCAATTGTACCAGCTTTGTCATTTATTAAATTTTGAGTTTGCTCATTCTCTCTTTTATTATTGTTTTGTCTTTGCACAAAAAAAATCAAAGCTGTCAAAACTATTAGTACAATAAAAACGCTTCCCGCAATCAATGAGATTATGACAATCTTTTTTTTGTCCATATTAATTAGTTATTTTTCTCAATCTTATTTCTAAGGTCTTTTATATCTGGAATTAAGGTATTTTTTATATATGACGAAATTTCTTTCGCTTTTTCTCTTTGTAATCTTAAACTCTCCTGGAAAGCCTGTAACTTTGCGTCAAATTCTGCCTTATTAGCTCCATTGCATGTTGATGTTCTTAGATCAACAAGTGATTGGACTAATTTTTCGTGTAAAGTTACGAACTCATTCCTCAACTTCGTTAGCTGCTCTCTATCAGCTTTAATTTTTGTTAAGTCATATCCTTTTCCCTCAAGCCTCTTTATAATTTCATCTGCTCTTTGTACTGCTAAATCATGTCTTTTTTGATAAAAATCTCTTCTCGCATTATAAATATTTACTCTCTCATCAACTCTTGACTTGACTCTATCACATCTTGCTTTGGCAATATTGTCTATAATTTGTGTTATTCTTGTAGGTTCGACAGTCCTTGTAGGGCTAACGTTTACACCTTGCGCATATGCAGCGGAATTAAATAAACCGATAACTGGAACAGACATAGCGACTATTCCGAATGTAATTATTTTTGATATTTTCATTTTTTTAATATTAATTAAATATTTGCCTTTCGGCAATCTAGTAATTCGTGAGGGGTTACAGAGCACTATAGTTAGGGGTTTGAAATCTATCTAAATGTTTCATATCGATCTTTCGATAAAAGGAACACTCGTATCCCAAAACCCTTATTAAATTTATAGTTAAATCAAGAAAGTTGTTATAAATGATATAATCTTGTGAATATGAAAAAAATCATCTTCTCTGGTAAAGGGGGAGCAGGTAAAACAACTATAATTTCTTTAATAATTCAAGATTTATTGAATAAAAATAAAAAAGTTTTAGTTATTGATGCAGATCCAGCCTCAAATCTTATCACGTCCCTTGGTTTGGAAAAACCCGAAGTCGAACCTATTGGTGAATATAGCGACCTCATTCCGAATAACTGGGATGATTATTCGGAGGAATTTTTCCAAAAATCAATGGAGAAAAGTATTACAAAAGTCATATCAGAAGGGTTTGAATTTGATTATGGATTTCTTGGGCATCATGCAAACAATTCATGTCTTTGCTCATATAACAATGCTCTAAATTATTTATTGCGACACTTAAGTACTAAAAATACTTATGATTACGTATTTTTAGACCGTGAAGCTGGAGTTGAACACATAAATCGAAGCGTTTATGGTGGTGAAAATGATAGGCTAATTGTTGTTGCATGGCCTACTTCAGAATATATATCGGTAGCAAAGGATATATATGAACTTGCTGATATGCTTGGTACAACCGATAAAAGACTACTCATTATTAATAATGCACCTGGCTTGAATTTTTCAGAAAAAGATATTGATGAATTGCTTTCATCTTTATCATTTGGTAAGTCAGAATATGTTGTAATGCAAAACTTGATTACATTTAAAGGATTACAAAAGCTTCCCGCTCATCAAATTCTTAAGAATTTAGATGAAGAACAACTCAAAACCCTTGAAAAAATAGTTAAGTTTATCGATTAATGAAAATAGAATCCTGTCTAAAGGAATTAGAGAAACTAGATTTAAATCAATATAAGAAAATTGGTATTGTGACATGTATTTCTTCGTCAGCGGGGAATAATTTTGATGCAGAATTGTTGGCAAGTATTTTAACAGAATTAAGAGAAAAGTTTGATGAAGATATAACTATTTTTGAAAAGAAATATAAAGATTCTGATCTTAAAAATATTCCAGATAATATTCATATTTTGTTGAAAAAAAACTCTGTCAGACATATATACATAACGCTCGATAATATTGTCAAAAGAGGGATCACAAAGGGTAGGATTTATAAATATTTGTACTTAAACGAGGATTTTCTTGATACTGATCTGAAAATTATTCTCACAAAAGCATCTATACACAAGCATCATTTCTTCACGTATCCCTTTTCCTGCAAAGAGGAAATTGCCCTTCTTATAGGAACTAGCATCACAGATTGGATTCGGTTTAAAAGATCTGATGTTGTTCAAGTTCTTCGAGCTGAGCTTATTGGGATTTATAATGATTTAATTTCTGAGTTCCCAAATTTGGATTTTTACGGAATCTTGGATGGCAGATCGACTAGGATTTCAAATGAGCATATACCTTTTTTTAGTAAGAAAAAAAATATCGGGATATTGTATGGAAGAGACTTGGACAAAATTGAAAAGAATTTGGGTAAATCTTAGTATTGTTATAAAATAATCTTATGAAACCATATACAGTATTCGGATCATTTACAGCGCATGAAGGAAAGGTTGACGAACTAATCAATATTCTTACTAGTGGCCATGATATGAATTGTTTTCCCGGGTGTAGGGAGTATAGGTTATTTAAAGATTCAGAAAATCAAGATAAGCTTTGGATTTTTGAAGCTTGGGATAACCCTGAAGCTCACAAAGAATCCTTGAATGACGAAATTATCAAAACTCAAATAGAAAAAGCCATGCCACTTATTGAAAGTTTTGGCGAAAATATAACCTTGGTGGAGGTATAATTGTATATTAGGAAAGAAGTTGAAAGGCTTTTTAAAGATTTGCAGAATAGTGAGAGAGAATTCCCCTACGTGGTATACTGGGGCTCTCCTGACCAAATAAAAACCCGGCCAAAAACCTCCCTTTGGTCGGCTCTTGTCCGGATTTTTACTTGGCGGAGAGAGAGGGATTCGAACCCTCGCTAGGGATTTCTCCCTACTACAGGTTTAGCAAACCCGCCCCTTCAGCCACTTGGGTACCTCTCCGCAAAATTCTAATGCTGAAAACCAACCGTTACGGCAGGATGCAAAGAAAGTATACTATAAAATCCTGATTTTGGTTATTTTTTTCTAAAGAATAGCTCCCATGAGGAAATAAGTTCCTGGTTTTGCAAAGCAAGTAGTTCAGCCCTTATCATTGCCATTTTTGCATTCTCTGACGTCCTGAATAGATAAATAATCATAAGCATAAATGTGCCAGTTGTCAGAATGATTATCGTATCAACAAAAATGGAGATATAATCTATCTGGATTTTAAGAATGAAGTAAAAGAATAAATTTTTAAGAATTACGAGAAATGTACTAAAAAGATAGCCTTTATCAACAAAAAGCGATGTAATCAGTATCAGAATAAAAATATCAGCGATTAATCCAAGATTTTGGTAATTTGGCATTGTTGATCCTATGACATATGTAAAAGCAAAATTTAAAGAAATAGAAGTCAAAACTGATATAAAGTAACTAATCTTATTGCCCTTATAACACCCAAAAAGCGAACCAACTAATACTCCCCAAACCAAGATTATCCAAAAAACACTTCTACCTCCATTATTGTAAAAATCATTAAGTGCGATAATTCCAAAACTAATTGTTGATAAAATCATTAACGAAATTACCACGAATGAAAGCTCTGGCTTGATGCCTTTTCTATTTCTACTCTCGATTTCCTCTAACTGTTTTAGAAGCTTTTCTTGTTCACGCGGAAGCAGTTTCATTTGATATATAGATTCAGAATATATGATACTAAAAAATAATTAAATATGTAACTCAAAATGTTAATCATAAATATAATAAGTGAGGATAATAACTTTTCAGCAAAATGATAAAAACTAACCTTTTACTTTTCTAAAAACCATAGCATAGCAATCTTGTCCAAGTACCTGCAATTCAAATCTGCGAGTCATCTGCCAACCAGGGACTTCTATGGTATTAATAAACAAAATTGTTACTTGCCTTAAATTCTTGACTTGATCCAATTTATTAAAAAAATCCGCCATAAAATCAGGATTTAAATTGTATTGTTTCCCAAATGGAAGATTGGTAATAACCAAGTCTCCATAGTTATTTGATTCAAAGAAATCTTCAAGTCTAACTGAGACTTTGCCTTTTAATTTGTTAAACGAGTTTGTAGAGTTAAGATTTTGCTTTGTTGCTTCAATAGCTTCTGAGTTAATATCACTTGCAATTAGTTTTTTAAACTTAAAGTTTTCACAAATCTCGCAAGGTATAGTACCTGCACCACAAAAAGGATCCCAGATAGTATCTTTTGATCTTATTTCAGAAATATATGCTAGTGAATATGCGATAGTTGGTCTTAGTGAGCCGTGGACCCTCGCTACTTTATAGTAGCCATGACGTTTGTCTCTATTGGTTAGTCTTACTGCTACAATTAAACGGTTTTTGATAAGAGTTGTCCATATTTCTTTTTTATCTTCTTCATCAGTTACATCTACTCTTTTGACTAGAGTTTCAAAAAAGCCCTTTATTTCTTTATTCAAATCCATTCGTCGGAATTCATGAGGAGACTTTTTCCTAGTTACAAATCTAAAACTTTTAGTTTTATCAAAAGGGTTCAGCTTATCAAAAAAATAATCCAACTCGCTCTTTAACCCTTTCAAATCAAGTTTTTTGACCACTCCTTTTGCATCAAGCTCAATATTTAAATCCTTGACATAATCAAGCACAAAAAATGCGTCCTCAACAGTTCCTAAAGATTTGTAAAAGTCCAAATTTTCTTCAGACCGCCAATCCAATTGTATAAGCCCGTTCTTATGAGGAACAAAACCAGTATAATCAAGAGAATATTGACCCTTAAACTTCTCTTCGAGTTCAAGTTCTGCAATTTTTTCAACTCCAATTTGTGTTTGTAAAAGAAATTTCATGATTATGGAACTTCGAATCTTGAGCCAAATAATCCTACTAAATTAGTCCAGTTTGAAAAAACATAAAGCAATATAAAGGCCGATAGGATCATAACAAAAAAGAACAATATAAGCCTATACGGAGGGTGGTTTTTATTCTTTATTTTATTTTTGTGTAAATGAAGATTCTTATGTTTTAGATCATGTTCAGAAATCATTTATTCAAGAACCTTTCCATCAAGGGTTATACACTTGCCTGTATCCTTATCTTTATAACCATTTAATGTATTACCGTTCAAGGGATCTTTCCCGGTACATGGATCAGACTTACTACTATTCACTGAAAAACCAATTATTCCAGCTATTATAACAACAATCGCTAAAATAACTCCACCAATGGTATTTATTAAAGGCTGATTACTTTTTTTCTCGCTTGTCTCCATATACCAATATTAGTAGATTTAGAAAATTAATAAATCAAATAAGAAGTCTAAACTTTATCCTCTATTTCCTTTTGCATACGCTCTGAAATCTCTTCAATACTCATAAGCCCTAGGTTTGTGCCGTTTCGTAATCTTACAGAAACAGCTTTATTTTCAATTTCTTTATCACCAACAATGAGCATATATGGCATTTTGTCGACTTGCGCTTTTCTGATCTTATTACCTAAAGATTCATTAACATCGTTAACAGTAACTTTCAACCCTTTATCTCGCAATTGTTTTGCAACCTCTTGAGAATAATCTAGATGTTTGTCAGTAGAAACAGGGATAATAACTGCTTTTTCATAACAAAGCCAAAGCGGGAAATTACCAGCTGTATGCTCAATATAAACTGAAAGAAATCTTTCTATCGAACCAAGCAAGGCTTTGTGTATCATTACCGGAGTTCTTTCTTTTCCATCAGAATCCGTATATGTCAGACCAAATCTTTGCGGTTGAAAATAATCTACTTGCTCAGTTGCACATTGCCATTCTCGCCCCAATGCATCAACAACCATAATATCTATTTTAGGCCCATAGAATGCAGCTTCTCCTTCAGCTATATAATGTTCAAGATTTAACTCTTGTACGACAGAAAGCAACAAATCCTGAGCTTTTTTCCACTCTTCATCAGTTCCCAGATATTTTTCAGGTTTTGATTGATCTTTAAAGGATAATCTACATTTAAATTCCATTTTAAGTAGTGAGTACATTTTAGTCACCAGACTCATTACCATAACAAGTTCTTCCCTAGCTTGTTCTTCTGTACAAAAAATATGTGCATCGTCCTGCATCAGTGAACGAACTCTTGATAAACCTAAAAGCTCACCTGCTTTCTCATCCCGATAATTTGATGTGGATTCATAATATCTTATTGGTAATTCACGATAACTTCTTTTTTGTGATGCATAGATTTGCTGATGATGCGGACAATTCATCGGTTTTATCACGAACTCATCTTCGCTCTGAGAGCTTTTTACATGAAATAAATCATCTTTATACTTATCCCAATGACCAGAAACTTTATATAAATCACTTTTTGTAATATGAGGAATAAATACCTTTTCAAAACCTGCTTCTTCTTGAAGTTTCTCTGATAAACCAAGTAATTGAGATCTTAAATAAGTTCCTCTAGGAGAAAATAAAGGCAAACCTGATCCAACTAATTCCGAAAAAGAAAATAGATCCATTTGCTTACCGAGTTTACGATGGTCACGTTTTTTAGCCTCCTCTTGCTGTTCCAAATAAGCCTCCAATTCGTCCTGAGTTTCAAATGCGACACCGTAGATTCTTGTCATCATAGGTCGTTTTTCATCTCCACGCCAATAAGCGCCTGCAAGATGTGTTAGTTTGAAGGCATTTGGGTTTATCTCAGAAGTATTGTCGATATGAGGTCCTTTGCATAGATCTTTAAAATCCCCATCTGTATAAAAACTTACTTCCTCATCATCGGGTAATTCAGCGGCAAGTTCGGCTTTAAATGGCTGATTTTCTTTGTAAAGCATATCTATTGCCTCAGATTTAGGGATTACTGATTTTTCAAATGGAATATCTTTGGCTATTACACGCCTCATCTCATCTTCAATTTTCTGCAGATCTTCATCATTAATTGGGGTATTGAAGACAAAATCATAATAAAACCCATTATCTATTGCTGGACCTATACCAAGCTTAACGTCTTCGTATAAATGTTTAACTGACTGCGCCATAACATGTGATAAAGAATGGCGGATTTTTTCTATTTTACTATTGTTTTCTTTCATAACTTTTAAATTAACTATATTTATATTTTACTTTTTTAATAACAAAAACGCCTCCAGTCCTTTCGGACTAGAGGCGTTAAAATTACGCGGTTCCACTCTAATTGACTAAAAAGTCATCTTTTAAAAAATATTAAACTGTTTGTATCACACTTTTCGAACTTTCACCTTTTGTTCGAATCTCTTTTTTAGAAAATTTCCACTTCACTTATTTAGCTCCCCTAGTTTTACGGATTAGTTGCCCATTCCGATCTTTCAGGTCGATGACCCAGAAATACGTAAGTTTTCTGTTGGTGAGCCATGCTGGACTTGAACCAGCGACCCCGGCTTTATAAGAACCGTGCTCTAACCAACTGAGCTAATGGCTCGAGTTAGAGCTGCGCACTTTTAATGCTTAGCTCAAAAACTATAAAGCTTATTTGTTTGGGTCTATTTTACCAGCGTACAATACAGTCTTTCCATCAGCACCTAAAAGTACACATCTATTAGAGTTCTTTGCATCAACAAAACCCGTAAAAGTAAGTCCATTAGAATTTTGAGTTTCCGTATTCCTTGCAGTACAAGGGGTTGAAGTAATTTCAACACTTGAAGCGCCAATATTTCTTGTAACAGTTGTTACGATACCAAATGCAAGTAAAGCAACAACCAAACCGATAATTGCATTTATAACCGCCTGAATGCCTTCCTTTCTTTTATCAGCATCTTCTTTTGCTCCAGCTATCTTGATACCAGCAAGAACTACATTCCATACAGTCCATAATACCGCTGCATATAATATAATTCTAAATGCTAATTGAACGATACTTGCGATATTAATACCACCGTCTCCACTAATCAGACCAGTGCAACCGAAGACTGCTCCAAGAGTAGTATTTTCACATGCTGTTTGGGCATTTGACACGCCAGCTGCTGTAAATACCATGAATGTCATGGATACAGCGAAAATAAAACTTAATATTTTGTTTAGAGTTTGTTTAGCTCTCATATCCGCTTTTTTAGTTTGTTTTTTTAAATATATACAATTATAACAGAATTTCTGTAACTGTTTAATACTCCGAAATACACTACAGCATTTTTTCAAATTCTACAAATTCTTAAATAGGACATATACCATTCCATGGTATAACTGTGCCATCAGGACAAGTTCTAGTTCTAGGCGTAGATGTTGGAGTTGTAGTTGAATTTGGGTCACCGACATTTTTCTTACACTTATCTTTTAGTTCCTGACTTGCATTCGCAGGCAGATCTGAACACTTAATGATTTGATCGGTGAATGTCTTCCCAAAAAAGATGTTTTGAACTACAAAAGTAATCCCTAAGGCACCAATAGAAATAATTAACCCAAATAAAATATAAACCAATTGCATAAATAATTCTTTTCTTTTGTCGGCATCATCACCAACTCCGGAAATCTGCATCCCCAGCCAGACAATCCTACCAACTATTAATGTGATAACAATATAAAGAAAGATTCTAAATGCTACTACAATGATACTATTTGGATCACGTGCAATAACGATAGTATCAGCTTTTATTTGACTTAGACCAAGCCTAAATTCAACACATGCCTGCGAGGTATAATTCTGAGAAAAGGGGTTATTACAATCAAGCGCAGATCCTGTTTGTCCATTAGGATTACAAAAAGTTCCCGGAGGCTCATTACCAGTACAAGCATCCTGAGCTTTTGCAAGAGATACAGGCAGAAAAAATAATAAAACAAAAATTAAACCAGCTAAAATTGATAGAATTGCTCTATTTCTCATTGTCCTATTGCTCTTAATAAATCTACTCCTGTAACTATAGATACTATAAATAAAATTAACCAAAGTGAAAAGAATGCACCAAGTCCAACTGTTGTATATATAAGTATTCTTACTCCCTTGTTTTTTCCATCTTCATCTTGAGCAAGAATTATTTTTACAGCCCCCCAAACATACGAGCCTATAGCCAGTAAAGTCACAATATATGGCAAAAAAACAATAAACCTGTTAATCAAGAAGCCAAATGTTAAGGTGCCTGGTTGTGCCTCACAATTTGGATCAAGTGGATTTGGGACAACATTATCAGGACATTTCGCATATGATGGCTGAATGCTATAGGCAAAAATTAATAAATTTAAAAATCCAAAAGCAATAAACCTTTTAATGTTTTCTTTTGCAATTAAAATTTTCATATATTATTTTATAACTTCTCTTAGCTATTTACTATCTGCTACTGCAACAAACTTTGTCCTGCCTTTTTCGTCTCTTCCTACAAATTTAACTTTAATCTTGTCACCTACCTTCATTACCTTAGTTACATCCTCTACATGACCCAATCCGAGATTTGAGACATGAACAAGGCCTTGAATCTTAGTATTTGGGACCTCAATAAATACACCATAATTCTCAACTCTTACAACTTCTGCTTCATAAACATCTCCCACTTGAGCATCTTTTACAATACCATATACCATTGAGATAGCCAGGTCAAATTTCTCTTGATCTTCGCTCGAATATATTTTTACTCTACCATTTTCTTCTATATCTATTTCTGCCCCTGTTTTTTCAGTAATATTTTTTATAACTTTACCTCCTGGTCCTATTAATTCGCCGATTTTTTCAACATCAATTTCGATTATCTTGACTTTTGGTGCATATTTGGAAAGCGAGTCCTTAGGTTCTTTAATACACTTTTCCATTTCATTAATGACATGTATCCTACCAACTTTTGACCTGTCTATTGCCTCTAATAGCACATTAAGAGGTATTCCAGACATTTTATTATCTAACTGTATCGCTGTTATTCCGTCTTTTGTTCCTGTAATTTTAAAATCCATATCCCCATAAAAGTCTTCCATTCCGATAATATCCGTTAAAATCTGATAATTACTTTCATTCTCCATTACCAAGCCAACTCCAATACCTCCAACCATCTTTTTGATCTTTACGCCAGCGTCCATAAGAGCTAGTGTAGAGCCGCAAGTAGCGGCCATAGATGTAGACCCATTTGAAGTTACGATTTCTGAAACTACACGAATTGTATAAGGAAAATCTTCATTCGAAGGCAACATTGGAAGTAAGGCTTTTTCTCCAATCATTCCATGTCCAATAGCTCTCCTATTTGGAGCGCCAAGCTTTCTATCAATCTCGCCATTTGCATAGCCAGGCATATTGTAGTGATGGAAATACCTTTTTTCCTTATCTCCTTCCAATCCTTGCTGCATCAAACCATCTCTATCTGTTCCAAGAGTAATAATAGTGAGACTTTGGGTCTCGCCACGAGTAAACAAAGCTGAACCATGTACTCTAGGTAGAACTCCGACCCTCATTGTGAGCGGACGTACCTCATCAAGCTTTCTCCCATCCAATCTCTTTGCATTCTGGATTAAATTTGCACGCACTATCTTCTTAGACACCTTTTCTAGTGCAAGAGTTATATCTACCTCGGTCATTTCACCAGATTCAATCTTTTCAGCAAATTTCTCAACTAGCTCGGCATGTAGCTTTGATATTGCTTTATTCCGAGTCTCTTTATCATTTGAATACAAAGCTTTTTCTAACTCTTCTTCATACATTTGGACCACTTCATCAACTAACTCTTTAAACATTTTTTCTCTTTTATCATCAATTTCATAAGAAAAATCTTTTTTTCCATATTTCTCTATAAATTTTGATTGTTCAGAGATAAGTGCTTTATTGTGATTCTTTGCGTCTGTAATAGCTTGTTTTATAATTTCATCAGGTAAATCATGAGCCTCTGCTTCCACTGAGACAATTCCTTTTTCAACACTTGAAACCATCATAAGTAGCTTTGATTCTTTCATTTGGGAAAGTGTAGGATTAAGGACTATCTGATTGTTTATGCAACCTACTTTTGTTGCTCCATAAGGCCCTAAAAACGGCAGTCCCGAATAACTTAATGCAAAACTCACTCCAATAATTCCTGCAAGCAAAGGGTCATGCTCATGATCATATGAAAATACTTGAACAATCACCTGTACCTCATTTTTAAATTTTGGATCAAAAAGTGACCTGATAGCATGATCAATTAATCGACCATTAAGGATCTCAGAGTCAGTAGGTCGACCTTCTCTCTTAATATACGGAGAGGAAGAAATTATGCCTGAAGCGTAAAGTTTTTCTGAATAGTCAATTGTTAAAGGGAAAAAATCAAGCGAAGGATCAGATTTGCCTACTGATACTGTAACATAAACCGTTGTTTCGCCGTATGTTACTAATAAAGCACTTTGACTAAGTAAACCAATTTCTCCTGATTCAATTTTAAATGGCACACCATCGAGTTTAAACTCATGAACAATTTTTTTTAGCATATGTTTAAAGTTAGCAAGATTAAATTATTTTCCAAGTCCTGTTAATTCCACCATTTTACCGTATCTCTCTTCATCTTTTTTCTTTAGATACTCAAGGAATCTTCTTCTTTTGCCAACCATTTGCAATAATCCTCTTCGCGAGTGATTATCTTTTTTATGTTTATTTAAGTGATCGATAAGTTCTAAAATACGTTTTGTTAGAAGTACTATTTGAACTTCTGGAGAACCTGTATCAGTAGGTGATACCGCTACTGCCTTGATAAGATCTTCACGAGACATATTCATGAAATCTAGTTTTTTCTGTGTATTTCTAGCCATTTTTCTACTTTTGGATATTATCAATTTTATAGGATCTAAGCAAATATTAAATTTATGTTTGCTATTCGTATAAATATTAGCTCAACTGTAAAAAATTGGTCATAATCTATAACCATTACATATTTATCTCTGGAATCTTAACTCATAAAGTGGTATTCTGAGGCTAAGATAAACAAATGCCGCAAGATCAATCACAAAATCTTCAACCATCATCAATACAGGGAACAGATAATTTTGATCCAACTCAAGATATAGATATTTCATCTATAGAATCAGAGATTGTTGATACATCCAGAGGCGATATTGTTGATTATGACAAAGTAGCTTTCAATAAAGTTTATAGATTAAAATGCCTGAATTGCGGCTTCATGTACGAAGGCAAGAACTTTATAGATAAATGCCCGAGATGCGGGTCAAATAAGCTCGATGATTCTGACAGCCCTCAGACAACTTAAATTAGAATCATGGAGTTGAATTTCTTTAAAAGAACCGTTAAAGAGTTTTCCTCATAAGAAATAAATTTGATTAAACATCCTTACTAGTATACGATTTGTTCAGTGAACAGGGTCAGTAAAATTCTTAGCCATTCTAAAGGAGCATTCAGTCAGGCCGGGAAATCATTTGGTTTTATCGCATTTGGAATGGGAGTTTTGATTTTCCTTACAAAGATTACAGCCCTTGTTAAGCTTCAAATTCTAACAGTTATTTTTGGCATTAGGTCATCGGAACTTGATTTATTTAACGCAGCAAATGCTATACCTGAATTTATTTTTACCATTGTGGTTATTGGAGGAATAAATGCGGCATTAATACCTGTATTTAATCAGACATCATTAAACGAATCAGAAGATAGATTAAAAAAAGTCTTCTCTACTATTGTTAATATTTTTATTTTAGTTCTATTTACAATTTGCATTTTAGTTTTTATTTTTGCTCCGCAGATAATTTCTCTGACAGATAGAATCAGATTAGCAAATATTGAAAACGACTTGTCTCTATCTGATTTTCAACTTTTTGTTGATTTGTTAAGAATATTGATATTCTCTCCCATAATACTTTGTGTTAGCAGTATTTTTTCGAGCATTCTTCAGGTTAAAAGGTCTTTTTGGATAACTGCTCTCGCTCCACTTTTTTATAATCTTGGAATAATAGGAGCTTCAGTATTATTAACTTATTACGATAACAATATAATTATACTTGCCTATGGCGTTCTATTTGCAAGCTTGCTTCATTTTGCTATTCAGTTACCCGCAATTCTTAAAACAAAAGTGCAATACACCTTATTTGCCTTCAATGCAGGTGATGCATATGTAAAACGCGCAATTACCAATACTCTACCTCGAATAATTGGTTTGACCTCGGATAATATTGCAAATATTTTCCAGACCTTTATCGCTCTGGCTCTGGTTCAGGGATCATTAAATTCTTTTAGACTTGCTACCTCACTTAGAGACTTGCCTTCTTCGATATTTGGTTTGGCAGTTGCTCAATCTGTTTTCCCCCAAATGTCAGAACTTGCAGAAAAAAAAGAGTTTATTGAATTTCAAAAGTTATTCTCACTTGCAATAAGAACAATTTTGTTTTGGACAATACCTGTAACCGCAATATTTATAGTACTTCGAACCCCGATAGTACAATTGCTCTTTGGGCTTTTTAATAAAGAAATCACCTTTAGTGATACCAGTCTTGTTTCCTACTCATTGCTTTTTTTGAGCTTAGGCATAATTTTTTACTCTATTCTTGCTGTTGTAAATAGAGCTTTTTATTCTTTGAATGACTCTACAACCCCAACAACAGTAAGTATATTTGTAATTTTTGTAGAACTGGCTTTGACATACACTTTAGTAAATCTATTCAGTCATTTTGATGAAAGTCTATCTCTTAATCCAATATTTGTCTTATCAAATATCGATAATTATTTTCAAAACGGTAATAGCCAGGCAGCAATCGGTGGAATTGCACTTGCTGGTACAATAGCGGTATTTTTTAATCTCAGTATATTGATTTGGGCATTAAAACGTAAAGGGACTGATTTTTTTTATGAATCACAATTTATATTCAATAAATTCTTGAGTGGATTTGTCACAATACTGATCGGTTTTCTAGGTTTCAAGTACTTGAATGACTTTTTTGATACAACCAGAGTAATCGGAGTTTTTTTATCCACTTTGAATATTTCTTTAATTATGTGTTTAACCTACTACCTATCAGAAAAATATTTAAGAGATGAAGATGTAAAAATGTTTGATAACTTTCTGAAGAAAATTGGTAATTTTCTACGAAAGGTTAAGGAGGCATTTTCAAAAAATGAGGTTATTGGAGTTGGAACCTCGTCTTAGTTTCCCTCTTAACACGAAATAATTAAATTATATTTAATTATTCTTTAAATCGATCATAAAAAATTTATGAATTATACTAGATGAGTCCTAGTCTAAATTACTTAAAATCTTTTCATAGAGTTTAATTATATCCTCTTCTCCGTTCTTTTTAGCAAAAGGCTCAAATCTGGGTGCAGTATTTATTTCAATTAGCCAAAGCTTATTCTCTTTATCCAGTGCAATGTCTAGACCACCATATTGCAAGTCAAATACTTCAAACATCGGGTTCAGAAATCCCCGCAATCTGTTTTGTAATTCTAAATCCTCTACCTTATCAAAAGTCCATTTTGTATAAATAAGTTCTATCTTTTTTTTATAGACAATAACTCGAAACTCCCGCATAATATCTACTTTCTTTTGAGCTAACGCAACAAAATCATAATTTTTTGATTTATGATCAAAAATTTTTTCAAAAGCGCTTTTTATTTCCAAATGAGAACAACATTTATAAACATTAGTTTTTCTTTTACCTGAATTCATCTTTACAATTACTTTCTCGCCAAATTTAGAAATCACCTTCTCAACCATTTCATCGACATTTTTTTCTCTTACATAATGTTGATACTCTGGTTGAACATTTGGATCGAAAAAGCTTATTGTTTCAGGCATATTTATAACTTTTTCTAATGTTCGATATGTGAATTCTTTATCTAATGCAATAAAGGAAATATCCTGTGAATTGAGCGGTGTTGTGCAATTGGGGAAATAATATTTTTTATTTTTAGATATTTTTAAAAGGTTCTCAATTCCTTCAAAGGTTTCAAATTCTATATTTAAATTTTTTGCAGCTTGAATCAAGCAAGATGTATTTCTAATCACTTTTATCCTTTCTAAAGCTTCTTAAGTTGCTTATAATACAACAGTGACTATAGATTTAACAAAAATCAGTAAAGATTTTCCAATTCTTTCAAATAAAATTAATGGAAAAGATTTGGTTTATTTTGACAATGCAGCTACTACCCAAAAACCCGAAGTGATGATAAAAAAGCTTGTTGAATATTATTTGACTACAAATGCGAATATTCACAGAGGAGTTCACTCATTGTCGCAAAAGGCGACACAAGAATACGAGGATGTAAGAGATTTGATAGCAAAACTCTACTTTGCAAAGCGAACCGAAGTAATTTTTACAAAAAGTGATACCGAAAGTCTAAACCTTTTAGCCTTCTCTCTTAATCGAGGCAAGAATCTTCAAGGAAAAAATATAGTAATTACTGATACGGAGCACCACTCCAATATCGTACCCTGGCAAAATAATAAAAATAAAGCAGAGCTAAGATATGTAAAGTTTACGAGAAATGGACAAATTGACCTAGATGACCTGGAGACAAAAATAGACTCAGAAACTGAGATTTTTTCCTTTACTTGGGCATCAAATACTTTTGGCATTGTTAATAGAGCTGAAGAAATTATCAAAAAAGTAAGGTCAAAAAATCCCAAAACCATTATCATAATTGACGCAGCTCAATTTGCCCCACATTCCAAATTTAATTTTGAAAAGTTAGGAGTAGACTTCATAACTTTTTCTGCACATAAAGTGTTTGGGCCAACAGGAGTCGGAATTTTGATTGGAAAAGAAGAATTGCTAGAAATAATGCCACCATTTTTAAGCGGTGGAGATATGATTAAGGAAGTTGATTTTGAAGAGACAAAATACAATGATTTACCTTATAAATTTGAAGCTGGAACACCAAATATTGCAGATATCATAGCTTTTGGTGAAAGCCTTAGGTATTTGGAGAATTTGGGATGGGAAAATATTAAGAGTTATGAAAACGAGTTGGCAAAATATTTATTAGCGAGCTTAAACAAACTCGATTTTGTAGAAATATACGGTCCGAAAGAATTTGAGGAAAACAAATTACCCCTTGTAGCTTTTAATGTAAAAGGCGTTCATCCTCATGATATTGGTACTATTTTAGACGAAAACGGAATAGCAGTGAGAACAGGCCATCACTGCACTCAGCTAATCATGAAAAGATTGGCTATTCCTGCGAGTGTGAGAGCTTCTCTCGCCTTTTATAATACAAAAGAGGAGATTGATTATTTTATTGAGTGTTTAAAAAAAGTTAGGAAGATTTTCGAATAAAATAAATTTAAAACTTTGATCACGATTAGCTATTGTGAACCGGCAATACTATAATATTTTATGCACTCTCATCTACACCCAAAAGAAGTAGGCTTAATTCGAATGCTACCTGTGGTGATCTGGTCCAAAGATCATGACCTTGCTAACGCGGCAAAAGAGTATATTGGTATGGAGTTTGATGATTATATAAATATAATTCAACTAGATGTCATTTATGATTTTGAGAAGATTGATGATATAAACGAAATAGAAAAAGTAATTGATACATATGACTTTCATGTTATACGAATTCACAGCAGCAAAGCTGAATTGATTCTAAAGGACAATACCAGATTTGTAGAAGTATATGATGATCTTGAGACACTTCTAGACAATTTTGGCAGAAAATTGATTAGATTTTATCACGAAAATACTGATTAAAGTCTGCGGGAATTATTTCTCGTTTGAGCCTTCAACTTTATGCTCCGTATCGAAGATAGGAGCATCCAAGATGTATGCCGAAGGAATAGCCGCAAGGAAAGTTGACAGCGAAAGGGAGAAATAATTCCCGCTAACAAACTACTGTAAATCCTTGACTGGCTTAAAACTTTTTCTATGACACTCACATGGACCTAATTTCTGCAAAAGATCAAAATGCAACTTTGTTCCGTAGCCTTTATGTTTTGCAAATTGATAATCAGGATATTTTTTATCTAACTCCTCCATAAATTTATCCCGACGAACTTTTGCAAGTATCGAAGCAGCAGCAATTGAAGTAACTTTGCTATCACCTTTGATAATACATTCATGTGTTACAACTTCTTGTTTCGAATTTAACAGAACAAATTTAGGGAAAAGTCCATCTATCAAAACCTTATTCTCAAATAGAAAATCTTCATTTAATTCTAATACGAGCTGCTTGATTAGCTCTTTAGTGGCTTTATAAATCCCAATGGTATCAATGATATCGATGTCATAATATTTTACTTTAGCGAAAGTAGAATTCCTCAAAATAAGTTCAAATAAATTTTCGCGCTTTTTTGCAGTAACTTTTTTTGAATCTGTAACCCCCGCCTCAATCAAAACCTTCTCTTGTTCGTCATTTAAAACAACTAGTCCAGCAAAAACTGGCCCCGCCCAAGGTCCTCTTCCAGCTTCATCCACACCAATAGATAATTTCATTATGATCTTAATAGGTGATTGATTATATTAAAACTATAATCAATAATTACCATACTTGAAACAGCTCTGACAGCAATATCCTGCCTTGTATTACGCCAATAATGTTTCCAGACTGAGGATGGTCTGGACTCAGGAATTTCATTTATATGTATAAGGTAAGCTAATCCAATAGATACTGCTGAGCTTACTTGAATCAGAAATGCTGTTAGTCCCATAGCCCTAGTGTAATCAATTACCGTACTCATAGCATTAACTGACTCCGGAACAATATACTCGTATAGATTAGAGAGTCCTGTTAACGTGATTAATGAAGCTTAAACTACCCTAACAATTTTTGTTGTTTGTGAAGAATAATCCTCAAGACCATATGTATTTGGCCTCTACCCTCCAGACATTATTTTGTTTCAGCATTAGCAATAGCAGCAACCAATCTGGATTTAGTTCTTGAAGCATTGTTTCTATGAACAATATTTTTCTTAGCAGCTTTGTCTATTGCTTTGAATGTGATTGGTAAAAGCTCTTTTGCTTCACTTATCTTTCCTTCTGCAACTAATTTCCTGACTTTTCTTGGAAGCATTTTTGCATTCCTTGAAAAAGGCTTCCTATTTTCTGTTCTTCTTGCTGTTCTTCGAAGATCTTTTTTTGATGACTTTAAATTTGCCATTTATTAACTTTTTTTATTATAACACAATAATTTTGATCATGTGGCGGACCCGAAGGGATTCCATTGCTGGTATCCTTACGTCTCACTGATCACTAGCCATTCAGTTAAACACCTTAGGTGCTCAACTGCATGTCTAGTGGCGGACCCGAAGGGATTCGAACCCTCGATCTCTTCCGTGACAGGGAAGCATGTTAGACCACTACACCACGGATCCAATATACACTTGGGTATTTTAACTGAAAAATAATAATTTGACTATTACTGCTGCAATTTTTAAAGGTTTAGGAAGGAAAAAAGTAAATTTAATTGGTCTTTAACTCATCCCTTAGCCTTGGGAACATATATAACCCAATCCCCAGACCAAAAAGTATACCGGTTATAGCCCTCAAGGTGTTTGTAGACTCGTAGAATGGTGCAGTATTGAATAATATTGAATACATCGTTCCTAGAAGTTGAATCCCACCATCTAGAGCTAATGGCAGACATAGTAATGCAGCTACCTTTAATGAAGCTCCTTTATAGCTGAAGGTGGGGCGAAAGTAGAAAATAAGTCCTGATGTTATTAAAGTTGACATCCATAGGAATGTACACCTTGCGCACCATCCATATTGATGATCACAGATAAAAATAGACCTGGAACCCTTTTGGTGACAAGTAAAAGAATACAGCCAATAAATAAACCCGGAAATCTTGGTTTCACCAAAATAAGCCAATATTGGTGCAAGAAGAGGAAGTATATTGAGTAGAAAAAGCGAACCAACCAGAAATGCAGGTATATACTTCAAAAAATCAAACTTTTCTTTTGCTGGATCCACTTTATTATCTTATTATTTTAAGCTTTTAACTGCACTTCTTGCTCTTTTACAAGGAAATTATTTTCTGAATCTAATTCAATATATAAATTCAAAGGTTTTTTGGAATCAGAATCCCAGTTTAAATCAAGAATTTTATCAGCAACGGCATTTTCTATTGTAGCTCTTAAAACCCTTTTTATTTCCCTTGCTCCATATTCCTCAGAAAATCCAGTTTCAGAGATATAGTTTAAGATGTCAGTAGAATCGGCATTTAAAAGAACTACATTATTCTCTTTTTTTACCCTTTCAGCAAAATTGTTAATATGAAGCCGAGTTATTTTTTGGATATCTTCTTTTGAAAGCTCACGGAATACTATCACATCATCTATTCTGTTTAAGAACTCTGGTTGTAAATACTCCTTCAGTTCGCCAAGAATTCTTTCACGTGCATCAGCTACGGCCTTATCAATTTCTTTCTTCTCACCTTTTCCTTCATTAATCTCACCTAGATAAATACCGACTACAGAGTCTTTCTTCAGTAATTCTGCTCCAATATTTGAAGTAAGAATAATAATAGTATTTTTAAAGTTCACAGTTCGTCCTTTACTATCTGTCAAATGCCCTTCATCCATTATTTGAAGAAGGATATTAAGTACTTCTGGACTAGCTTTTTCTATTTCATCAAAAAGTACAACAGAAAAAGGTCTTCTACGAACTTTATCTGTTAATTGACCACCTTGATCATAACCTACGTATCCTGGAGGAGAGCCTATTAGCTTGGAGACGCTATGCGATTCCATTAGCTCGCTCATATCAACTTGAATCAATGCCTCTTTTGAACCAAAAAGAGATTTAGCAAGTTGTTTAGCTAGTTCGGTTTTACCTACACCTGTTGGTCCTACAAATAGAAATGAAGCCAATGGTTTTTCATAACCACTCAAACCAGCTTTAGCTCTTTTTATAGCATTTACAACTGCAGAGCAAGCATAATCCTGGCCGATAATGGTTTTATCTAAATCCCTGTCAAGTTTTTTTACTATTGAGGATACGCTTTCTTCCATTGAATTCATTGGAATTTTTGTCCAACTGTGTATCACAGCCTTAATGTCTTTCTCATTAATATTTTTTTTGGCTGCTTCCCACTCTTTTTTCATTTTTTCTTCTACTTTTGAAAGCTCTTTCATTATCTTCTTTTCTTCATCCAAAAACGAAGCAGCTTCCTCTATCCTTTTACCTTGTAGAGCTGAGTTCTTTTTCTCAACAACCTCTCTCAACTTTTCTAGTTTCAACTTGAACTCATCACTAACCTGAACTCTTTCGAGCTTATTTTTTGCACAGGCTTCATCAATCACATCAATAGCTTTATCGGGCAAATACCTTTCAGTGATATATCTTTTGGAAAGTTTTATTGCTGTCTTGATAGCAGAATCCGTAATCTTTACTCCATGGAAAACTTCATACACTCTCTTAAGATTTTTCAATACCTTAAAAGTATCTTCTTCACTTAATTCGTCAATATCTATTGGCTGAAAACGTCTTTGTAAAGCTGGATCTTCATCGAAGTGTTTTCTATATTCATCTACTGTAGTCGCTCCAATACAATGCAAGACCCCTCTTGCAAGCGCGGGTTTAAGAATATTTCCAATATCAAGAGGATTATTTGAAGTTGCACCGGCGCCAAGAATGGTGTGTATTTCATCAATAAAAAGAATTACATTACCTCTTTGCTCTATTTCAGAAATCATATCTAGAATTTTAGATTCAACATCGCCTCTAAGTTGAGAACCAGCAATAATCGAGGCAGTATCTATAGACCAAATTTCATAACTGGAAAGTATTGGAGATACTTCTCCTAAAGCAAGTTTTTGAGCTAAACCTTCTACAACTGCAGTCTTACCAACTCCAGCATCACCCAAAAGAATAGGATTATTTTTGGTTCTTCTGGACAAAATCTGCATAACTCTTAGTATCTCTTTCTCTCGTCCGATAACAGGATCGAGCTTACCGGCTTTAGCTTCTGCAGTTAGGTTTCGTCCAAAGCTTTCAAAAAAGCTTGCACTAGACTTTTGTTGGTCATATCCGAGAAAGTTAGGTAAGTTATGAGGTGGCAACATTGGTTTATCTTGGTTATTACCGAGATCAGGATACTGAACAAAATTATCTAATTCATCTTTAGTTTTCTTTAAATTTATGCCTAATTTATCAAGCTCTTGTACAAAAAAACTATCTTTAATATCCAGGAGGCCTAAAAGCAAGTGCTCAGTTCCGATATAAGAATGTCCGGAATTTATTGCATTGTCAAAAGCTTTTTGGAAAACACTTTTTATTTCTTTTGAAATAGTTACCTCAACAATATTTCCACCTTCTTTTATATCGCTTATTTCCTTTTCTGATTTGTAATTTAGATTATTTTTAAGCTCGGTCTCAATGCTTTTCACTGAAGCGTCAGGGTCAAGTCCCAATCTTGCAAGTACCTTCGAACCAACTCCTTCTTTTACACTCAAAATACCCATAAAAAGATGCTCCAAAGTCATTTCCGGAGAACCTAACCTCAAACATGCTTTATTTGCATAATCAATTGCCTGTACGGCATTTTTTGTAAACTTATTTTTTTGCATCACGAATTGTATTTTATTATACACTAATTTATTTAAATTGGCAGATGGCACTCTTGAGTGACAAAAGTATTCAGGAAATAAAAAAGTAGTAGATTTAGACTTAGCTTTAAGTAACTTAGCTATAGTAATAATAGGTTTCACTTATCGGGATTTTCAAAAAATCTTTTATTCCTGTTACAATCAACAAATTATGGAAATTACACTTATCAAAAAAATTTCAGCTGAAAAAGATAAAGAAGTTCTTATTAAAGGCTGGCTTGCAAACAAAAGATCCTCAGGTTCAATTCACTTCCTAACACTTCGTGACGGGACAGGTTTTTTACAAGCTATTGCAGGAAAAAATGATGTCAGTGAAGAAGTATTCAAAATCATTGATGGTTTGGGACAGGAAAGCTCAGTTGAAGTAAAAGGTTTGATAAAAGATGAGCCAAGAGCACCAGGCGGTTATGAGCTTCAAATCAAGGAATTTAAGGTGATATCTGCTGCTGCAGATTTTCCAATTCAAAAGAAAAAAGATGGCAATCATGGGATGCAGTTTTTGATGGATAGACGTCACCTTTGGCTACGATCAAAAAAACAATGGGCAACAATGAGACTAAGATCAGAAATAATTTGGGCATTATCTAAGTTTTTTCAGGAGGAAGACTTTGTAAAATTTGATGGTCCAATGTTTACCGGCAATGAAGTCGAGGGAGGGTCAACTCTTTTTGAAGTCGAATATTTTGGCAAAAAAGCTTACTTAACTCAAAGTTCACAACTCTATGGAGAGGCTGGTGCAATGGCACTAAATAAGGTTTATACTTTTGGGCCTACATTTAGAGCCGAAAAATCTAAAACAAGAAGACATCTGACAGAATTCTGGATGTTAGAACCAGAAGTGGCTTTTTATGACTGGAAAGATAATATAGCTCTTCAAGAAAGAATGATTCATTATGTAATCAGGCACTGCATGGATTACTGTTCAGCTGAATTAGAAATTCTGGGAAGGGATATTAAAAAGCTAGAAAATGGATTAAAACCGTTTTTATGGATACATCACAAAGACGCAACAAAAGAGTTAAAAAAAGCTGGTTTAGATATAGATGAAAGAGCCGACCTTGGTGCAGATGAAGAAGCTTTTCTTACAAATATGCATGATGAGTTTATAGTTCTTCATCATATGCCTCAGGAAATAAAAGCTTTTTACATGCAACCCGACCTTGAGGAGGGCGATAAGCGAGTTCTTTGCAATGATCTGTTAGCACCTGAAGGCATTGGAGAAATCATCGGCGGTAGTCAGAGAATTCATGATTTAAATCTACTTGAACAAAGAATAAAGGAATTTGGTCTAGATCCGAATGTTTTTGAATGGTATTTGGATCTTAGGAAATATGGGTCAGTTCCACATGCTGGATTTGGTCTTGGGCTCGAAAGACTTGTAAGATATATCGGTGGAATAAAACATATCCGAACCACAATACCTTTTGCAAGAATGATAAATAGGCTGACACCGTAAACTTAATTGCAAAGTCTTTCACATTCGCTGACAAAGAGTACATATAACTCATTGAGAATAATAAAATTTCACTTTGAATTTTTAGGGAAATGATTTTTCAATAATTTTATTTTGTGTCTCGAAAAAATTTTTAATTCGCCAGCTTTACATAATGCATGTATAGGATTAACTTCACATCAAGCAAACATCTGTGATTTACAAAAATCGAAAATGACTTTCCCCAAACGAGTAGATGCAGGTCGATCCTTTTCGAAAACATCAATCTCGGAACCAAATACGTATGCTACAGGCACTAACTCATCTCCCACTATTTCACCCTTTTTCGGAGCTTTAATGAAAAAAAATTTAATTGCCGGATTCTCGCTTTTTAACTTTTGAGTATATACAGCAATAAAATCATTATAATTATCGTGTTTCTTTATTTCAAATGTATCAATATTGATTCCCCAACATCCATTTAAATCATTAGTTACAATATTTTCCCCACTACATTTAATTTTTATATAGAAGCCACCTATCTCATTCATAGCATTTGAATTATAAGTTTGCTCATCATCAATGAGCTTATTAATTTCATCAAAGGGAAAATTATTAATTTCATAGAACCTCAATAGATAATGAATTATTTCAAGAGGAATTCTATTGTTTTTTAGAGCGTTTAGTGTTTGATAAGGAGTTGTGCCTTGCCAACGCGGATTAATTTCATTAATAAAAAGAATAGGTTTTTTATCTTGGGAATTTACAATTAAAGCATCTGGTCCAAATATTCCAGTATATCCATATTTCTTGAAAAGATACTCTCCAATAAGCTTAACAATATTGATGTATTGCTTATCGATTTCTTGAGAAAATTTATTGGACCAATCATTTCCAGCGCTGTCATATTTTATAATATTAAATTCCTTTAATTTAACTGGTTTATGTGATGGGGGATCCACATAAACGTAACATCCACCATCTGTTTTAGGAATAATGCATCCAGTTCCATTCGACGGATAGCACATTTTAATTTCTTTAGATACTTTAACACTACCCGATTTAATCTGGGCTATCCATTCATTATTAGTAATTACATATTTATACTTATCAATGTTATTTATTAGTACAGTTCCATCACCACCTGTACTCGCTTCAGAACGTTGAAGAAAGAAACTACCTGAAAACTCATTGTCAGAAAAGGACTTAAAGTCATCTGCTATATCGAGAACCTTCCATGGGATTATGTTTTCTTTAAATGACTTTCCTAATATTTCTTCGAGAGAATATGAGAATTTAATTTTATCCTCAATACTATAAAATGTATCTAAATCTTTGGCAGTTGTAATTAAAGTTATCTTTAAGGAGGGGTTGTTTTTGATGAATTGAACAAGCTTTCTGTTCGGAAATGGGGAAACAATTAAGGTTTTTCCATTTTGCGATTTCAGATTCTCTAGCTCTCGCTCAAACGATTCTTCATATGTTTCTAGCCATTCTCTGTACGACTTCATTGATGATTTTATCAATTTGGTAGATTCACCACCTAAAGTGCTTACAGCATATATCAGGTCTACCTCCTTTACCAATCCGAGCAATTGCATATTTGCTAAATGATCTCCTTTAGGTGAAAACACCCAAATCCGTTCATATTCGTCAAAAAATCTCTTTAGCCTTATATATATACTACTTAGCTTTATATCTTCCATAAATATCCTTTAGAACATTATAATGCATCAACCCTCATTTTCAAATTTAAAAGTCATTCGTAGAAGACATTTGAACATTGATTTATTTATATCATTTAGATATTATCATTTTCATAATGAAAGTATATTTCGCATATAGTATATATTGTACAAAGCAACAGGTTGAGATGTTTCGAAATTATTTTGAAAGTAGAAATATAACCTTAATCACAAGAAAAATCCCTACAGATCCTAAAACAATTGATTTCAAAGAAGCTGAGCAAATATTTAATAGCAATGTCAAAAATATAAAAGCATCCGATTTAATTTTAGTAGAGGCGTCATATGCTAGCAGTGGCCTAGGATATGATATTGCCCTAGCCTTACAGGAAAAAAAGCCTGTATTAGTTTTCTATAATATGTCAATAAATAAAGATGATGTAAGACATATTAAAAACGTGCCTGTAGACCTAAAAGGAAACAAAAACAGATATCTGATACTTAAAGAGTATGACACTGCAAACTTTGAAAAACTTCTTGATATAGCAATCGCTGATGCAAAAGCCCTCACTGACACCAAATTCATTCTTATCATACCACCAGAAATTGATAGATATCTTGAATGGAATGTCAAGGAAAAAGGTATTTCCAAAGCAGAAATTACTAGAAAGGCTGTAGAAGAGAAAATGGCCAATGATAAAGAATATTCTGAGTATACAAAGTCATTTTCTGCATCCGAAGAGTAATCTTCGGTAATATCATTTTATAATTTTATAAAAAACCATTCCTTTTGCTTACATTGTATTGTAAACTTTGTAGATAAGAGGTCTAAGTGTAAGCTTTATTAATTAATATCACCAAATAAATGTTAGATCCAAAATTAATCAGACAAAATACAGAAAAAGTTAAGCAAAACACCATGGAAAGAGGGGTTAAGTCGGAAGTAGTAGACGAATGGCTTAAAGTAGATTCAAAAAGAACTGAGGTATTAAAACAAATCGAAGAATTTAATAAGCAAAAGAATGATATTGCTGAAATGCTTAAGGACCCAGCGAAAAGGACTCCGGAGCTCATAAAAAAGGGCAAAGATTTAAAAAATAAAGTAGAAAAACTTGAACCGGAATTTGAAAAGGCAAATTCTAAGTGGATAGATTTATTAATGCAAATTCCGAACCTGCACTTTGATGATGTTCCAAAGGGGAAAAATGATACAGAAAATGTAACTGTTAAAACCTGGGGAGAGCCCACAAAGTTCGATTTTGAGCCAAAAGACCATGTCCAACTTGGGGAAGCACTTGGAATTATTGACTTTGAAAACGGCGCAAAAGTAACTGGTTCACAATTTTATTATCTTAAAAATGATATTGTTAGGCTTATATATGGACTAATACAGTATGGTCTTAATCTTTTTGATGAAAAGGGCTTCACTCTAGTTGAAACGCCTGATATGGCTAAATCAAGGTTTTATCTTGGTACTGGCTATGCCCCAAGAGGTGACGAGGCTCAAACATACACTATTGAAGGAGAAGATCTCGGTTTGATCGCAACAGCTGAAGTTACTATGGCAGGCTATCATGCAGATGAAATAATTGATGAAAAGGAATTACCAAAAAAGTTTGCTGCAATATCTCATTGCTTCAGGAAAGAAGCGGGAGCGTATGGTAAATATTCAAAAGGGCTGTATCGAGTACATCAATTCACCAAGCTTGAAATGTTTGCATACTGTAGACCAGAGGACTCTCAAAAACTTCACGAGGAGTTTCTTGGGATTGAAGAGGAAATATTACAGGCGCTTAAAATACCTTACAGAGTACTTGAGATGTGTTCAGGTGATCTTGGCGGTATGGCAGCAAAAAAATATGATTTGGAAGCCTGGATGCCAGGGAGAAATGACTATGGAGAAGTTACCTCAACTTCGAATTGTACTGACTATCAATCAAGGAATTTAAATATTAGATATCGAAAATCAAATGGTGAGGTAGACTTTTTGCACATGTTAAATGGAACTGCGATAGTAATGTCTAGATTTCCTCTTGCAATATTGGAAAATTACCAGCAAAAAGACGGTACTATAAAAGTTCCGGAAGTTTTGGTTCCTTTTGTCGGAAAAGAGTATTTAGGAAAGAGTTAGACCACTTCTCATTTAACGCTCATTACTTTATATACTGTTTTTCCATTTGGTAGAGCTATCTCTACTTGGTCCCCTTTTTTCTTGCCTAAAACTGCAGAAACAAGGGGACTATCTGCGTTGAATTTTTTTGCAACTAAATCCGTTTCGCCTGTGCCAACAATTTCAAATTCTAGCGGATTACCACTCAAGTCTTGCAATTTCACCTTTGACCCGATGATTACGGTATCCTTTGTTGCTGCGGAAGTCTTTACAACTTTGGCATTAGAAAGGATATCTTCAAGCTCAGCAATTTTGTTTTCATTCATGTCTCTAAGCTCCATTGCTGCTTGATATGCTGCATTTTCTGATAAATCACCAAACTCGGATGCCTCATTAAGCTTAGCTGCTATCTCAAGTCTGACTACGGTCTTCAAACGCTCTAATTCTTCCTTAAGCTTTTGAAACCCTTCTTTAGTAAATATATTTTTTTTAGTTGCCATATTTTTATATTAAAAAAACAAAAAATAAACTAATTATGTTAGTTTAGGAAATTTATCTGCCCGGTTCCGGTATTAAGCTTTGATTTTGTCTATTAGCTTGCTAAATACCTCGGGCCGATTAATGGCTAGTTCCGACAGCATTTTTCTATTCAGACTAATCTTCTGTCTTGATAGGGTATTAATAAATTTGGAATAAGTCAAACCCTTTTCTCTTAGTGCGGCATTAAGCCTTAAAATCCATAGAGATCTTAGTTGTCCGACTCGTTTTCTTCTTCCTGAAATTGAATATTGGCCAGCATGCAAGTATGATTCTTTTGCGACCTTATGAATCTTTGATCTTGCTTGTCTATAGCCCTTAACTTGTTTTAAAAGCTTCTTATGTTTTCTTCTACTTTTTACACCACCTTTAACTCTCATGATTTAGTTTATTTATAATTTATTTTGATAATAGACCTGGCGCAGTATGTTCTAAAGTCTTTTTTGCAGCATCAGTCAAAGACCTTCCTACATTCTTTCTATATTTTATCTTAGCCATTTTCTTAGCCTTCAAATGAGCCCATCCAGGTGCTTTATAGACGAGCTTACCTGACTTAGTCACTCTAAACCTTTTGCTACTGCTTTTATGTGTCTTTAACTTAGCCATTTCTATCTTTTGGGTTTGATTATAGCATAAACATTTTTTCCTTCCACTTTTGGGGGGGTTTCTACCTCAGCATCATCGGCTAATTCAGCCAAAACTCGATTTATTACATCGAAGTAATATGAATGACCCAAACGCTTATCACGCCCTGGTTTAACAGTAATTTTGACTTTATTTTTATCATTTAAAAAGTTCCTGACTTTCTTTACCTTGTGTTGTAAATCACCAATATCAGTCATCGGTTTAAACCACATTTCTTTGGTCTGAGTGCCTTTTTGCACGGTGCTTTTCTGTTTTTTGGAATATTCGTATTTAAATTTTGACCAGCTAATTACCTTGACAACCGGAGGGGTTGCTTGTGGTGCTATTTCTATGAGATCTAATTCACGTTCTCTAGCTATTTTTAAGGCTTCGGGCACACGCATTATACCCAAAAAATTTCCTTCTTCATCTATTGCTCTGACTTCTTCAGCACGTATGTACTCGTTCCGTCTGAATTTATAATCTATATTATCCCTTTTATGATTGTTGTAATAAGCCACTTGTATATTTAATCGTATTTTATCAAAAGATCAGAAAGTAAGTAATAGTGTTCAAATTATCTACCTTATCCTTTTAAGAACTTTTCTTAAAAAATAAGCAAGACTATACAGCGAGTAAACTAATTTATTTATTACTAAATCATAGCTTCCAATTAATTGTTTTAACTTACCTCCAAATCCCATCTTAAATTCCGTAATGCTTGCCCACTCATGACTTTTATCGTCAGGATGGGCGACACCCCACATATCAAAATCTTTAGCACCCAAACCTTTGCCATATAACATAGATTCCCAAACAAGCAGGTTGGGAGCTTTAAATTGCCGGTGCAAAGGCAAAGACCCGCCATACGGATAATAGAGCCTACCATTGAAGAAAAAGACTTCGATTGCAGCAACTATATCATCTTGGTATTTGGCATAAAGAATATGTGCAATCTTATTTTTTAGATTATTCCATATAGCTCTATGATATTTTTCATTATGGCCTGAGTAATTTTGACGTTTAGTTGTTTCGATAAAAACCCTTAAAAAAGTTTCAAAACCCTTATCGCTATCGTCATGTATTATTTCAACTCCTTTTCTCCTCGCCAAACCAATATTGTATCGCCAAGTATTTTTTAAATTTTTTAATAAATCTTTTTCTTCTAATTCAAGATTTACCAGATATGTCCACTCATAAAAATTAGGAGATGAAGACTTTCTTAAATATTTTGAATCAATGGAAACTTCTAGTAGATCTTCTCGAAAAAAATCAGGTTCAATTTTATAAAAAGCTACTTTTCTTTCTCTACTAATGCTTTTCAAATACTCCAATACATTGCTTGAAGGAATCCAACTCATACCAAGATATCCGATAAATGAGCCTATGAAGGGGATTTTGTGAAAAGTCAAAGTATAACTCCTGATTAGTAAACCATTTTCAAATTCACCAAAGCGAAGAATGTTCAATCCTGTTTCTTTACGTGCTTCGCCCCACTCCCACGATTGAATAGGGTGTTTAGCATGCTTGTTAAAAAGATCTATATCAAAGTTATCATCAATAATTTTTACTTCTGTCATCTAATTTATTTTAAATCAAATTTATCTTTTCGAAACTACCTGCAAAATTTACAAATTCTCCACCAAATGATTTTTTGAATGAAAGATATTTCCTGTCATGTGTTCTACTGGCACCTCGGAAATTGATTATATCTAACCCATGTTCTTCAAAAGCTGTCAAAAAGAGCTTTTGATGCATACCATAACCCACATAAGATTTGCGTGATATGTCATTTGTTCCTATAAAAACGACTTCAAGCATCTTTTTTGTTTCACCTTTTTCAAAGTCAGAAAACAAACTGTAAACATACCCCCAAACGAAAGCATGTATAGACCTGCTTTCTTTATCAATTGCAACTCCTACAAGGCTATTTTCATTTAGTTTATGGAATACATCAATTTTTTTTGGAGTATAACCTAGCCTATCTGCCGATTCTTTATAAATTTCGTATATTGAGTTAATTTCCGATTCATCAAGATTATTTAATACCTCAAAGCTATAATTATTCTCTGACTTTCTTACATAATACCTTATTTCTTTATTATTCAATGAAGCTTTCTCAGGTGTAATCAAAATGGTTTCTTCGTCTTGAATATAAGCTTTTTGAATAAAACCTTTTTCTAAAAATTTTTTCTGAATTTCTTTTTCGAGCTTTTTATCTAGAACTAATGGTAAATCAATTCTTATTCTACTTGGTTTTTTTGATAAAATATATTTAAGAAAATTATCTAAACCATATAAACTGGTACAATTTGGACCATATGGAATATAAAAGGACTTCCAAAAATATTTTTCTTTATATTGATATCTGATTGTGAAATTTTCTCCCTCATAATACTCCAATCCAAATTCCTTAAACTGATTTGGGTCATAAAGTATTTGTGTTGATTCAGCCATTCTCAGTTGATAATTCTTATTCCATCTGCAACTCCTATCAAGTTACCTGATCCCTGTAAAGATGCTATTAGCTCAATTCTATAACTTGAAGTGTCTGGCACAGGGGCTGTCCAAGTCCCGGAAAATGAGTTACCTCCTCCTGGATTGCCGGGAATAGTAGCAATTGGCGATCCATTCCTATAAACAATAAAGTTAGCAGAGGTGACATTTCCAGATGCAGCGATAACCCTGCCTGTTAATTGTACGTATTTAGCTGCTCCGAGTGTGGAATAACTTATTTGTGTATTTGCAAGGGGTGAGGTCACTATGGCAGCAGCACCAGTGATAACATTAAAACTAGACTGTGCAACAACTTCTGTTCCCCTGACATTTGTAACTATTATCTTCACAGTATTTGTCCCAACAGTTACTGGGGAAGAGTTAAGTGGGATACTGACCTGAACCGGCTCTTTTGGTGCAAATGTTTTTACAATTTGGTTGTTAACAGTCACATCAACTTTAGCAAGCTGAATATCTGAAACCACTGTTGCATTTATATCGAGCGTTTCCGATTGACCAAATGTAGAACCATTCACTGGATTGTTGATAGTGATTGAAGGTGGCTGAAGTGATCTGGAAATGTCGCATGTCTGTGTAGGGTAAGGATTTGGATATCTATATCTCATCTGTGGTAAAGTACCACTTATATATTTTAATACCTGATCAGAAAGGAATTTCTGTGAAAAAAGTTTATCGTATCTCACATAATAAATATCCTGAGCAACTCCAGCATCCCGATCAATATCTCTTGCTACTTTTAGAACATCTGGACATGGAGCAACACTAAGTTTCTCTATCATAAATTCCTGTTTTGGTTGGTTAGTATCAGAAACGATGTCTTGCAAAGCCTTACCTCCAGCCTTAGCGCAGTCTTCGCTATATGCATTTCCAGTTAAACTACAAATAGATGCCATTCTAACACCTTCTGGCCTTGTAAATCTTGATGGCTTAAAGGTCTTCGAATACTCACTTAGGAAAGGTGCATAGATATACTTGTAAAGATCATCTGAAGTTGCAGATCCTTTTAATGGGCATTCTTGCGGGGCACAGCTATTTCCACCCCACATACCAATCGCAATATCAGGCGTATAACCTAAAAATAGAATGTCTCCAGGCCCTCTGTCAGTATCTGAAGTACCTGTTTTACCAGCAAAATCTGTTGTTTTCCTCACTTGCTGGATTGTCGGATCACTTGCAAAAAACCAATAATCTTTATTGAGTTCGGTTATCATAAACGGATACTTGCCATCAACTACCCTAGTTGTTTCTACTTTAGTATTATCATAAACAATATTTCCATTATCATCCTTTATCTGCAAAATATATCTTTTTGGTTTATATGTTCCCATGTCGGATATTGTTGTATAAGCGTGAACCTGGTCAACAAGAGGGATATTTGCAGAACCTAATGCTGACGCAGGACCTTGGAATCGTGGTAAAAGATCTGCTCTTCCAGTAAGTTTTACATACATATTGCCGAACTCCTCTGGACTAACCATATTTACCATGGATACTGCAGGCTGGTTTAAAGAGAACCTCAATGCCTGACGTATGGAGATAAAGTCACACCTACCGCTCCTTGATTCATCATTGAAAATACAATTCTGACGATCATAATTTTTCGGTCTATATCCCGGAGCTTGATCTATATCAAGATCAGGGACTAAAGAAAGAGGATTGTAACCTTTTGTAAAACCAGTCATATAAAGTATAGGTTTCACAGATGATCCCATTGACCTGTCTGCAGTAGATGCGTTAAATTCCGGTGCAAAATTCTTATCGGTTGATTCAGCGTAAAAATCTCTTGAACCAACCATTGCAAGAATATCACCTGTTTTTACATCCATTACAACCCCAGCAGCACTAAATGCTCCAGTTTGCTCTATAAAGCTTCTTCCTCCAAGTCTTGGCTGTGGCTTTACTGTTTCTTCCCTGATGGTTTTTTCTAGTAATTCCTGCGTTTTTAAATCAACAGATGTGACAATTGTATATCCTTTATCCCTGAAGAAATCACTACCTCTTTTCCCTTCAGCAACCTGATCTCTCCACCTTGGATCTTTATCAAGTTCAGAAATAACCTGATTAACAAAATGAGGGGCTTTTTGGATTATTATATCTTTAACAAATGTTACCTTAGGAATTTCAGCTCTTGCAGCATCGATTTCTTCTTTTGTGACTCCACTCCGGTCTCTTACTTCATACATCCTGTCCAAAACATAGTAAGCTCTCTCCTGGCTCTTGTTTATATCATATGCTACTCCCCTGGGTGATAATACTTCTGGATTGTTTGGGATAGCTGCAAGATAGGCTATCTCAGCAAGTGTTAATTGGCTCAAATCGCTTTTTCCAAACAAATATACTGCTCCAGTTTTCGCACCAACATATTCTCTACCTTGCGGAACAATGTTCAAATAATCTTCTAAAATCTGGTCTTTTGAATACTCTTCCTCAACCCTCATTGCTAGAATTGCCTCTTTTATTTTTCTGTCTATAGACCTCTCATCAGTAAGAGTTGTTTTTTTAATTAATTGCTGTGTGATAGAGCTTCCGCCGCCGCAATGTTCAGTCCTTCCTGTTCTTTGAATATAATTTGTTGCAATACAAGTCAAAGCTCTGCTCAGACCAAAAAGATCCAAACCTTTATGCTGTTTAAAATTAGCATCTTCGGCGGCTAGGAATGCCCATTGCATCCTATCTGGCACATCACTAAGCGTGAGACGCTCGTTAACAATATCTCCTCTTAATCGGTACAACTCGACACCATTACGGTCAACAATCACGGTCTCTTTTCCAAGTCTTTTACTTTCTTCAAGATATTTGTCTACATTTGGTAAATCTCTGGAATAAGCTGAAACAAGGCCTAATACACCTAAAATTCCAATCAAAATTAAGAATAAAAAAGTCAAGCTAAAGAATATAGCAGCCCTTTGAAGAATGATTTTCCACTTTGTGTTTATGCTTTTTTTAGTATTTAACTTTTTTCCTACTCTTAGCGAAAAGTCATTAATAGGACGGGAGTTTTCTACATGTCTTCTTGGCGAAGATACTGACTTACTTTTTTTGAAAGACTTAAAAAAATCTTCAAAACCAGCAAATCCTTTTGTTTTACCTTTTAACTTCATTTTAGTGTTATTTTATTCAGTAATTCTATATTGTAAAGCTTCAGCTATATGATTTCTTTTAATAGTATCATATGCATCTAAATCTGCTATTGTCCGACCTACCTTCATAATCCTAAAATAGGATCTGGCAGAAAGGTTCATTTTTGAGGCGGCCTGCAATAACAAATCTTTTGCACTGTCTTCAATTTTACACAATTTCTCTAATTCTTTCTGCGGTAACTCTGCATTTGAAAAAATCCCTAAATGCTTATACCTTTTCTGCTGTATTTCCCTGCAGATTTGAATTTTTTTTCTTAATTCATCCAAGTCAATCTTATTTGACTCTGAAGTATTTGATAAATCATTAACTTTTACTCTTTGCACAAATACTTGTAAATCAATTCTATCCATAATCGGTCCTGAAACTTTTTTCCTATACTTTTCTATGACCGTGGGGGGACAGATACATTCCCTGTCTGGATCTCCTTTCCAACCACACTTGCATGGGTTCATAGCAGCAACAAGCATAAAGTTGGCGGGGAATGAAATACTTCCTGATACTCTGGTTATAAAAACTTTTTTATCTTCCAATGGCTGTCTGAGTGCTTCCAGAGTATATTGACTAAATTCAGGAAATTCATCTAAAAATAAAATTCCTCTGTTTGCAAGTGAAACCTCACCTGGGCGAGGGAATTTACCACCACCAATAATTGAAATTGCGGATGCAGTATGGTGTGGGGATCTAAATGGCCTCTTAGTGATCAATCCTTCATTTTCTTCAATCATATTTACTACGGAATAAATTTTTGTGACCTCCAGAGCTTCTTCAAAAGTTAGCTTTGGACAAATTGAAGATAAAGATCTTGAGATCAAGGTTTTTCCGGACCCTGGAGAACCCACAAAAAGCAGATTATGGCCTCCTGTGACTGCGATTATTGCAGCTCTTTTAAGGTTTTCCTGTCCAATAATTGTGTCAAAACCTATTTCATAAACAGGGTCATTCATTATCTCATCAGTTGAGAACTTCATTGGATCCAATTCTTTATCACCCGATAAATGATCAACAACTTCTTTCAAACTTTTTACAGCGTAAACTTCCACTCCATCAACTACCGCAGCTTCCTTTATATTTATTTCCGGGACGAAAACTTTTTTAATTCCTTCATTTTTTGCCTTTATTACCGAAGCTAGTACCCCGCTCACTTTTCTAAGGGCCCCATCCAAAGCTAATTCACCCAAGAATAAATTTTCTGTTGATTCAAAATTAATCTGTTGACTAGCACCTAAAATTCCTAAAGCTATTGGCAGGTCATAACTAGTTCCAACTTTTGGCAGATCTGCAGGCGCCATATTTACAACAATTTTCTTCCTTGGCCATTCGTAACCTGAATTTTTTATGGCTGAAATAATTCTCTCCTTCGCCTCCTGTATAGATTTATCAGGAAGTCCAACAATTGTGAGACTAGGTAATTGCGAGTTAATTGTGTCAACTTCAATTGTGACTATCGATGCATCAACACCAATTACTGATGTAGAAAGTGATACGACTACCATTAAATTTGATTATACCAACTTTTAAAATCAATTCTAATTCTAAGTATTAGCTTGGATTCTTGAGCAATCAATAAGTACCAAGTTAAAACTACAAAAATATATTCTGTTTTGTAGCTTCAATTAATATTTGTATAATACTTCTGCAATTTTATGGCTTTTTTTAAAGACAAGTTAAATTTACTTTCAGTAATAACGGGATTAGTTCTAGTGATTCTTTTTGCTGTTCCATTTATGTTTAATAAGGAATTAACCAACTGGGATTTTAACGGACATGTATTTGAAATAGAATTTGATAAAGCAAATACAATACCAGATTATGAGAATTGGCAGCCTTACAACGGCCTAGGATACTCACATGGGCCTTTTTATCCTTTTTTGATCAAATATATTATCTCAGTTATTTCTTGGTTTTCAGGTCTTTCAGCTGAAACTTTGGTAAAAATATTTTTCTTGCTTGTTTTGCTCGTGATCCCTTATTCCATTCTTTACTTTACCAGAAGTATTGCTAAAGATATTGGCCTGGATGATAAGCCTTTACCAATGGTTTTAGCATTGCAAATTACTCTTATTGCACTTATATTTGCGCCTGGAGGTTTATATCCTGGATCTATTCAATCATTTTTTGAGTTAGGTTTTATAAACAATGTTTTTATTAACCCATTTATTTTCTTTTATATAGGATTTGTCATTAAAAATGGAAAAAAAAGCTTAAATCTGAGAAATACGATTTTGCTTTCCTTATTTTTGTCATTTATATTACTTTCTCACTTTGTTGCAGGATTAGTCTGTGGTCTGTTTACAGTTGCCGTCTGGATTTTACATAGCTGGAATAGAAATCCTAGATCATTTTTTGAAAATTTATTTCGATCTAAATATTTATATCCCCTAATTATAGCATTTGTAATGACTATGTTCTATTTTATTCCATATATTTTGAACAATAGTTATATTGGACAAATACGCTCACCGCTGGTGTCCAGCAAGTTGATTTCATTTAGTTTGTCTATATTATTTGGCTTAATATTAGGTTTGCAAATTAAAAATAATTTTAAATACCGATATGGGAAGAGTTCGGTAGCATTAGGATTGACATTCTTTTTTTTCATACTGTTTTCTGTAATAGAGTCAGTTATTTCTACAAATGTTTTCACAATTCCGAATTTCGGCTTGATACAACCGTATAGGACACTCGCCTTGATTATTTTCTTATCAATTCCTTGGATTTTTTTTGGAGTTTATAGTCTTTTTACTCATTACAGTCCAACAAATAATTTTATTAATTTCTTTTTTTCAAATAAAATTTTTTACACTTTTCAGGGTGCGCTTTTAATTTTATTTTTTCTTGGAATATATTTTGTAAATTTTCATATATTCTCAGACGGATATTTAGTACTTAAAAATGAGAAAGTTCCTTCGGGGACATACTTTTCATTAGTGAGGGCTTCAGAAAATTATCAGCAATTCAGAACAAATTATATCTACCCTTTGTACAAATATGACAATATCAGATTTGTAAATACACAATCAGATACCGAAACCTTCTTAGACCCTATTACTGAAGGTTTGGTAAGAAGCGTATATGGACCACCTCTGATCGAAAATCCTATTTATCCCGATTCATATAGACATACTGATGAATCAAGGGTGAAGTTTCTGCTTAAATTATTTGGCGTAGATAGAGTAATTTTCATTGACAAAAAAAAGTTCAACTTCCCAATATGCGCTAGTACGCCTGAGGAGTGGGGTTATCTTGATACGAGATTAAACAAAACAAATCCATTCACTTTTTATTTTGGGCAAGATGTAAAGTATGAACAAACAAAATTATATTATTGCGAAGTTGACTATACAGGTATAAAAACTGATGTTCAAATTGAGTCCGATGCGAAACCAGACTTTAAGGGATGGACTTATGATTTTAAGAATGGTTTCAATAATTTACTAATTAAAAGTGATAAGGACTTTGATAGCTTTTCTATTTACAATGGTGAATACAAATGGTCAAATAATTTCAATACATTTGAAATTAATAATAGAGAATCAGCCAGCCTAACTGTACTAACAATTCAATATAGTCCAAAATGGAAGGCTTTTGATGAAAACGGTAATACTATTCCCACATATAGAGTCAGCCCAAACCAACTTTCAATTGAGAATAACGGCAAAATAAGGTTTGAATATACACTTCCAGATTATGAGTATATACTAAGATCCATATCATACACCACTATTATAATTAGTTTAATAATACTGATATTCGAAAAAAGAATTCTGAAATCTTATAACAGAAAATAGTGAATTCTTATCTATAACATCGGCTTCTAAATGGCTCTAGCGAGCAAGGATTAACATCAACTCCAGCTGTTTTTAGATTCATATGAACATGAGTTCCAGTACAAGCTCCAGAGCAACCCATTCGCCCTACTATCTGACCTTGAGTTACACGAACTCGACCTGACTTTAAAGCCGCTGTTATTCCGGCGTCAACTGAAGACAAATGGCAATATACAGAAGAATAACCATTATCGTAAACTATCCTAACCGCGATCGAACATAAAGGCTCGCTAAATCCCGCGAATTCTACATATCCATCTGCCATTGATACTAGAAAAGGAGATGATCTATCTGCAATATCAAGAGCCCTATGCCATGCTGAATAGTATTGAGAAATGCTACCTGCACCACCATAAACAGGCCATATGAATGCTTGTCCAGCTGGAGCTTTTTGTTGAGGTAATTGGGGAGTAGATGATGAGACTGTACCTGTTGTATTTGTAGCGGCAGCAAACTTTGAAGCCTCAGGCACAATGACTCCGCCAGGAATAATAATTCTCTGCCCTTCAACTAGCTCAGGAACCCTGCTCTCCCCGCTTTCAGTTTGAACTACTTTTATATCTAACAAGTTTAAATCAATAATTTGCTGACTTGCACCATTAATTTCTTCTGCTGATGACTTATCATTCGTGAGTTTATATTTTTTTGCTAAAGCAATAACTGTATCGCCTTTCTTTACTGTATGCAAAACACCTGATACAGGAGGAATATCTAATTTATCACCGGTTCGTAATATATCACTAGATTTAAGACCATTTGCCCACATTATGGAATCTACTGTAATCACATTATCTGAAGAGCTATACTTAGCAGCAATGGAGGACAAAGTATCACCAGGCTGTACATAATACTGTGTTACTTTGAACTGCTTTTGAGCAATTACTGTTTGTCCACCTGGATTAAAAATTACACCAGAACTTGAGGCTGATACTCCAGCATATTTTGAAATAAATCCATTTGTTCCCTTGTCATAGCCAAGATAAACAAAGGCGCCAAATAAAACTACTATTAGTAAGGCAAGACTAGAAATATACTTAAAATAAACTCCCCTCCCAAAGAAAATAGATCTAGAAAAATTCCACTTTAGCCTATTAAGACTATTAGATGTGAATTTATATAGCTTAACTATCCTTGTCTTTGATGCAAAAATAACTTTTAATGAATTTCTATGTGAAAAATTTAAACCGAATTTCTTTACATTTAAAAGATTTTTGCTACCTTCTGATTCCTTTTTCAAACTAACCCCAAAATCCAATGAGTCGATCTTGGAAGTCTTATTTTGTTCTAACATTTGCGATTCTACGATATAGGAAAACCCTTACCGTATAGTCCTTCTAAATTATACCAAAAATAGCATTATTATACACATATAGCTCTTAAAATGAGCTATAAAACGGTCTCTAGGCTCCTAAACATTACATACTATATTTTTTACAATTTTTGTAAAGTTTTACAGAGTCTACATACCTGATAATAAAGCCTTCTCGAAGGGGAAATCAATGTATTCGAACCTTATTTTTCTTGAAATTGAAAATAAATAATCTAATATCAGTTTGTCATGACAAACAAGTTAATGGAAAGAACGATTGCAATTGGATTGATAATAATCGTTTTAACTTTTAATCCCTACATATTTGCAGGGCTTTACATAGACTCTACTTCCTCATTCAGTTTTATTGCTCTGTCGAAAATAGCTGTTCTCACAGTACTAAACGCAATTCTTCTTATCATGTGGATAATTAAGATCCAAAAGTCCAAAGAACTAAGCATAATTCCAACAAAGATTTATATTCCTATTTTTTTATGGATTTTCTCCGCAGGACTTTCAACATTCTTATCAAACAATAGAACGCTTAGTTTTTTTGGATACAATTCAACTCTTGAAAACTCTTTGATTGAAACATTAATGCTTTTTGTATTTTTATTTATTTTTGTAAATAATATTAAAACAAAAGAGCAAATTGAAAGTATAGTCAGGTTTTTTAATATAGGTATAGCAATAGCCTCTATTTACGTTGTTATCAGATATATGGGGACATGGACCGTAGGAATTGATTTGATTAAAGATTATATAAATACCTCGACCTTCACTCCTACAGGACATTATGGTTCTTTACCGATTATCGCATTGGCGTCTTTACTTTTAAGCATTGCCTTAATCATTTCTGATATTATTTTAAATCGTGAAAAAGTTAATCTTGTTATTGATTCAATAACATTAGTTATTACTGGAGCTGCTTTTGTTGTATTTTTAAATCTCGGAGGCTCCTCTCCAGAATATATCTACTTAATAACAGGTATTATAGCCCTCTCGGTTGTTGCCTACTTGATATTATCAAATACCAAATTACAGACTTCACTTATTCCTGTTTTTGGATTGATACTTTTATCAGTTCTAGTCGGCTTAGGCGTATACTTTGGTGTCACAAAAAATGCTGTTCAACCCAACTCTTACCCTAATTTATCGCTTAATGCAAGCTGGAATATAGCTCTGGATTCGATTAAAACACCTATTACAAAAGGACTTTTTGGTAATGGACAAGGGACTTTTGCTTATGCATTTGATAGATTCAAGAGTGAAGACGTTGCTTTTCCAAGAAGAAATGGCGATCAAATTTCGACATTTTTCACTGTAAATGCTCAATCACCAAATGTCGAAGAGATAAGAGTTTATCAACCAGGATCATATTTTTTGGGGGTACTGCTTTCTCAGGGATTACTTGGGGTAATAGCATTTCTATTAATCGTTGGATTTACAGTCGCATTAGGAATTAAAAAAGGGCTCGCAGGGACTGGTGTAATGGGAATATTTTCACTATTTGTCTTTTTAGGATTAAGTATTCTTACTATTTTTTTTAGATATGATTTTATATTGTTATTTTTGATGTGGTTTGCTCTTGGAATATTTATTGTTTCTGCAAATGAAGATGAACCTGAAAAAAATCTTGTTATAGCCATAACTGGACGTTCCTTTGACTTCAATAATAATTTAAATTTCATACTTCCTGGTTTAGTACTAATCGGATGCATATGGGTTTTATTTGACGTATTTAGAATATTTAATGGAAACTACTATGCTTACCTTGCAAAAAACTCTCAAATAGAGGGTAAATTGCAGGAATTCCAGGTTAACTCATTAAGGGCGGCCCAAGCTTATCCTGAATCAGATATATTCATTCGTGAAAGCGTTTTTTCGAGATCAATTACACTTTTTGAAAGATATGCAGAAATCCAAAAAAAGATATCCGAGAACCCAGATAATGCAAATTCAACCGACCTAAGGAATCAAGCGAATGAGGTTATTCAACTACAAAATCAGCTGATTTCTGATCTAAATCTTGCCAGATCAACATATCCAGATGAATATAAAAATTATTATTTTGCTGGAAATATTTTAGCAAGAGCATCAGAATTCACAAACCTATCTTTTGATAGCACAGCATTACAATATTTCGGCACTAGCCTATCGGTCAATCCATTCCATCCTGATTCATATTATCAGGCTGCAAATATTCAATATAGAAATAAGGATTTTGTATCAGCATTGAATAATATCAGACCAGCAGTAAATTATAGACCCCAAAATCTTTTATATCAAGCAGTATTTGCGGATATTCTTAAAGAAAATGGTAATTACTCAGATGCTTTAAGCATTTATAATGGACTTAAGAGAATTAAAGATGAGAATAGTTCCAATGAGGCAATACAAAATTTTTATAAGAATCAAAACATAGATAATGATATTGAGGAAGCAACACAAAAGCAAAAGGAGCAAAAGGACAAGCAGAACAACCCAACACCAAGTCCTTCACCAACCCCTACTCCAACGCCGACTCGGACCCCAACCCCTTCCAGGAGGAGATAGGTTTATTTGATTGCATTTGTTCTAGCTTTAAATTATATTTTGCCTATATGCTCGGTGCCAATGTTTCATATAAAATAACCGATACTACTTTAAACTGCATTGCCTCAATTGAAAGAAACTTGAGTGTGATCAATCAAAATGAAACGACCTCGGCTGCCAGAAACAGGGTGCTTAATGAATGTGTCTTTGATGATTTATTTGCTTTGAATAATTATTTAAAACTTGGTCTTACTCTAGGTGAAGTGAAAAAAGTATCAATCGGAAAAGATGTTGTGAAAATTGAAGCAAAACTTCTCGCTAATGTTAGACAGGTCTTTGACTTTATCAAAAATAATTTTAGGCAAAGAAATTTCAGTTTTAATTTTCATTTAGTCCAACATGTTGTAAAGCTTCTTCAGTCTAATATCTTAGAAGTTTGGGACGTAGGAAAAATTCGTACAGGAGGAGAAATAATAGAGAGTAGATTTGAACTCTCTAATCAAATATATTCAAAAGAAGATTGTACTAATGCTCTTGCAGAAGCGGTCTTATGGGTAGAAAATGATAAATCAGTTCACCCAATCATAAAATCAATAGTATTTATGATGTATATTAACTTTATGTCACCATTTGTTGGCCTCAATTATGTCTCATCTTTAGTATTTCAAAGACTTGTGCTTGAAAAGTATGGCTATTGTTCAATATTTAATTTGCCAATGTTTAAATTCCTCAATATTAAACCATCAGAATACCGTGAAGTTGTCATGAAGATTCTCGACCAACATGGACAAAAAGGGATTACTGAAATACTCGAATTTACATCAAAATTGATTGATGAGCTTTTAATCCAGTATAAAAACGAGTTGGTAAAATTTGATTACTTCGATATTAAATCGAGTACTGACAAAGTAGATTTGAATGAAAGACAATTAAAGCTTTTGAAATTACTTCAACAAAAGGTTTTCATTAGAAGATACGAATTTGTAAAACTTTTCAAAGTTTCTCCAATGACTGCTTATAGAGATCTTAACTTTTTAGTTGAAAAAAAATTATTAGCAGTTAGTGGTACAGGCAAAGCTACAACATATACACTCTCTACTCTTTAGTCTTATACTTTTTTGGTACATCTACGCTTTGATAATCTGCAGGTATTTGATCATAATTTTCTAATGAATCGACTTTTCTAAAATCAAAGTATATTGTCGAAGGTGGATTTGAACTTGCAATAAACATAGCACTAAAGACACCGGTCAATGGATCGGTTTGAAGAACAACATCAACCATTCTGCTATCTGTATAAACTGGATTTGTCCATTTTCCTGAATAAACATTGTAAGCTCGCTCCACTGGATTAAATTTTTCATCTTTGTAATCTTTGAGTAATGCTGAGAGGGGGAATAGTTTTTCTTTAAATGCTAGTTCAGTGCTACTAAAGAGTGTTACTGCATCTTTTTCAGAATCAGCAGGCACTTTATATAATGTAAATTTTTTACTTGAATTATCTAAAAAAACTATCTCGCCTTTTCTATTGAAAAAGAGAGAACTGTTTAATCCAAACGATTTTGCATCAATTCTTTTTAACTCCCCTTTATCCATCACAAAAAATAGGTTGTCGTATTTGTTTTCTACAATTGGTACTTCTGTGACTGAAGGAGTCGGAGATGATGAAAGCGACGGATTTGTAACATTAAGTGCAGAGTTATTTGCCCTAACAAACAATGAACCATTTGTTAACACATTAAATTTACCTCCATAATAATTATTAACGGCATCTTCAAATTTTATCTTTTGCGTAAGTTCTCGTATTTGTGATTCAGAAGAAGAAGCCGAATTATTTCTATTTTGAACAAGTTGAAACGCAAAAACCAATAAAAACCCAATGAGAATAACTGTAAGTATTGGTTGAAAAGCACCAGATTTTAAAACATTTTTAAAAAAATCTAATTTCATTTGCCAACTACTACTTTCGCAGTTCTCAATACTTTATCTGACAATGTATATCCTTTTCTTAAAATTTGAATTATTTTCCCTGATTTATGCTCATCCTCTACAACAGTTACGACTTCAGCCTTTTGAGAGTCAAAATTATCCCCTTCAGTCAACTCTATTTCTAGAACACCTTCATAGGCCAACATTTGTAATATTTTTATTTTAAGAATATTTAAAATATTTTTAGTTTCTTCTGAGACACCTTCCTGTAAAAGCCCTGTTTCGATATCATCTAAAATATCTATGACTTTTAGTAAAAGATTCTTATTTGCAAACTTTGCAATTGATTGGAGCTCAATTTCTTTTTGCTTTGCGTAGTTGGAGTATTCTGCAAGCAATCGAGTATACTTATCCATATAATCAACCTGATCTTTCTGATATTCTTTTTTCTCCAGCTCTTCTCTTTCCTTAATTGTATCCTGTTCTATTTTTTTGGTTTTATTTGATTTCTTCTTCATATTTCAATTTAATTGATGATCAAATTATCATTTGTAATTGTATCTTGTAGATCGTAAAATTTCAAAATCCTAATCCTAGTTTGCTTGTTCATCTTCCCCTTCATTTGAAGAACTACCGTTCATAAAGGCATCCAAATCAGTAACCAAAACCTCCCTTGGCCTCGGCCCATCTTGAGGTCCTACTACACCAGCCATTTCTAATTCGTCAATTAATCGAGCAGCACGAGCATAACCTATTTTCATCTTTGTTTGTAGTAAAGATGCAGATCCCCTTTGTGCACTTATAACAATTTCTGCAGCCTGTTTGAAAAGTGGGTCTTCAGAACTAAAATCACTACTCGCTTCACCACTCTCTGAAGGTAAAGTCAAAATCGCTTCATCATTGTATTCAACTTCTGGAGCTTGCTCTTTAATAAAATTAAGTATTCTATGGAATTCGCTATCTTGTCCCTTATCCGGAAGAAATAATCCTTGTATACGATAGGGCTTCAAATCATTTGCTGTTTTAAAAAGCATATCTCCTTTGCCTAGCAATGTTTCGGCTCCGGTAGAATCAAGAATAACTCTGGAATCAATTCCAGTTGCCACAGTTAAAGCAACTCTTGCTGGAATATTTGATCTTATCAAACCTGTTATTACGTCTGCTGTAGGTCTTTGAGTTGCTACAATTAAATGTATCCCAACAGCTCGAGCTTTTTGAGCAAGGCGAATAATTGAGCTCTCCACCTCTTGTCGGAATTGCATCATCAAATCCGCAAACTCATCGATAATTATGACAATATAAGGCATTAATTCTCCAGTAGCTTCACGGTAGTCTTCAATATTTCTTACCTTTGCATTTTTCAATAATTTATAACGCTCCTCCATCTCATTTACAGCCCATTTGAGTGCTGTTGCGGCCTTTGACATATCAGTGATAGGCGGAGTTAATAAATGAGGAATACCGTCATAGGGAGCCATTTCTACCATTTTGGGATCGACCATTATGAATTTCAGTTCATCAGGAGTTTTCTGCATTAACAAACTGACTATAAATGCATTTACTAATACCGATTTACCCATACCAGTGGCACCAGCAACAAGCAAATGTGGCATATTTTGTAAATCCCTAACCGTAGGAGCTCCTTGAGTATCAAGCCCAACAGCAAGACCTAATTTGTACTTTCCAGGATCGTCATAAATTGGCTTTATTGATTCTCTCAATTGAGTTCCCTGTCTTATATCATTTGGGACATCAATGCCGATATAGGATTTACCTGGCACAAGTTCAATACGTAAATCAGAAGGAGAAGCCAGTGTCAAAGCCAGGTCTTTTGATAAATTAGCAATTTTTGAAAATTTAATTCCAGCAGCTGGATCGATGAAATACTGTGTTACAGCTGGTCCAATAGTATAACCAAGGATTTTTGCTTCAATGTTAAAACTTTTTAGAGTTTCGATTATGGCATTTGCTTTTCTTTCAATAACAGCCTTAGAATCTTGTTGCTTTGGCTTAACAGTGTCTAATAAGTCTAAAGGAGGTAATACCCAGCCTGGATATTTTCTAACAGATAAATCCAAAGGCTTTTCATTCACTTGTTCGCCTTTCTTCTGTGAATTTTTTGTAGAATTCTTAGACATATTCGTTAGACTAATATTTACATCATTCATAGGTTTTAACTCCTCAATTTGATTCTTTCCTGAAATATCACTTACCATTTTTATTGATAAATTATCAAATATTCCTTTACTTTCTTTTTCTCCTTCATTATCTTTCTTGTTGCTTTTATTGTCCTTTCCCACAATATTCATTTCAAGGTTGTCAATTTTTGCTTTGCTAGTTTTTATAAACTCAATAAGATTTGTAAATGAGTTTTTGAGCCAAACACCAGCCTCAATAAGGAAATCGATAAATTTGACTATAATTTCGCTAAGTTGTTTTGGACTAATGTTTAGAGCGGCAAGAAATGAAAGGATCATCAAAATTGAAAGGGTGGCAAAAGCTCCTTCAATAGATAATTCCTTTGCCCATTCAGAAATATAATACCCGACAATACCTCCGTATTTTTTATCTAAAGCAAAGTTGTATGACTGAAGAGGATCAGCAAACAAATGTATCCAACCTAGAAAGCATGCCAAAAAAATTAAAGAAAAAACAACGACCTTGGTGCTATTATACTCACGTTTCGATCCAAACAAACGAAGGGAGATAAGAAACAAAACAATACCCATGACTGGAACACCAACACCGAATAATTGCTTAAAATAGTCAAGCGCAGGGTGATCAACAAATATACTTATAACAAGTAGAACAGACAATACTAAACATATGACCCCAAAAAGTGCTAATGTTTCAGGATCTTTGATAGTAATTTGTTTTCTCTTTTTTTTAGCCAATTCTTTTTGTTATATAACCGATTTTTTAATATATACAAGTTATTATATTTCAATTAACAACTATATACTCAGAAAATTTATAAGCGTTTTATTGAATTCTTCTTCATGCGTTTCCTGAGGAACATGACCTGCGTTCTTAATTTCGTAAATAATCGAAAACTCCAAATCATTTTTTACTTTTTGAACTTCTGAGCTCTGAACCCATGAGTCTTTTTCCCCTTTGATTATTTGAGTAGGAATCTTAATTTTACTTAGATCAACTCTGCTTTGACCTGTTGAGACTATGTCACCAGCTGCAATAGATGTACCTGGTTGTCTTATAGGATTTAAATAACCTTCAATCTCTTCCTGGGTTGGATCGCGTCCATATGCTGATGCTAGAAATCCTTTTATATTATCTTTTCTGAAAAAAAAGTATTCTGCAAAAATAGCTGTCCATCTTTTAAAAACAGGATCAGCAAGAAGAAATGAAAAGTTATTATTTGAACTATTGTTAATTGCAGGAGCAACCAAAATCAACTTATCAATATCGTCTTGCCTTTGCAATGCCATTTTGCTAATTACCGCACTACCCAATGAATGTCCTGCGAGAACCCATCTTAAGTCTTTTCCAGCTTCATAATTCCGATCTAGTTTATCTATAAAATCCCAGAGCAAAGTCGCTCTCGAATCCAAAGAGTGATTTATTCTTGATTTCTTAGAGCTATATCCAAAACCCGGCATATCTACCGCAATAACATAAAATCCTTTTTCAATAAGCGCACTCACATTTTTGCGCCAAGTGAAAGTAGACCCATAAAAACCGTGTACCAAAAGGATTTTTCCAGTGGGATTTTGTTCATCTGCATTCCATTCCTGATAATGAAGTTTAATACCGTCAACAACTGAATAAGCACTATTAGAAAATGGTTTTGGTGAGCTATTTTCATCATATTGAGGCAAAGCAATAAAATAAGGTAAAACTGTAAAAAATACCAAAAAAAGTAGGATTATAATGCCTATTGTTCTAAACAAATTCCCTCTGCTAAATCTTTTAGTACGAGTATCCATTTTAAGATAAAATCATTTCCTCAATTCGAAGTAATCTATTGTATTTTGCTGTTCTTTCAGTTCTGCTTAAAGAACCTGTCTTTATCTGTCCAGTGCGCATAGCAACGACTAAGTCTGCAATAAAAGTATCTTCAGTCTCGCCTGATCTATGACTCACTATTGCTGTCATGCCTGCAGCATGTGCTAAATTAATTGCATCGATTGTTTCTGTAAGCGATCCAATTTGATTCAATTTTATAAGAATAGAATTTGAAGCATTCAAATCAATACCGTGTTGTAATCGTTTAACATTTGTAGCATAAAAGTCATCACCAACTATTTGAATTGTACTGCCAAATCTACGCGTAAACTCAGCCCAGCCTTCAAAATCATTTTGCTCTAAAGGATCTTCAATACTTCTAATAGGATACTTCGCGATCATATCCTCGTAGTATTTAAACATCTCAGGTTTAGTTAGGAATTTATTCTCAGATTTCAGTACATATTCGTTCTTTTGGAAAAATTCTGAAGCGGCTACATCCATTGCAAGAACAACATCCTGTCCAGGTTTGTAACCAGCTTTTTCAATGGCCTGAAGCATATAATCGAATGGCTCAGAATTTGACTTTAGACTAGGAGCAAAGCCTCCTTCATCCCCAACCAGAGTTTGAAATTCATGCCCCTCTAAAATCTTTTTTAAGGCATGAAAAATCTCCGCCCCGCATCTTAGCCTATCTCTAAAAGAAGTCATTTGACGAGGAATAACCATATATTCCTGGAAGTCGGTTGAATGGCTGGCATGTCGGCCTCCATTCATAAGATTCATCATGGCAAAAGGTAAATCGTACGATTTGCCGTCCTGGGGGGAAAATTTGCTCAAGTACTGGAATAATTCTTTTCCCTCGGATTCACTCTGGGCGCATGCAACTGCCATAGAAACTGCAAGTATCGCATTGGCTCCGAGATTTGCTTTATTTGGTGTACCATCAAGACGGATCATATACTGATCAATTCTTGATTGATTTGATGCATCCTGACCGACAAGCACACCAGCTATTTCTTCATTTACATTCTTTACTGCTCTCAGCACAGATTTCCCTCCATACATTTTAGGATCTCCGTCACGAAGTTCTATAGCTTCATAGTCACTAGTGCTTGCTCCACTGGGAACTGATGAACGTCCAAGTGAACCATCATCCAAAACAACTTCACATTCTACTGTAGGGTTTCCCCTAGAGTCAAGAATTTGTCTTGCTTTAATCTGTTTTATTTTAGCCATGTTTTTACTGCTTTATGATAGAATATTTGTAGAATAAGCAAAATAGGTAATGATTTTTAAATATAATGACAGATTTTGGATCCCAGAAGATTTTGTAGAAATATTTCAACAACCAAATTGGTATATAAAACTTCTTCCACAAATCAAGAAATTCGTGATTATCATAGAAATAAAGAAAATCTTAATCTGCATACTAAAGATTTTATGTATCAAAGGGCTGAATTTATTTTATTAGTTGGAGAATTTCTTTCTGCAAAAAAAATCTCTCTTGAAGTAGGAAAAGAATTTTATTTTGATAATGAGAGAAAAAATTGATACAATCGTTATTCATCACAAAGGCAGAACTAAAGAATCAACACTTGAATATATTGAATCTGTAGAAATGTTAAATCTTTATGTGAGGGAATTTATTACTCCACATACTGATCATTTCAAAAAGCCACTTTTTTCTGGACACATTTACAAAGGCCGACAGACTTTTCTGGCATATCATTATATTATCTATCCAGATGGAAGTTATGAAAATCCTTTGAAAGATGAATATATCGGTTGGCACTGTGGTAATCCTGACTATAACAAAAGAAGTATCGCGATAAATATAATGGATACTTTGGTAGACAAAGAACCAACGCCTAAAGCCATAGAAACTACGAGAAAAATCATACAGAAATATCAACCAAAAGAAATTTTAGGACATGGAGAAATAAAACAAAACGAAAGTTGTCCAGGCAATACTTTTTTAGGTGAAAATGGCTGGAAAAAGAAGTTAGTTTCTTAGAGTTCACAAATTCCACAAATTTTACAATCACTGACCCTAAACCACTTTCATTTGCTTTAATTTTTCTAGCTCAACTGGATTAGAGGTAACGATTACATGCTCAGTTGGAGATGCTTTAACATCAATTGAGACGTGATTTGTTCCAGCAAAAAAAAGGCCATTACCTGGCCGTACAGAAAGCAAATAAGCTTTCTCACCTTCAGATAAGTCAAAAGTTCCTGCTAGACTATCAATTGCAACAGGCGATTGTCTAAACAAAACTTGTATAGATGAGTTTGTCACAACAGCACGACCGTAATCTGTACCAAGAAAATCATTTACCTCCTGGGTAATTGTAGTTAGACCTAAATAATATTTTCTTGCTCTTTTAGCAACCGAATTAATAAAAAGGGCAGAATCCGGAAATTTCATAAGCACCCAAGCTTCGTCAATTGCAAGAATTCTTCTTTTCTTATCTCTTTTGATTTTTGTCCAGATATTATCAAGCATCAAGTACATGGCGAGAGGTCTTAGCTCTTCTGACAAGTCCCTAATTGAGAATATCGTAAGAGGATTATTTATCTCTACATTCGTTCTTCGGTCAAAAATCCCTGCAGCAGAACCAACCAAAAATCGTTCAAGTTTCAATGCCATGTCCTGAGCCTCCATTTCTTCCATAGCTCGTAAAGTTTTGTAAAGGTCTTCCATGCGAGGAGGTTCATTAACAAACGTGCTTTTATCATTTGTAATACCTTTTTCCCTGTAACACATACGAACAGCCCTATCCAGAATTGAGGTTCCACGTGTAGAAAGTGAGCCAAAAAGGATTTTAAAAAAACCTTGAAGCGAAAGCTCTTTCAGTCGAAGTTCATCTTCATTGCTTTCAGCTCCTGCAGGTAACTCAAATGGGTTTAGCTTATTTTTTCCGTCCTGTGAAAAAGAAATATATGAACCACCCATGGTTTTACATAAATCTTCATATTCGTTTTCGGGATCTATTACAATACACTCTGTTCCAAGCATAAGACTTCGGATAATTTCTAGTTTTACAAAATAGGACTTACCGCCTCCTGATGTAGCAAGAACAACCATATTTGCATTAGGCATACTAAATCTGTCAAAAACCACTAAACCGCGATTATAGGTGTTAATTCCATAAAGGATTCCTTTTTCTTGGGATAAGTCTGAGGATGTAAAAGGAAAAGTCATAGCAATAGAAGAGGTGTCCATATTTCTAGTTTGGCGAATCCTGTCAAAACCATATGGCAGTGCTGACTTGAAGGCGTGTTCCATCTTAAGTGTCGGGAGTTTTGGAGTCATTTCTTTTGAAGTTAAATCAGAAATAACAGTGGAAGTTAGATTATTTAATTCCGGAAGTGAATCGGCTTTTATAGTAATATAAAGAGCAAAATGAAAGTATCTTTCTGCACCAGAAGCAAGCTCTTCCTGCTGGCGAAGAGCATCTTGTAATGCAACTTTTGCATATGCATTTGGCACTCTACCGCTCTCAAGCTCAAGATTTAATTGTGCTTCAAGTTCCGCTATTTTTCTTCTAATTTTCTCCACAATCTCACCGGTATCTATCGGGTAATAATACATCGAAACATCAATAGGCTCTTCGTAATTAATTAAACTCTCAAGCATTCCTGGATAGGCTTTTTTATAATCAGTTACAACAAAAGTACGAATATATGTTTCATTAATTTTTAAATCATTAAAATCTACTTCTAAAGAAGCAGGTGCAATTTTATCCTGAGCGCTGACACTTTCATCGTAAAGTAGCTCTTTGGTACTTTCTACAAAGCGGCGAACAATTGGCTCTGGAGGCATTTGTTGTGGCTGCGCATACTCATTAGGATTAACAGGGGACATTTTTCCCGAAGCAGCTCCAGCGACAGCATTTCCAACAGATGGGTGAAGATTCTGATTTTCACTTTGTTGAGGAGTTCCAAAAATCTTGTCATACAAGTCATCAATAAAGTTACCAAAAAATCCTTTCTTCTGATCTTTATTAAATTGCTTCGATTCATTCTGGAAATACTTTTTCTGTTGGTCATTTTTATTTCCATAAACTTCGTTTTTCTTTTGAAGTACTTTATCGAAACTAAGAACATTGTTTAAATCAGTTGGGTCTTTATATTGAGCAGGCTGAGAAGGAGCGACATTTACATACTTTTGATTAGCTTTTTGTAATGCATTTGAACCGTAGGTCTGTGAATTAGAATTTTGTACAATTTGCCTTGGCATCAGTCATGCTAGTTTAGTGTGTATTTAGACAAATTGCAAAGCTACAAAAATGCAAAAATAAATATTAGAGAGTAAAATGATTCATAAATAATTGATTTTTTACTTTCAATTTTGGAAATTAATGCAAACTCAAAAATCGTCAAAAAAAATCATTGAAGTATTGGATAAAAAATATGGTAATCTCGGTTCATTTCTTAATCACAAAAATGTTTTTGAATTTCTTATCGCAGTTATTTTATCTGCACAAACAACAGATAAGTTAGTAAACAAAATAACTCCTGCTCTGTTCGAAAAGTTTCCTGATGCAAAAACCTTAAAAAATGCTGAACAAGAAAAAGTAGAAAGCTTAATTCATTCAGTAAATTATTTTCGGACCAAATCAAAACATCTAATCGAGTCCGCTAGAATTATTGATGAGGAATTTCAGGGAAAAGTTCCGGAAACTATTGCAGAACTTATAAGATTGCCGGGAGTTGGGAGAAAAGTGGCAAATGTTATTCTTTCTGATTATCATAAAAAAGCCGAAGGATTTGTCGTTGATACACATATAAAAAGAGTTAGTTATAGAATTGGTTGGACCAAGAACAAGGATCCAAAAACAATTGAAATTGACTTAATGAAGATATTGCCTCAAAAATCTTGGATTTCAGCCCCAAAACAATTAATTCTAATTGGGAGGGAGTATTGCTTTCCAAAAAATCCCAACTGTAAGGATTGTCCACTTAATGAATATTGCGAGAAGAATTATTAATAATTGTTAATTATCTTGCTTGGATCTATACTCTCATATGAACCTTAAACCCATTGATTACAAACGTAGGATGAAAAACAAAACTTTATATTACAAATTCTATCCTACAGATAACTTACTAGACTCAAAGTACTTTCAAAATATAAGAAAAGTTCGCTGCATTGCTTTAAATGATGATCGTCAGGTATGTATGGTTTCAAATGATGGAATCTCCTACTGGATGGTGCCTGGAGGTACAGTTGAGAAAAAAGAGAACCCAATCCTTGCACTTAAACGTGAGCTTCAGGAAGAAGCTGATATTGAGATAAAAAACTATAAACTGATTGGATTTATTGCTGCAGAGTTTAAAAACCTAGCAACCGGATATATTAATAAATATACCGAAATGTGGTTTGTAGCAAAAGTATCAAAAATATTGCCTCAGACAGAAGATCCTGCTACGGGTCACATTCTTTCAAGAGATTTTTTTGATATAGAGGAAATGGCATTCAAATTTCAAAGATGGGGTAAAATCAGCAAATATATTGTAGAGTATTTAGCAAAGTACAAATAAATCTTGCGATGAATTTTGATCCTGATGCTTATGGAATAAGAATTTAATTAGTTAACGTTTGCATCAATTATAGGCATTTCGTTATAATCACTTGTTAATTACTTATTAAATCTATGTCTGGACATTCAAAGTGGGAAACAATTAAAAGAAAAAAAGGCGCTACTGATGCTGCACGAGCTAAGGAATTTACTAAAGTGTCAAGAATGATAACAGTTGCGGCCCAAAGCGGAGGAGGCGATCCAAATATGAACCCAGCTCTTGCCTTAGCTGTAGCCAAGGCGAAATCTATAAATATGCCCAATGACAATATTTCCAGAGCAATCAAAAGAGGTACAGGTGAAGCAAATTCAGGGGCTAGAATGGAGGAAGTTAGTTATGAAGCCTATGGTCCAGGTAATGTTGCTTTTATCATTGACTGCACAACGGATAATAAAAATCGAACAGTAAGTGACTTAAGGTCAACAATAGAAAAAAATGGTGGTAGATTTGCGGAAACAGGGTCAGTGTCTTGGCAGTTTAAACAAATTGGCAGTATTTTGCTTGAATTTGAAAGCTCTGGTGAAGCACTCGAGAAAGCAAAACAAAAATGGGGACAGAAAGATGAATTACATAAAATCAAGAAAGATGAATTAGATAATTTTCAGCTTGATATTTTTGATTTGCCTGGAATTATTGACGTAATAGTTGATGATAATGGAATAGAAATTAAATGCGAGTATTCGGAATTGAATAATGTAAGAAAGTATATAGAGAGTAAAAAAATCATAATCAGCGAAGCTGGCCTAGTTAAGCAATCAAATTCATTAATTGAAATAGACGAATCAATTCATCAAAAAGTGGATAAGTTTATTGAGGTAATCGAAGAATTAGACGATGTTCAGGAAATTTGGAGTAACTTGAAGTAGTTCTAGTCGACAACAATCAAAATATCGGACTCCTTAAATATTTTTTCTAACTCTTTTGGAAGCTCTGCAGAGTCTTTCTTTGTTACAACCTGATTATTATCCTTAAAAAGTTTCTCGTAAAAATTTAACGTTTCTGGCTTATTTCCATTGGTGTAGATAGAAAGCGAGTTTGGCAAAGAGGTTGGTGTGGGAGAGGGAGATGCTGTCGCAGTTCCAGTAGGAGCTATGGGTGTAGTTGTTTTAATAAAATCATACCGCATAATAAATGGCAGGTTACTATCAAGAACATATTGACCAATTCTCGTAAAGTCCTTGTATCGTTTAGAATTTGTCCATATCAGAACCACATTTGCATCTTCGGATAGAAGCTTCGGTGAATCTAAATACATTTCAACGACTGATTTTAGCTCATCATACTTTCCACCAACCGGATAAACAAGAAATCCGGCTCCTTCTATAGGCTGCCCACCCTTGAGAATAGAGCCAGTAAAACTTCCAATATTCGGATCCAAAACAACACTGTAGGAATTTAAGGTTTTTAATAAATCCTTTCCCTGTACCATAGTATTAATTTCACTTGAAGATATATTAAAAAATTTAATATTTTTTGTTAAAGCCGTTAACACATCGTTTATTTTTGATGGGTCTGTAAAAAAGTTTGAGCTTAAAAACTTTTCTCTTATGGCATTAATCACTTTTTGCTGCCTTCTTGCTCTATCATAATCACTAGTAGTTTCTCTTGACCTTGCATACTGAAGAGCTTTTGTACCATTCATTTGAGTAACTCCCTTTGGAAAATAAATCGTAATTACTCCTGTATCGCTGTCGTTTGGAAACAGGTTGTCCCAAAGAGGAGTATCTACATCAACTGTAATACCTCCAAGGGTATCTACCACATCTTTTAACCCACGAAAATTTATCATAACACCATAGTGAATATCTAATCCAGTCACTTCCTTTACTGAATTTGAGAGTCCATTAAATGAGGCTTTTAAAATTTCTTCTTCAGATTTCTTTACTGCTTTGTTTTCATTATAAGTAAATTGAAAAACCGCATTTATCTTAGTAACAGTATTATAATACTTTGCCTGCATATCTCTTGGAATAGAGATTTGGAGGACTTCATTTGTCGCATGACGATATGAGGCGATGATTAATGAATCTGTTCTAAAGGAATCAGAGAAACCAAAACGCGCATCTACACCCATTAAAAGAAAGTTTGTTCGACCATTAGTTTGAAGAAGACTTTCTAATGGGTCAATTTTTTTATTTTGAGAAACCGCACTTAATGCATATTGAAATGGATCAAGGAGATTAACATTTTCAATACCCGTACCTTGCAGTTCACGATATTTCTGATAATAAAGGTATCCTACATAAGAGCCGCTAAGCAAAGTAATTAGCAAAATTATAATTAAAATCTTTTTTAGCCAAGCAAATCGACTTTTCCTTTTCTTAGACTGATTAAGATTAAATGATGTTAAAGGTGAATTAGATTTATTACTACTTCTATTATCTAGTGAAAATGAAATATCAGGCTTCTTGCTTGCTTTATTTGATCTATTAAAGTTATTAATACCTTCAGTTTTTGAATCATTTTGTTTTAATTCCTTTAGATTCATAAAATTACTTCAAAAGAATCTTTCCATACTAAACCATTTTGTCAAATTTGGAAGGACTTATAGGCCTATTATTATAACATCTATCCTTATTAAGTTGAGTTTAGATTACTTTTTCACAAATAATTTATCTGTGCTAGAATAACTAGTGAGCTTATATTCGAGTGTTTATTGGACAAAAAGAGCAATAATTGTACTCGCTTTGATTGTGTTTATATGCGGGGGAATAAGATTGTTTCAGGTGGTGAGTACTGCTCTGATAAGAATAGATACACAAACATCAGGATTTAAGCCAGAAAGAGGATTTGGAAGTATTGATAAGATTGTTTTTCGGTCTATTGAAACAGGAGGGTTTGAACCTGCTCAATTTAGAATAAGTACTACAAAAGGTAATCTTGATGCTGATAATCTGTATCCAAGTGAGGCGGACTCAAACCCACTGGCAAACGTTTATCGAATTATTGAACAACCCATTGATCTTAGCACTACTGAAGACCCTTTGACTATCGGCAGAAATCTAGGATTCACCCAACTTCCTCAAGAAATTACTTCGACAATTAGACGTTGGAGCGATTCAAATCGAGAATTAGAAATTGATGGACAATATACCACAGTCAGTTATTCGAACAATAGATTGAAGACAAGCAGACAAAGTATTCCTGGAGTATTTTCTACTTCTGATCAAAGTCAATTACAGGCAATGTTTACAAGAGTACTTAATGAGCTGGGAATTAAAACATCTTTAACTGGATACACATATACCGGTGAATATTTAAATTATGATATTGATTCTGGCAAATTCGTACCAGTTGTAGGATCAACAGGTTCATATTATCGAGTAGGTGCAAAAAGGTTTTATCCAAATCTCGTAAAGAATAATGAAATTGCGTCGACAAGGGCAACATATCCAACCTACACAGTATCAAATAACTATTTCATAATTCCAAACCTTTCTCAATATAAAACTATAAGTGATTTTAAGCCTTCTGCAGACATAGTAGAATTAAGACTTTTTAATTGGCCATTAAATCAAGATATTTCTTCACAAAACCCAAATGTTCAAACATACGCCATCAAATCCCCTAGACAAGCCTACTCTGAATTAAATCAAGGAAAAGCAAGTCTGGTAAGCATAAGTGATTCACTTACAAAAAGGCCTGTAGAAATCGAAGAAATTCAGGAATCTCGGCTTGTAGATATTCTTTCTGTTAGAATAGATATGTATGAAGATACTTTTTATACAAGACATATTCAACCTGTCTATACCTTTATTGGTGAGATTAATCAGTCAGGTAAAAAATATCAGTTAGTATATTACGTTCATGCGATTACAGAAGAAAATTATAACTAATGTCTGAAAAAGAAAAAAAAATCAAAGAGTTATTGTCGTTTTTAAAACTTGAAATTCAAGATGAAAAAGCAATGGTCAAGGATTTTGATTCTATTTTGAAAATGTTTGATGAGTTGGCCAAAGTTAATAGTTCAGATCAAAACTCAAAACTATCTAAAAAGATTATAACTATAGACGAATTGAGAGAGGATCGAGTATTGAATTCCAAATTTAAGTCTGATTTACATGAAAAATACTTAAAAGTACCAACTGTTTCTAAGAAATAATTTATCTTTTCAACTGATTCAAAAGATATTCTAGTGAGGGATGGTCATGTAACAAATCAAGATTCATATCTTTATTAGCCGTCCTATAGGCATATTCAAATTTATCTGGTAGATTAACAATCTTTTCTCCTGAGTTTTTGACAAAGACAACTATTCCATTTGATGGTTGCATATTTAGAACTTGGGATAGAGATGAATTCGCTTTCGATATACTGGTAACTAAAAGTACGGGGCCAAAAAATTTTTTTTGAAATATTCTCATCTCAGGTCTTACATCGCTAAGTAAAATATTCTTTGGCAACTCTTCAGAATTAATGATAGCATCTCCTGCATGCAATTCAGCTCCATCAGAAATCGCTTCTGAAACGATTTCTCTGATTTCATCCATAGTTCTTGAAGATTTGATAAGTGAGGAATTTTGGGTTTTGCCAAAATTTAGCTTAAGCTGAATTTTTCTCAAAAATTCGCTTTCTAGTCCTTTATCAAGAATAACACGCTTAATGCTCGATTTTTTAAGACCGGCAAAACTAAATGCATGATCGACAATAAATGCAGTTGCATAATCCAAATCACATCCTTTTTTCAAATAAACTGTTGAGAATGATGGGACTGTGGTCTTTATGCCGTCGAATGATTCAGACATATTTATGAAGAACGAATCTTTAATGTCATCAATATGGTAATCATCAATATCACTGAATTTTAGATTTTGATAGTCAACATAATTTGTTCTTGATGATATTAGTTTTATAATTTTTTTTGCCCAGCCAAAGTATAAAAAGTGTACGTTGTATCCAATCTTGACAAGCTTTATCCCTAAGAAGAGATGCGGCCAGAGTTCATATTTTTGGGGGATAAATATTATTGTTTTCTTATCCTTAAAATCTTCTTTAAAATCTAGATTCAAAATCCTAAACCCTAAATCAAATTCTTTTTCTACTTCCTCACTTGATTTGGACAGAATTTTTGATTCAAAACGAACAAAGTATTTTTTATTAGCTTTTAAATACCCAATTAAATCTTTATGAATTGCTGGTACTATTTGAACTTCAACTTTTTTACCCTTACCTCTAAAAAAGCTAAATAACTTACTTACCATAGATTATTTTACACTTTCGGTTGATTTTTTCTTTCCAAAGACTACTTTTCCTTTTTTATACAATACGTACAAAGTAATGATTACAATTAATAAAATACCAAGGCATAATGAAATACCTAGACCGATTGTAAAAAAATTATTATTGTTTTTTGATTTGCCAGTTGACTCAGAACCACTCCTTTCTGACACAATCGAATCGGTTGGGGTAATCTCAGATGTAGGAGTATCTGTAACATCACTTGGAAGTGGGCTATTAGTAGTTCCAGGAGTTTGGGTAGTAGACGTTGTTGGAGTAGTTGAATTAGGTGTATTTGTTGGATTGGAAGTTGGTCTGTTTGTAGGATTGGATGTAGGGTTATTTGTTGGATTGGAAGTAGGATTAGATGTTGGCTGAGTTGTAGGATTAGTTGTAGGATTGGTAGTTGGGTTAGTTGTAGGATTAGTAGTTGGGTTTGTTGTAGGCTGTGTAGTTACTGGGGCTGTAAATGGTATGTCTGTAGAATAAGATATACCTGCTCCACTTCCAGCAATACCGTTTGTTGCATTTGAAGTCTGTTCAAACGTAAAAAGTGCAACAGTATTCCCATCTGCTGAGAATGGGGTAGTTCTTGGAGAAATACTTCTTGCAATATTAGATATCCTCAAATCATCTAGAAATCCATTATAATTATACGCAGTAAAGCTTTCACCTCCTATAGCAGTGTGTTTTTCTGCTCCAAATACATAATAAGGATCAGCAACATATGAAGTACTTCTTCCTATTCTATAACTCAAATTTGTCTGTCCTGAGTAGTTAACAGAATTACTTAACGTGCCGTTAACATATATTCTAATATTGTTACCTTGTTTAACTGCCGCTAAATAATACCACTGATTTAGTGCTAATGCCGTGCTACAAGCTGTTACTCCAGTTGAGCCATTTTGAACACTGAATGCAACTCTTCTATCAGACATGAGGGACAAGCCAAAATCACCATTATCTCCATCACCAAATATATCCCGATCAATTATCAAAGCACCATTAGTAAAAACGTCCTGTCCTGATGAACAAGCAGCACCTGCGCTTACACTAACTGGCTTCATCCACCATTCAATAGTAAAATCACCAGCACCTACATTTATGCTACCTTGCCCTACAGGGACACTAATCCTGCTTTCTCCTGATCCTGTGAATCTTACAGAGTAATTGCTTACCTGAGCGCTCGCAAAGCTTATGCTGGACGCAAAAACTAATACAACGAACAGAAATACTGACATTAGTTTTGCAGCATAACTTTTTAGACCATTCTTATAGTGCATTTTTACATTATATCAGCTATATATCCCAAGTCAACTATAGGACTATGAAGGTCTTAAAGTTCCTGAAAATACTTGCCAAGCCAATAAAGATTTCGCGACAAGGCTTAGAAGAATATACATTGATTCCCCAAAAAGATAATTTCTCCATGGCCCAACTTTTCTATATTGCAAAAACATATTTATAGCAAAACAGTTGAAAAACAAGAAAAGCGATCCAAGTATCCAATAAACAAAAGAAGGAATATTATCCGCATAATCTCCAAGTGCTCCGTAAAAGTACATAGCAAGAACAATCCAAGGCACTATACCTACAATACAACCAAATACAAAAGCTGTCCAATTTGTTTCTGAAGTAGTTTGATTATGTAATTCCATCATTAATCCCCACAAATTCATTGTGGCATTGAGTGTAAACAAAAGAATCAAGCTAGGAAGATCAAACATTCCACAAAGGAGAGCTATGACAACAATCATAACCGATGAGCTAAATGCATATTCCCACCAACGTGCATAATTTATTTTCTTTTTTAAATTTTCAACATACCAGTTATAAACTCCTGGAAGAACTAGAAAGAAATGTGATGCTGCTGACATAAAAAGGAATGAAGCTACGACTGGACCTATTTTGAGATCGAAAACACTTTCAGTCAAAGTAGAAACTCTTCTTGTGACCTCATCAAATTGGAGATAACTGGTAGTAATAGGTAGCTTAAATTCGTTACTAACCCATAACATCACTAATCCTTGGATTAAGTGAAAGAAACCCATAACAGCATTGTAGAGTCTGAGTCTACCAAATGTTGCCTGGTCTGTATTTAAAGGATTATTTGTGCCATCCACAACTCATTTTAATACATTTTTTTTGTACGTGAAGGGTTTTGATCTTTTGAGAGTATTTGATACAATAAATATGTTTTCGGGACAAAGAATTTCCCGTGATGCAGAGAGAAGGTTAAGTTACGCTGAACTTACGAACCATAACGGTGCGTTGTTGTCATGCGAATTCAAAATTTACAACTAAATTATCTGAACTGATTTCTCCGTCGCTTATGCCCGCTACCGGCAAGGCGACTACGAAATAAGTTCAAAGTATAAAAGTAGATTTTGAATGCGCGTAAATTGCAGCAAGGTTGTATGACTTTTCAATAGATATGAGTCTAACTAATTCAAAAAAGAAACAGCTATTAGAAGCTGCGAGGGAGCATATTTCCTGCATTTCTGATTCATTAGATCTTGGAATTAGGGAAGCAGAAAAATATGGTGGGATGCATAAAGACAGGGTTTCTTCTGCGGAGATTCATGAAGCCCTGATGCAAGATGTTTTGACTGCAATCGGCATAGATATTAATACACAAAAATTGAAAATTTTAAGTTTTTAAAAGGAAATCCCTACTTCAACCGCTGCGATGCTGTGATAGATGGAACGGGTGAAATGAACTACCGGCAGCTTACGCAGCCGGTTTACATTAGTTCGATCTGCGATCGCCCGGAATCTTACTCTCCTTGCAGTTGAATGTATTTTTCCACTGCATCTTCGTTTAACTCTAATGTGCAAACAAAGTAACCTTCTGACCAAATACTGTCTGTCCCTCAATATACGTCTTTCAAGAACTTAAATTGCTTCTTTAAGGATGAGGACGTATTTGCTTTTATTATTCGCACTACCTGCCCTACACTCATTTTAGGAGGGATAGATATTAGAAAATGAATATGATTTTTATCATGATTGACTTCTTTAAATTCAAGGGCAGGATAGTGCGAGCTGACTTCTTTAAGCTTTAACTACAAAAAAGCAAATACACACTCATCGATGATTTTTCTGCGGTATTTGGTCGGATGAACTATATGGTAATCGCAAAAGTATACTTAGTTACTTTGCTTCTTGTATTGCATGATTTATTTTACAGGAAGATTCCGGGAAAAATACATCCACCAGCTTACGCTGGTGGTTTTTAGTTAGGAACTATAAATCATAATTTTTTATCGTAAATAAAAAAAGCTTTACCTTGAAAATCATTTGAAATACAATGAGGTAATGGGAACATCAGAAACTATAATCAAAGTAATAAAAGTCAGTTTTGGAGTAATTGAAGTCTTGCTAGGATTGAATGTGCTACTTAAACTACTAGGAGCTTTACCAACTTTTATTCTTTTTGAGTGGATTTATAATCTTAGCGCGCCATTTAAAAGCCCCTTCGATGGAACATTTGCACCAATAGTTTTTGGAGAAAGGTTTGTCTTAGATTTATCTGCTATTTTTGCTATAGTAGCTTATTTCATCATCGGAATGATTCTTATTGCAATAACGAAATATGTTTTTAAGGTTTCCGACAAGAACTAAGAATTGATGAAAAATGCCTATCTTAAAACTCTTTATATTTCTAATGGAGTATTTGTTTTTGCAAGTGCACTCTTAGTGCCTATATTTGCGCTTTACCTTGAAGGTTTTGAAGTTAGTGTTGTGGAAATAAGCATGACCTCAACTTTTTTCCTATTATCTGCAGGATTTTTTTTATTATTCATTCCAGGTATGATGATTTAATTAAGAATAAATCTTCCGCTCTAGTAATCGGATTTATACTTCGAACAATTACTTGGATTGGTTATATTTTTTGCACAGATATATGGCAGGTTTATTTTTTACAGATAGTCCTCGGTTTAGGGGAATCTATCGGGAAGACTTATTTTGAAGTCGTAGCAGCAGAACATTTAGATGAAAGTAAACATGTACAAGATTATTCAGTATCGAAATTAATAGCTAGCATTTCAGCAGCATCGGCAGCAGCTGCAGGAGGAGTAATAGCACAATATTACGGATTTCAAACTTTATTTGTAATTATGGCGATTCTTAGCATATTATCAACATTGATATTTACTTTAGGTATAAGTGGAATAAGTGAAAGGCTTAACCTAATAATATATCCGTGATATAATTATCGACTTATGTCAGAAACTGAAACAAAGAATAGCGAAGCAATAGCAACTCCAACTACATAAGCTGCTGTTGTAGATACTTCTGCACAAACAACTGCACCACAATCAACCACAATACGGCAGTCACTGATAACTCAAATGCTCTTGCAATAGGAGGTTTTGTGGTATTAATTTTTAACTTATGCGCATGGTTTATACCACTATACGGTTGTCCAATGGCTTTAGTGGGTATTGGTTTATGTTATTTTGGTATGAAATCACCTAAATACAAGACTTTTGCTATTATCGGGCTCGTAATCTCGGTATTAGGACTTATTGCAACTCTAATCAATGGAGCTCTTGGAGCCAATATGGCAATAAATGCTAAATAAGTAATATGCATTGATAAAGAGGTCCTAAAGGACCTCTTTTTTGTGCGATGCGCCTTCGGCGCATCGCACAAATTAAAATTTCTTACTTCTTACTTTTAATCCTTCCCAAACTATGAGAGAATCTTTCAAATGTATTTTTTAAGCTTTCGAAATTCCACCGACGCTGACCATTGAGTCTAAACACACTTTATTTCCAAATGCGTGGTTAAATCTTATAATTTTTATATAAAAATAATGAAAAATCGAACTTTAATAAATGAACTTAAAAACAAAATTAATGAAGAAGTTACAATCGCTGGCTGGATGCATAGAATTAGGAATTTAGGCAAAGTAGCTTTCTTGCTTCTTAGAGATCGAACTGGAATGGTTCAATGTGTTTTAAATCCTAATGAAATAGAAATGATAAAAGATCTCCAGGTCGAATCTGTTCTAAAAATCACAGGAAAAGTTGTTGAAACACCAAAAGGAGACTCTGTAGAAATACAGGCTACAGCTATAGAAATTGTTTCCCCCGTCAAAGAAATGATCCCTGTCGAGATCAATAAAGACGAGATTGACGCGCATATGGAGACAATTATTGACCATAGACCAGTTACTATTAGGCATCCAAAACAACAAGCCCTTTTCAAAGTACAGGCAGGTATTTTGAATGCATTTAGAAATGCTATGGTAGATGAGGGCTTCACGGAATTCAGATCTCCAGTACTTATGAGCGCACCTAGCGAAAGCGGTGCTTCAGTTTTTGAAGTCAAATATTATGGTGACAAAGCATTTCTGGCCCAAAGCCCTCAGGTCTATAAACAAATTATGGTTGGAGCATTTGAAAGAGCATTCACTGTAACACCTGTATTTAGAGCGGAAAAACATAATACTACCCGACATTTGATGGAAATAACTCAAATGGACGGTGAGATGGGATTTATCGAAAATTATGATGAGGTGCTAGAAGTAATTGAAAGTGTTGTAAGAAAAATACTTGAAAGTATTGGAGAAAAAAATAAGACTGAGCTTGATTTATGGCAAGCTACTCTTCCTAAACTTCCAGAAGGTAGATTTCCAAAAGTAAAAGTCAAGGAAGCACTAAAAATAATTGAAGAAAGAACTGGAAGAAGCTCAAATCGTGAAGAACTTGATCTGGATCCTGAAGATGAAAGAGAAATAGCAAAGTGGGCATTAGAGAAATATAATTCGGACTTTTTGTGGTTATTAAATTTTAAAAAAGATAAGAATTTTTATACATGGAATAACCCTGAAGACAATGATGAATCTCTTAGCTTTGATCTTGAATGTAGAGGTTTAGAGTGGTTAAGCGGAACCCATAGAATCCACGATTATGAAAAACTTCTTGAAAATATGAAAAAACAGGGACTAAGCCTTGAGCATTACGAACATTATTTAGAGGCATTTAAATATGGTATTCCATCTGAAGCAGGTTTCTCACTCGGACTTGAGAGAATGACTCAACAAATATTTGAATTAAAAAATATTCGTGAAGCAACTCTGTTTCCTTCCGACCTTGATAGGATAGCAGGACAAAGAATTTCAAGAGTTAAGAAAGAAGCATGAATTGGGAAGAAGTACAGTTTGCAGGAACAATTTTTAGTGGAGGTTTAGGAGGAATAGTAGGCATTATTGTCTCAGAATATCTAATGGAATTGGGCAGTGAACCTAAATCTGATATTCCTATTGAAACCAGGGTAGGTATAGATATTGCTGGATATGTAGCTTCAGGAATGCTATTTTCGTATACATTTCATCTAGGAATTGAGTTTTTTCTTCGTAACTTTATTATTCCTCACGGTATCTATCATATAGCGGATCCTCTTTAAATCCGTCTTTTCTAGTATCCCAAAACAAACCACTTGGTCTGTTTTGGGGATCAGAATTAGAATAGTTCCAAGTTATAAAAATAAGAAAGTAAAATACAGAACAAATGCTTATTACCAAGATAATTATCTCCAGCGTTCCCCACTCTTTACTTTTCTCACTTAGAGACTTTATCATATTTCTTCATAAATTCATAAAACTCATCACCTTCGATAGCTTCTTTTTCTACAAGAAGTTTTGATAACTCATCAAGTTGCTCAATATTTTCATTTAATATTCTTTCACATTCCTTTTGAGCTTCACCAAGGATTCTGTTTACCTCAAGGTCAATTGCCTCTGCTGTTTTTTCAGAATAAGGGTTTTGATATGACGCATAATAATCATCTTCACTCTCAAGATCAACATAACCCAAATTACTCATCCCATATTTTTTTACCATATCTCTAGCTATCTGAGTTGCTCTTTGAATATCAGAACTTGCTCCAGTAGACACACTGTCCATTCTTAGTTTCTCCGCCGTTCTTCCACCATATAATGTAACTAACTCAGCATAAAACTTTTTGTCTGTTTTTAACTCATTATTATCTTCCTCGGGCAAAAACATAGTAACTCCACCAGTATATCCCCTGGAAATTATTGAAATCTTATGGATTTTTTCTGCCTCAGGCATGTAGAAACCAGCAATAGCATGTCCCGCTTCATGGTAAGCAGTCAGTTTTTTTAATTTATCTGATTTTACTCTTTTCTTTGCGGCACCTATTGTCACTTTTGTTGCAGCTTCTTCAATATCTGCAGATGTAATCTCATTTCTTCCAGCTTTCGCGGCGATTATTGCAGCTTCATTTAATGTATTTTCAAGATCAGCACCGCTAAATCCAATCGTTCTTCTGGCAACAACTTGAAGATCTACATTTAAAGCCAAAGGTTTATTGCCTGAATGGACTTTCAATATTTCTTCTCTGCCTTTTACATCTGGAAGTTCGAGAATTATTCTCCTATCAAACCTACCTGGACGCAATATTGCTGGATCAAGAACATCGGGTCTATTTGTTGCAGCAATAATTATGACATTAGTATTTTTATCAAATCCATCCATTTCTACTAGTATCTGGTTAAGAGTTTGTTCACTATTTCCCGATTGAATGACTAATTGCCTTTTCCTTGCAATAGAATCTATTTCGTCGATAAAGATAATTGATGGCGCAGATTTTTTTGCTTTTGCAAAAAGATCTCTGACTCTTGCAGCCCCTGCACCTACAAGCATCTCTTCAAACTCAGATCCTGAAGTAAAAAAGAAAGGCACATCAGCTTCACCTGCTATAGCTCTTGCCAGCAAAGTTTTACCTGTACCTGGAGGCCCAGCTAATAAAACTCCTTTAGGTATTCTAGCTCCGAGCTTGAGATATTTATCAGGATTTTTAAGGAAGGAAACAATTTCTTTTACTTCATCGACTGCTTCATCCGCACCTTGAATCTGATCAAATTTGACATTTTGTTTTGTCCCGGCAAACAATTTTGCCTTGGAATCACCAAATCCCATCATCGAACCTCCAGCAGCGATATTTCGTGCAGAAAACAAGCTATAGCCTACAATACCAATGAAAACGACAATAAGAACTATGCTAATAATACTCAAAATATCTACATCTGATCTCGCCACAAAGTAAATATCTGAGGCATCAGGATTAACCCCTACTTTCCTTAAATCTTCACGAAAATCAGTTGGGGATGGAATTGTCCCAAAGATAGGTTTTTCAGTCTGATTCTTAGGTGTTATCTTCACACTTTGGTCGTGAACATCTACTCTTTGGTAATCTCTTTTTTCTATTCTCGTGATCAAGGTAGCGTAATCAACTTCAGTGCTACTATCTAGTGTCCATATCCTTGCCACAATTGCAAGAAATATAAAAACAATAATTATCATAATAACTGGATTTTTATACCATGGTTTTCTTGAGGCAAGATCGAGTTTTACAGGGCCTCTTCTAATAATATTGCCTTTTGCGGTTTCTGCTTGTTTAGGTGTTTTTCTTAAAGGTGTCTTAACAGAATTTTTCTTGTTTTTTTCTTTATCCATTATTTTTGACTGATTGTTAACGATTATACCAATAGAATTAATTAAATCATATTCTTTGAATAGTTCCTTTTACTCTGCTACATGCAATTGATTATTTGATTATCTAATCGAAAGTTGTAATATGAATTTATGGGTAGAAGTGAAAATATTATCGCTTCAAAACTCCTTAGGTATATCTTTGCATTGTTTATTGTATTTATTAATTTCACTATATTTTTTGGAACGAATAATTCCAATTCAAAGGCTGCGATCTCTCAAGAAGAATACCAAACCAAAATCCCCACTCCCACAAACACCGCAACTCCTTCAATACTTCCTTCTCTTACAATAACAACCTCACCCAGCAATACTCCAACTCCAACAGTTTCTCCCTCACCCAACCCAACTCCATCCGACACGCCAACTATCACTCCAACTTCTGCTCCAAAACCAACCGAAACTCCTACTCCAACTATCACAAGTACCGTCTCCCCATCGCCTACCCCAACATCAATTCCTACTCCAACAAGAGAACTTATTTTTTCAGAAATAAACTGGTCAGGATCATCTTTAGGAGGGGATGATGAGTGGATAGAATTATACAATAACTCATCAGGTCAAATTCAACTATCAAGCTATTATATCGAAGGGGCTTTAAATGGGAACAAAAAAATAACTTTATCTGGCATTCTAGATTCAAATAAATATTATCTTATTGCCAAACAGGATTTTAATCCTACTCAAACAAGACTTTCTATTAGCCCCGATCAGATAGAAAGTAAATTAAGCTTAACTAACTCTGGCTTCAATCTAAAAATCTATAAAAAAGAAAGGAAAACAGACCAGATCGTTGATGAAGTAAATACAGGTGGATCCAAACCTTTTGCTGGAAAAGTAAGCCCTGAACATGCTTCCATGGAAAGGATTGATTATATGTTATCCGGAAGTGATCCGGTGAATTGGAAATCAGCATCCACGAAGTTGAATTTAAGGCAAAATCATTATGCTAATGGCAAGTGTGAACTGGATTATGGTACTCCAAAAGGTAAATTTGAGGTTCAAAAAAAAGATAATGAGATAAATTTCTGGGATATTTGTACAAATAGCGGTGAGTTAAACTCCTCAGGGAAATTAGAAATATCAAATTTTTCGGGAACTTTGTTTGAAGAAAAATATAGAATTGATGAAAAAGTACAAAAAGTCAGCCTCATAGGCAATGCGACAGGAGCAACGTTCAGTATAGGGAAACTCACAATTGTTGGAAATGACGGATTGATAATTGAGAAAAAGTTACTTAATTCAGATATTTTCTCGCAAAATAATGGTGCGATTTTATTTGTTACTTCAAAAGGATCTAAGTCAAATATAAAGATAGATTTAAATTTAAATCTGAAACTTGATCAAAAGATTTTATTGGAGAAAATTCAAATTGACGAAGTGAATAATTTTCCGAATCAGATAAGCTATTTAGCAGGGAGTTTTGACACAGAGAGCAATATCATAAATGACACCGTAACAGATGAAAAAGTTTTGCAGACGAATACTGATAATGATGAAATAGTATTTAATGAAACAATCCCTTTTTTCTCACAAAAGTATCAGGCAATAAAAATAGAAATTCTTTCCAAAGCCAATCAACTAGCGCCAACTGATGAGTTAAATGATCTATTAACACTAAATATTTCCAATTCACATAATTTAAAAACAAATAAAAAAAGTTTTAAGCAAAAGGATTTTGAAAAAGATTTTGATTATCTCAGTTTTATTTCTACGCTTGCTCAAAAAGGTGTTTCTCAACTAACGATTCATAGCAAAAAAGGCGCTGATCTTACAATCAAAGAAATAAAAGTTTCATATTTAAATCCTAATGATTATGAAAATGGATCATTTGACTTTACTGACTTTATCACAGCTAATAACTATTCATATGATAGATTATCACAAGGGCTAATAATTCAATCAGGAAACAATCAGGAAAAAGTAATCGCTTATAATAGCGAGAATATTTGTCTTAGTCCATCTTATTGCGAAATCGAAATTCCTATAACCTTAATTTATTCAACCTCTGAACAAGTAATGAAAGTTTATTTTGGCACAAAGGGAAGTGATAAAACTTTTTATGTAAATAAAATTAATAAAACAGACTTTGACGAGAATAAAAAACTCATTCTTAAACTTAATAAAAGTACTAAAGAAAATCAAAAAATAATAATTAGGATTCTATTGCAACCAAATACAAACATTATAATACATGAAGCGAGCTATAAATACATAGAGAATATTAATTTCGGGAATTTAAAAAGCATAAGCAATACAAATTGGAATACACTTAAAACCTTAAGTTCAAGATCTTCGGCTTCAGGACAAAACGGTCAACTTCTTGATATTTTGGCAACAGATACTAACCTAAATCCAGGAAGCTATTCATTTTCGTACAAAATAAATAAGTTAGAAAATTACAATTCAGGAAAAGATTTAGTCATTATTAAGGGAGTCGATGCTAGCGGCTATAAATTATTTGAGTCTATAATTGATGAAAATGACTTAGAGTGGAAGAAGAATACCTCAAAAAGTATTAATTTCAAATTAGAAACTAGCAGAAGAATTTACGTTTATATTCATTATTATGGTAATCACCTTGGAGCGCAAAGTGATATTGAGATTGGGGAATTTGAGATGAGGCAGGGGTAATTGGAGCGAGCGATCGGGTTCGAACCGACGACCTTCTCCTTGGCAAGGAGACGTTCTAGCCAACTGAACTACGCTCGCAAACAACAGGCCAGCAGACATAGTATTTTACCAAACACTTACGCAAATACCAAAAGTTATGCTCTATAGAGTATAATACTCAATAGTGTCAAATATTCATCAAATAGTAAATTTAGAAACACAGCAATTTATAGCTCATCCATACGACTATGCTTTTTCTAATGGATTAAGGGTTACAATGCTAGGGGGAAGCCAAAAATTAAATGAGGAAGTACAAATTGACTCGATTAGAGGACCGATTACATTATCATCATATTCTTTACAAGGAGGAAATGTAGCTTTTTCGATTTTTCAAGGTCCAAGAAATGTTTAGAGCAACATAAATAAATGGATAGAAGATATGTCTCTGGTAACATCAGCTAGGATTAATAATCCTTCAGTTCATTTGGACTCACCTCGTTTTGACCGATTTAGAGGACAGGCTGATTTTTTTAGGTTTGTGGTATTTGTCTTCGGACGTGAGATGGTAGGCCATTTTGGAATATCGGCATGCCTTCCTATTGCAGACCAACTCACGACTTACCATCTATTCACTAGAGTTCAAGACCCAAGTCCAAGAGCATTCCGCAATGGAGGACAAGACACCGTAGTAAGGACAGGAAGCCAAGCTTTGCCATTGACTCACTATTCTGGCTTTGCTGCCAGACAGCAAAATTATGTAGCTATTGCAGGAGCCGTAGATAAGCTAATACTTCTTGATCATTTATCTGGAATTTATGCGAGAAAACTTCGAATTGGCAGAGACTTTGGATCAGAAAGGAGTAGATTATTTAGCGATATTGAATCACAACTATCTACATGCTTATTAGCGCTTGTATGTGCACCTGATACTAAATAATTCTCAATTTAAGTTTCAAAATCCTTTCGACACTTTGATTAATTCTTTTTTCTGGTATTTCGCCACTTTTTACCAAATCTACAATCTTTTTGATCATAGTTTCTGGGTTGAGAGGATAGCTGACATACAAAACAATATCATTGCCAGCTTTAAAAGCTTTAATCAAAGAATTCATTGGGTCAAGACCTCCATTTGCAAGCATTTGCATATCATCAGTTATCACAACACCATCAAATCCAAGCGCTCTAATATTATTTATTTGAGTTGCAGACAATGACGCAGGAGCATTATCAATTTTAGGAAAATTTAAATGGCCAACCATAATCATATCCGGAAATTCTTTTATCGCCTCAATAAAAGGCAGTGCATCTGTTTTCTGCCAATCTGAATAACTAATATTAATAACTGGAACCTTTTTATGGGAATCGTCAATTGTTCTCCCGTGTCCAGGGAAATGCTTAACAACAGCGAACACTTCTTTTGAACAACGTATTTGACTCCTCACATACTTAGCAACTTCTTCCGGGCTGCCTGGAAATGTTCGAGGGTATATAAAGCTCCTATTATCAATGCCAAGATCGGCAACAATACCAAAATTAGTGTTTATTCCTTTGGATTTGAGTAAATTTGCTGTGTTTGTATAGTTTTGGCAATATTCATCAAAGCTTAGTCGTGCAAGGCTTCTTCCACCAGGATTAGAGTCTTCATTTAGGCGTTTAACCGAACCACCCTCTTGATCCACAGCTATAAAATAAGGAACTTTGTCATTTGTTTTATTTATATCTTCAATGAAATTCTTCAGACTAACTGATACATTATCCCCCATTACAATCAATCCTCCAGGCTTATTTTGTTTCAAAAATTTTTCAAAGTCTGGTGTCATTTGAGTACCTTGCATCCTAAACATAAACATCTGAGAAACTTTCTCTTCAAGAGTCAAACTAGATAATTTATTTTTAATCCAGGTTTCTATTTCTGGAGAGAATTGAGTAAATTCATTTTGAATTAACGGTGTTAAATCTTGTATAGCTTGATAAGGGAAATATCCTTGTGAGTACTTATTACCGTAAGGAAGATAAAAAAACCAAGCTGTAAAGAGAAAAACTAATGTAAAAAAAAGAAAAACTTTTCTTAATAAATATCTCATTACATATCATAATAATACTTATTGAGATTAAGATTAACATTTAATAAGTATGTTCAAACCTATCTTTATTTATGTAAAAGATGTAGACTTAATACCGGTATATGATTAAAGTAAAAGATTTACATAAAACTTACTACAATGGCAAAAACTCCTTCGATGCGCTCAAAGGAATAAATTTTGAAATTAAAAAAGGAGAAACAATTGCAATTATTGGGAAATCAGGATCTGGCAAATCCACGCTTATGCATGTAATGGCGGGACTTGATAATCCAACTAGCGGCGATGTTTTGTACGATGATATTTCACTCAAGGATATGGATGCAAAGGAACTTGCAAAATTTAGGAATCAAAAAATTGGTTTCGTTTTCCAACAATTTTTTTTACAACCAAATCTTAATTGTCGAGAAAATGTTGTTTTACCTTTAAAAATCCGTGGTATTTCTAAAGAAGAGAGAAAGTCATTGGCTGATAAAGCTCTAGAAGAAGTTGAAATGTCAGATAAAGCTTTGAATAAAGCAACCGACCTTTCTGGAGGACAAAAACAAAGAGTAAGTATAGCAAGAGCTATTGTTGGAGAACCTGATGTTATCTTTGCTGATGAACCTACAGGAAATCTTGACTCAGAAACCGGAAAAAGAATTATTCAATTACTTTTTGACTTAAATAAGAAGAAAGGTATTACACTAGTAGTGGTTACTCACGATATCGACCTTGCAAATATCTGCGATAAAAAAATATTTATTAAAGATGGACAAAATATAAAGGAGGAAACAAAGTAATATGAAAGTCATCGATATAATAAAAACTTCAAATACAAATTTATTGAGGTCAAAACTGAGAACATTCTTAACTGTTCTCGCAGTTTTCATCGGAACATTTACTTTGACTTTGACGACTGGACTTGGCGAAGGCGTGAGAGATTTTGTAAATAAACAAATTTCTGCAGTAAGCGCTGACGGACTAATCGCAGTATTTCCAACTGGTGGTTTTGGCGGATCAAATCCACTAGAAATCAAAGAATACAATCCTGATAAACAAAAACAAACAATCTCAGCCACAACTTTTTCAGATGATGATGTAACAAAACTTAAAGAAGTTAAAAATGTGAAAGATGTACTTAAAGTTTATAATGCTCTGCCGGAATATATTACAAGGGAAGGCCAGAAAAAATATGAAATGCCTCCATTTGATCAACATATTGAGGGTTTTGAAACACCTCTCGCTGCAGGTAGAGTTCCAGATGTCAATAAAAATAATGAAGTTGTTCTCGCTTACTCATATCTTAAGCCACTGGGTTTTAATAACCCTGAAGACGCTCTAGGAAAAAAAGTAAAGGTTGGATTTAAGGACAATAAAGGAGAGTTAAAGGAGTTTGAGTATGAAATAGTAGGGGTATTAGTAAACAGCCTCTCAGGGGCATTCACAAGAGCTAATCTCGCAGAAATTGAGCGACTAAGTTTGTATCAGACAAAAAGAGATACTGGCGCTATTTCGCTTGTTGTGGCAACAGATCCTAAACTTAGCAAAGATGATTTTAATCAGGTCAAGAAAGATATCAGAGCGAAGGGTTACTCTGCTACCAGCGTTGATGATCAGATAAATCAGTTAAATACAATTATCGATACAATTCAAACAGTACTAAACGGATTTGCGATGATAGTTATAATCGCTGGAGCAATAGGAATAATAAATACATTACTTATGGCTGTATATGAAAGAACTCGAGAAATTGGCCTTATGAAAGCTTTAGGAATGAAATCTGGAGAGGTATTTACGGTTTTTGCCATAGAGGCAGTTCTTCTAGGTTTTTGGGGAGGATTAATTGGGATACTTACGGGAATAGGAGTTGGATACTTGGTTAATTATGTAGCATCAGCAACTCTGTTAAAGGATTTGCATGGATTTAACCTCATGGCTTTCCCATTGATTGCAACCCTCCCTATTCTTTTAGGAACAATGGTAGTTGGACTTCTTTCAGGAACATTGCCCGCAATCAAAGCAAGTAGACTAAATCCGATTGAGGCACTTAGGTATGAGTAAGTAGAATAAAATCACAAGAAAGCCTAATATTGATTCATGAAAAGAATAATAATTGTCACAATTATTCCATTAGTGCTTATTTCCATAGTAGTAGGTTTACTTATATTATCTTCAAACATTCGTCCAAATATTGCCTTGAACTACAACACTGGTTTTTTTAATAGTGACAGTAATTTAAAGTCATTAAGAATAATTCAAAGTAATAATGCGGAATTTTCAATATTTTCAGGCGTAGCTACTTTTGACCGGATAGCTTCGGCAAATCAAATAGCAAGCCTAGAAAAAACATTTCAATTTAATGATGATAATAACCTTAATATATCTACTTTGATTTTTATTGTTGGAGCAAGCCCCCAGGAAGAAAATGATTTCAGATCTGAAGATGCAACTGTCAGGGCAAACTTAGCAAATAGAGATAGTTTTTTTAGACTTTTGAAAAGTGATGCTTTTATCAACCTTGTATCAACAAGAAACTATGCTGTAAGTGATGAAACAACTTCGTGGAAATATATTTTTAACTCTGGTGCTTCAAAAGCTATAAGTGATGAAATTGTAAAAGAATATTTTACACAACTTGTTGAAAAAGGATATTCACTTGTATTAGATAGATCTAAAATTATTTTTACAAATGAAGGACTCGTTCAATTAAACGTAGTTATTAATAAGACTTCAAAACTCATTACTAATATAGAAATAAAACTACTGCAGGAAGCTTCTCTAGACTTTGGAACTCCTCTTACTGTTCTTGATCCAAATTATTCAGGTGGTCTTAGGAATCAAAATCTAACAGTCAAATCGAATATTGGTTTTACTCTTAACTATACAATTAAAAGTATTGAGCTGAAAGACAATTCAAAGAGATTTGCATCAGCTGGATTTTTAGATGAACTCATACTAAACCGAATGCCTTTTTAAAAATCGGCATATTCGTTTATAATTCATGTAAGAAAAAATACCGTGGCTACATTAAAAGAACTTCGCGACTCGAGAATAGAAAAACTTAATAAACTAAAAGAACTAGGAATTGATCCGTATCCAGCTAAATCATATCGTAATATAGATAATTCACAGATTCATACTGACTTTGAAAAACTTGATGGAAATGAAGTTATTGTTGCTGGAAGAGCAACTTCTGTCCGAACGCATGGGGCATTAGCTTTTATTGATTTAAAAGATCCGACTGGCAAAATACAGCTTTATTTGAAGGAGGAGAATATCACAAATCCTGAATACAAAAATAGTGAACTTTCGTTTAAAGATATTGAATTACTTGATTTTGGAGACTTTATTGAAGGACATGGAAAAGTAACTAAAACAAAAAGAGGAGAAATATCAGTAGAAGTAACAAAACTTAGATTACTAACAAAATCATTAAGACCAATGCCAAGTGCTTGGGACGGATTACACGACAAAGAAACTAGACTTAGAAGAAGATATCTTGACACAAATATGAATGATGAAGTTTTTAAAAGATTTGAAAGAAGATCGAAGTATTGGGAGATTCATAGAGACTTTTTTAAAGAGAATGGTTTTTTGGAAATGAATATTCCTGTTCTTGAAGCTGTGACCGGAGGAGCTGATGCGAAACCATTTGTGACCCATATGGACGCTATCGATACAGATTTTTATTTAAGAATTTCTCAGGAACTGTATCTAAAAAGATTGATCGGGGGAGGTTATAATAAAGTTTATGAAATTGGTCCTAGATTTAGAAATGAAGGACTTAGCGATGAACACTTACCAGAACATATAGCTATGGAATTTTACTGGGCATATGCGAATTATGAAGACGGAATGAAGTTTGTTGAAGAAATGTTTAAATATGTCTATGAAAAAGTATATGGTAAATTACAGTTTCAAATTAGGGGATTTGAAGTGGATTTGTCTAAAAAGTGGGAGAAGATTGATTTTGCTCAAATTATTAAAGATAGATTTAGTATTGATATTTTTAGTACAAATTTAGATGAGATAAAAAATATTCTTAAAACTAACAAAGTAGCTCCAGGAAAAGCTGTAAATGTTGAGAGAGGTATAGATCATTTGTGGAAACTGATCAGACCAACAATCGGCGGACCAGTATGGTTAATCCACGACCCAAAATTTTTATCTCCTCTTGCAAAAACCTCAGTTGAAAATCCACAGTTAACCCAAAGAATCCATCCTGTAATTGGAGGTTCAGAATTGGGCAATGGGTACTCTGAGTTAAACGACCCTCTTGATCAACTTGCAAGATTTGTTGAACAAGAAAAGCTTAGAGAATCAGGAGATGAGGAAGCGCAAATGCTTGACATAGATTTTGTCGAAATGCTCGAATATGGAATGCCACCAACTTTTGGTTGGGGTCACTCCGAAAGAAACTTCTGGTTTTTTGAAGACGTTCCAGCAAGAGAAGGCGTTCCTTTCCCTCAATTAAGACATGAGATAGACGATACTACAAAAAGCATATATCCTGAATTATTTAAAAATAACATTTCTCAATCTAGTCAAAAACACAAGAATCAATTGATTTAAATACTTAATAGTTATAAATAGGATTCTCGAGTTCATACTAGTAATTATTGGAGTGATACTTATTATCACTCTATTTTATCCTGCTCTTCAATTATTTTTCGCCAAAAGCCAGGACCAAACATCGGGACTTAAATATAGAGGTAATTTGACTGCAAACGATTCAAGTATTGATCAAACTCAATTAAAACCTATCCCTGAACAAAATACTCTTGTAATTCCTAAAATATATGTTGATGCAAAAATAAATCAAGGACAAAACTCACAAACTTTAAATAAAGGCTTTTGGCATATACCAAATACGAGTTCCCCAGATATGGGCGGAAATATGGTAATTGCAGGACATAGATTTGCTGAATTAACTGGCCCTAATACTTTTTATCACCTTGATAGGCGAGAGTCACCGATGAAGTTGGAAATATTGGATATAACCTACAGGAGGAACAACTCTAACAAACAATGCTACCATTACTTATACTGGAGGAACTCCGCAAACTTCAAATAATGTAATCTTTACAGTTGCAGAACCACGTCTAGTAATAACAAAGACATTTTCTCCAATAACAGCAAGGATTAATGATACTGTAACAATCAACTTAGTAGTTCAAAACACTGGCACTTCAGAGGCATTTGACATTACCCTTACCGATAATAATCTCAGCACATTAAGATTTACAAATATAACTCAGGTAAGTACTCCAAGAGGTTTCAATTATTCATACTCAACTTCATGCCGATTTCATAATGTTAACTTATACCTCAAACTCAGGTATTGGAATCCGTGCATTATGAACCAGGAATTTCTCATTTGCTGCGGTGCTTACATCAAATAATAATAGTGGTGATATTATTACAAATACTGCAAATGTAACTCATTCGTCCTTACCTTGAAGTATTACTGGTGAAAGAAGCTACAGTCCGATAAATGCAAATGATGCTTTAGAAATAATTGCTCCTGATTTATCAATTTATAAGTCTAATGGTGTAACAACGGCACAACCTGGTCAGACTCTTATTTACAATATAATTGCTAGCAATATTAAAACAGGAGTTGCAACTGGTGCAGAGGTAACCGAAACTGTTCCAAATTACACTAGTTATTTGGCTGGATCATGTTCTCTTGGTTGGATTTGTATTGGGACTGCCGCTGGATCAACATATACTTACAATATTGCATGCATAGCTGCTGGGACACAACAAAGTATAAATTTTGCGATACTGGTTGATTCAACAATTATTTCATTCTCCACTCAGATTGAAAATTCTGTTAATGTAATTGAAGATGGAACAGGCGCCCCAGATTTAAATCCATTAAACAATTTGGCATCAGATATTGATAATTTGACTGACTCCTATCCGCAAATGTCAGTCACAAAAACAGCAAGCCCAACAAATTACAGACAATGCAGCATAGTAGTTTATAACATTAGCTATCCAAACTCGGGAAGTAGAAGTGCGCAAAATGTCATTATTACCTAGATAATACCAAATGGGCCTACATTCAATTCACAAAATAGTTCCTCAGGGTGGGTCCGTCCAGGGAGGACTGATTCTAGAAATACCTGCACATTTACTTTACCCAGTGTATTAGCTGGATCTGGAGGAACAGTAAACTTTGCGGTAAATATTAAATTACCTCCCCCAAAACTACAAATCTTTCTGAAGAACTTCTTAATGATATAACAATAGTTAACGGTGATGGTATAACTTCGCTATTATTTCCACCAATAAACCCTCCGACTTTAGCTAAACCTTATCATTACTCGGAGTTCTTAGAAATAGAGTTTTTTATGATAAAAATAATAATGATAATAATGGAATCTTTGACGAAGATGATACACCAATTTCTGGTGTGGAAGTTGTCATTACAGAATCAGATAATTCAATTCAAACTGCGACCACAGACTCAGAGGGCTTTTACACTGCTTATGTTTTACACGGTAATACAACTGCGACAATCAATTCTACTGACCCGAGAATACCCCCAGAAGCTCAATTACAACTACAAATACAAACGGTCTTTTGATTCAATCCCCTTTGGTATTAGTTAACCAATTAGAAAACCTTAACCCAATTGGTTTTTACTCGCCTTCTCAATTACCTAATAACAGCCCACTTGCAGGAATAAGCCTTGTAACTGGAATCATAATCATTATATTAACATTAGTGATTAAACTGCGATCAGCATATTATTCCAAAACTCATTTAGATAAATAGACTATGGTGTAATAATTAGTGTAACAGCATTTGACTTTAAAAATATCTGCTTTATAATCTTTATAATAATACGAAGGTATTGAATTTCCCTTAAGTTGCTCTATCCCTTAAAAGTATGACTAAACTTAAGTAATAAAAGAGTGATTCCATGAATAAATCAGAATTATCTTCAAAGACAGTCGCAGAGTTAAAAATATTGGCTCAAGACCTCGGCATAACCCGTATAAGTTCAAAGACAAAAAATGCTCTGATAGAAGCTATTTTACAAAAGCAACCTTCGGAACCAGAAAATAAACCAGTATCCAATATATCGAATCCTGAAATATTAAAACCAGAAAAACAAAAAACAACTTCAGATAAAGAAAAAAAACCAAATATAGTCCTAACTTCTGTTAATCCCCAAACAATAATCAAAGCACCACCCAAACAAACACATCCTTCCAATCAAAACCAAACGAATGCTTCGAAATTTATAAATAATAAGAATTTAAACCCAAACCAAAATCCGCAATCAAACCAGGCTACAAATCAACAATCTAATAACTTTGCAAATGAGGCGACTGTTGAGGTAACTGGAATACTGGATATCATGTCTGATGGAACTCACGGTGTCTTGAGAACACATAAACTTGTAGCATCAAATAAAGATACATATATTTCTATTTCTCAGGTTAAAAAACTTAAGCTAAGAAGAGGGGATTTGATAACAGGTACCGCAAGACTCCCAAAAGAAAATGAAAGGTATTATTCTCTACTCTGGATAAAAACAGTAAATAATACACCGATAGATCAAATAAAAGAAAGACCAGGGTTTGAGGATCTAAAGCCTGTTTACCCTAATAAACAAATTAAGCTTGAGTGTGGGCAACACCCGATAGCAAATAGGATAATCGATATTCTAGCCCCAATTGGTTTCGGTCAAAGAGCGATGATAGTTGCTCCACCAAAATCTGGCAAAACATTTTTACTTAAGGACATAGCAAAAGGCATAAATGAAAACTATCCTGAAGTTCACTTAATTGTTGTTCTGATTGGAGAAAGACCTGAAGAGGTTACTGATATCGAAAGATCAGTAAAGGGTACAGTTTACGCATCTAATTTTGATGAATCCCCTCAAGACCAAGTAACTGTTGCAGAATTGAGTCTCGAAAGAGCAAAAAGAATTGCTGAACTTGGACAGGATGTAATAGTTTTGATGGACTCTCTTACCCGTCTGGCACGAGCTTATAATGTAGCTCTTCCGGCATCAGGAAGAACACTTTCTGGAGGTTTGGATCCTGTTTCTCTTTATCCTTCAAAACGTTTTTTTGGAGCAGCAAGGAATTTTGAGAATGGAGCTTCACTGACAATAGTTGCAACCTCACTTGTAGATACTGGTTCAAAAATGGATGATGTTATCTTTGAAGAATTTAAAGGTACTGGAAATATGGAACTTAAATTGGACAGAAAACTGAGCAATAAAAGAGTTTTTCCTGCAATAGATTTACTTGAATCCGGAACCAGAAATGAAGAATTATTGCTTGGCAATGAGGCTTTGCATAGTTCCTGGAAAATAAGAAGACTACTTGAGTCATTAGGTGATGATGCAAATGAAGCGCTTATCGATAGAATGAAAAGTACGAAGACCAATGACGAGTTTTTAAATACACTTCATCAATATTAGTTTTCAATTTAAAATTAAACTTATTATCACATCTACCCATAAACACGTAAAACAATTTGCCCTTTTTTTACATGATGAATAAAACGCCTTCCTACAATAATTCCTGTACGCTCAGCAAAAATTATTTCTTCTTTTTGTAATTGTGGATAAAAAGTTGAACCTAGCCTCTCATTTTTAACAACTTTTTGTCCTAACTCCACATTGAGATTTACAATTCCTGATTCTTTGGCTCTAAAACCGTAATTCTCAGTCAATATAAATTGGCTTTTAGGAATGGAAAGTTTGTGATCAATCATTTTATATGTTCCAAGAATATTTTTAATACCATTTATCATTGGTTTTACTACTTCATTACTTATATAACCACTTCTACCTACCTCGACTGTTACTACCGTAGTTCCAAAATTATTTTCCAATGCATTTGACATAATATTTTTTTTGATATGTCTTTCTCTAATAATTTTTGTACCAAATTTCATAGATAAATCTAAATTTGTTGATAATTGCGATTCTCGATTTTTATAAATTCTCACATTTGGTAAATAAACTAAGCTTGAACTTGAATCATGAAAGTCAATCCCAAAATCACATTTTTTAAAAAAATTATGAGAAAGTTCATAAGCAATAGCTGAAGAAAATGAACTTGTAGTTTTTTCTCCGAATAGCAGGTTTAAATCGTAACCATCCTCAACAACTTTTTTCTTTAACTTTTTAAATCCTGATACATTTAAAACAGGGAAGACGAGCAAAATTCCTCTCAACTTTGTTTCTAAGTCGGTCATTTTCGAAATACGGACAAAGTTTTTTACAATATTAATTCCGTTAATTTCATTTCCATGAATCCCTGCAGAAACGAATCCCATAGGCCCAGGTTTTTTACCAATAATTTCGTAATAGGGGATATTCACTTCGTGTTTACCATATTTTACATTGAAATACTTTAATTCCATTAATTAAAGATACAAGTATTAATAAATTTACTCAATAAATTTGGACTATTTGGTTGAAAAAATTTACTAAATCTAAATTTCTATCTATATCCTTCAGCCTGCAATTCAAACATATATTTATAATTGCCGTTTTTAATTTTCATTAACTCCTCATGTGTTCCTGATTCGATTATTTTTCCCCCATCAACAACATAAATTTTGTCGGCATTTCGAACTGTCGAAAATCTATGAGAAATAATAATTGTGGTTTTCTTTTCTTGAACCTCCGAAATCTTTTTGAAAATCTCGTACTCACCTTTTGCATCAATAGCGGATGTTGGTTCATCGAGAATCAAAATATTAGCATTGCGGTAAAAAGCTCTTGCCAAAGCTATTCTTTGCCATTGTCCACCAGAAGGCTCAATACCGCCTTTAAAGGCTTTACTAAGCAGCTGTTTATACTTATTCTTATAATCCTGGATAAAGCCATCGGCTCCCGCATCTTTTGAAGAACTCAGCATCAATTCATCGTTGTTATTTGAGATATTTCCAATTTTAATATTATCCTCAACCTGATAATAATATTGATTAAAATTCTGAAATAAAACTCCAATATTTTGATAATACGTTTCCAAATCAATATTTTTAATATTTGTACCGTTTATCAAGATTTCTCCATCCGTCACATCATAGAATCGAAGTAATAGTTTTACAAAAGTTGTTTTGCCAGCTCCGTTTTCTCCTACAAGCGCAATATCTTCACCAGGATTTATAGTTAATGAAAAGTTATCAAAGACTTTTTTTTCTGACTTTGGGTAAATAAAGGTTACATTTTTAAATTCAATTTTAGGAGGATATTTATTACCTATTCTGATGGCATCTGCCTGATAAACTATTTCATTTTTTGTATCAAGGAGTTTAAAAAGATCAGCCATATACAAATTATCATCATACATTTTTACAAAATTCCTAAGGAGATTTCTGCTTGAACTAGTAAAATCACCAATAGTACTACGATAAAATGTAAAATTACCAACCCCAAATCCTGAAGATCTATCCAGAACTCTCATAAGCATCCAGACTGCAATTCCGATTCTTGCTGCACTTTCGATAAAATCAGAAATTAAAAATCTCTTTTGAGTAGAATTTAGAAGTTTAATTTGTTCTTTCTGGAAATCTCTAAAAAGATTAGTAATCAAATCTACTAAGTAGTTTTTAATACCAAATACTCGAATCTCCTTTACGCTATCTTCATTTCTCAAATACCTGGAATTTGCTCCGTATTTGCGATTTACATCACCCTTAGCATTCCAGATACCCCAACCAAGTTTAGATGCCTTTACCTGAACTATAAAACTTGGAACTAGAGACACAATAATTATTGGAAGCAGTATTGGTGCAAAAAGTACGAGTATACCGATGGAGGAAAGTACCTGAATGAGTTGAAAAAAAGTCCAAAGAAAGTATGAAGCAAATTCTGTAGGTTTATGATCATATCCCTGCTCCACCTTATTTATCAAATTATTAAATTTAGGATCTTCAAATTTTTGAATATCTATGGAAGCTATTTTTGTTGGAACATTTATAGACATGTATTCATTCCAGGAAAACCAGCTCCTTCTTTCAAAATATTCATTAATCCTCCACAAAAAATCTTCTACCACGGCCAAGAAAAATGCGAATGCAATTAACGAGATTAAATTATCTCTGACACCATCATTACCACCCAAATATTCAAACTATAAGATTTAATGCCTGTCCCCAGAAATAACTATAAATAAAAGGGATTAATGCAAGGGAAATAATAGTGATTAATAAACCTAAAAAACTTCTTTTATCAATTTTCCAGTATAAACCTAAACTTCTTTTGAGATTAATAAAGAGAAGTTTAAGAGAATTCTTTTTTCTTTTGTTTTTGCTAACTTTTTTGGCCATTTCCACTCCTTCACTCAACTGTTTAACTTTTAAATACCTCATCTTAGTTTTATAAGGGAAATAGAAATTAAGAGGAGATTTAGTTAATTTGCTTAGTATACAGCCAGAAATATGGTCTGTATAGACTTTACAGATAACTATTGAAATTAAGTATAATCTTGCCAAGATTAAGATCTAATCCTATAATCTAATCGACAGCGAGCCTTGTAAGTGAAAAAAGGCAATGTGTTTGGTAAAAATTTAGTCGGTTTACAAAGATAGCGAAAGCTAATATGGGTGGAACCGCCAAGTTTAATTAGAAATAAATTAACAATGGCCCCTCAGTCCTTAGTTGGATTGAGGGGATTTTTTGTTTATATCAAAAATAATGTCAAACGTAGAACAAAACAAACTAACACTAGAAAAACTTTCAGCTTTCGCGAAAACTCGCGGATTTATATTTCCTTCAAGCGAAATTTATGGAGGACTTGCAAATACTTATGACTTTGGACCATATGGAGTAGCCTTGAAAGAAAATATCAAGAACCTCTGGTGGAAAAAATTTATATCCAGCAGAGAAGATATGTACGGAATTGATGCTAGTATAATGGTTAACCCACGAGTCTGGGATGCATCAGGTCATATTGCAAATTTTGGAGATGTAATGGTTGAAGATTTGGCAACTAAAAAAAGATATAGAGCAGATCATTTAATTGAAGAATTTTTTCAAAAAAAAGGACAAGAGGTTAAAGTAGATGGTAAAACAGCTGATGAATTACAGAAAATTATTGAGGAAAATAATATTTTAAGTCCTGATGGAAATAAAATGACTCCGGCAAGAAAATTCAATTTATTATTTAAAACAGAAATAGGAATAATTGAAGGTGAAGGGAGCACGGTTTATTTGAGAGGGGAAATAGCACAAGGAATTTTTATAAATTTTAAAAATGTTTTGGAATCAATGCACCCAAAACTTCCTTTTGGAATCGGGCAAGTAGGAAAAGCTTTTAGAAACGAAGTGACAAAAGGGCAGCTAACACACCGCACACTGGAGTTTGATTTGATGGAATTTGAATACTTTTTTAATCCTGAAGAACAAGATTGGGATAAACTTTTTGATTACTGGAAAAACCAAATGATAGAATTTTCTATTGAACTTGGACTTAAGCAAGAGAATCTGAAATGGAGACAGCATGAAGAGTTTGAGTTAAGTCATTACTCTAAAAGAACTGAAGATATAGAATATAATTATCCCTGGGCAGGTTTCAAAGAGATGTGGGGATGCGCATATCGTACTGACTTTGATCTTAAAAATCACAGCCAAAAATCAGGCAAGGATCTTAGTTATATCTATCCAGATGGGAAAAAAGTAGTTCCACATGTTATAGAACCTACTTTTGGACTCTCGCGACTTGCAGGAGTCATTTTAACTGATGCATATACAGAAGAAGAAATCGAAACAGCTAACGGAACAAAAGAAAACAGAATTGTTTTAAAGCTTGATAAAAAGCTATCGCCTGTAAAAATAGCATTTTTGCCATTAATGAAGAAGGATGGTTTATCTGAGAAAGCTAAAGAGCTTTTTGATAATTTCAAAAACAGTTTCGCTTGTGAATATGATATTACAGGCTCTATCGGAAAAAGGTATCGCCGACAAGACGAAATCGGAACGCCATTTTGTATTACGGTGGATTATAAGACATTGGAGGATAATACAGTAACCATAAGGGATAGAGACAGCATGAAACAGGATAGAGTAGAAATACAAAATCTGGATCAATTTCTTAAAGAAAAACTTAGGTGATATAATCCCCCAATGTTAAAACTCTATCCTGAACTAAATCAGCTTGCTACTGATCTGCTAGCTTATTGTAAGGATCCATACTTGAATGCTCAAAACCCTGGATTCCTCGAGTCCATTACAAATGCAGAAAAATATGTTGCAGAATATGCGTTTATATCAATTAATCCTCCTATTATGTTTATGTGCGTGACAATAAGAGGCATGAATATAGATCTCATTAATGCTTTAGCACAAATATCATTATTGCGATTTATGACGACTTTAAGAGTCGGGCAGCTATACGCCTCTCCAGAATTAAGGGAGGAGTATGGAAATGAATTTCTACGATATGAAAAATTTTTTTACAGTCTGGAAGGCGTAGGTATTTTGTCAAGGGAAGAAATGTGGGAATTATCAAGAATATTTGAGCTAGAGAGCAAAGGAATAATTATGAGTACCCAGGAAGTTTACGATATTGGTGAAAGGCATAGAATAATGTTTGGAATAGCAGCGCAATTGCTGTCTTCTTATTACCAAAGATTTGTAAATGACCAATAAACTTATTGCATAACCAAATTTATACTCAAATTTGTTGGATTAGTTTTTGGGCTTGCAACAGAAACCACTATCTCTTCCGAAGGTGCAAGAGTCAAAGTTACAGGCATTTTGCTTTTACCGATTTCGTAAGCCGTTTCGCCCAAATAAACAGTCTTCGCAGTACTATTTCTATTTTTAGGATCACCACGATTTACGACATCCAAAGTAAATGACTTTGACTTATCGGTTACATTTCTAATAGTGTATATTTTTGTTTTATTAAATTTTGATTGATTAATTACATTTACGCTGTATTCTCCAACAGTTAAGTTACTTGTTGCAAACAAAGCCTTCATGCCAGCTTGATCTTCTTTTACAAAAAGTGAAATGTCCCGGAGATCAGCTGTTCCAAGTACATTATTATTTACTTTGCTGTGTGGAGTATTTGCACTGTTTAGAGCGACACTTTCAGGCACTTTTGTAGAATCTAGTGCTGGATTATAAACACTTACAACCCGAGGCTCTTGGCTTGATGTTTCCAATACAGGTTCAAGATTTTGTGCTATAACAATCGGAATCACAAAAAGGCTAACAAGTGCTATAAGCATAAATGTTGTTGAGGAGGCGTTTAATACTCCAGTAAGTTTTTGTAGGAATGTTTGGTTTTGATACATTTTAGTTTTATTTATAATTATGGAACAATATCTCTTCTTCAATATTTTCTATCATAATCCAAAGAAAAGTTAAACAGAACAATACAGCGAGTCCTGCAACCCAGCCATAAGTCTGGCCTGTCAAGAAAGAAATAACAATATAAGTTGTTGTAACAATCAAAAACCCTCCCCAAACAAATGCTTCTTTGTAAACGTGAAATGAAGATTTAAGTAAATGAAGCAAATCATGTTTAGCAAGTTTTAAAACAAAATAGGGTGATGCTTTTCTATGATTAAATAAAAGTGACTTGCTCGTCACTATCATACACCCGGCAATCACTGCAATAAACATAAATAGATTTGAATAGCTTGTTATCATACGCACGTCTTCTATTCTTTCATATGTTAATGCCAGCGTGAAAAAAGAATCAGTAACTGTTTGTACACCCCAATTTAAGCCAAGCAAAGTATTTAATCCTGCAATAGCAAGAACCTTGCTACATATCATAAGTGCAGCAGGTAAAATGGCTATATCAACCAACTCATATACAAGCGGCCAATTATTTTGTTCGGCATTACGTTTCATGTACTCTTGAAATCACTTCAAGATAAAGATTTTTTTGAGTTTTGTAAAGAAGGGCAGCCAGAAATGCATTTTAGCGTGTTTATAAAAACTTAAAATGCATTGAACTTATTTCTAAGTCGCTTATTGCCGCAACACAAGGTCAAATTGAGAATTTTACAAGATAAGAACTAGTTTGCTTTATCAAAAGGCTTATCTTGAGAGGAAAAATAATTTGCTTTTTTCATAGGTTCAGCCGCACTATCAACTACAATGCTTTCAGCTTTGATAAATGGAGATGATGTAGCAACTACCGGTGCTGGTTCGACATTCTCAACTGTCGAAACAGGAGCAACAGTATTATTATCTTTGACTTGAACGTTTTGCTTAACTTCAACTTCTGTTGCAACCCTTTGTTCAATTTGTGAAGGAATTTTGTCTTCAAGAGATCCTCCAGAAATCACATTTAGCATTCTAATTGCAGAGTCGTTAGCATTTGAGTTTATTTGGACAGTACTATGACTTTTGCCTAAAAAACCCTTAGCCCTCATTATGATCTGATCAAGTCTTATATCAGGTCTTACAGAATAGATTAAAATATTTGATGTAATTCCATCTTCATAAACAAGGAATGAATAATCATATTTTCCATTAACATTAAATGGTAAAACAGTACTGAAATCAAAATTTGATAAGTTAATCTGACCTAGATCGGCTTTTGTAAGTACTGAATATACAACCTTTCTTGATTCGTCAAATTTAATATTTTTGAGTATTCTTTCTCTAAGTATGACCTCGTCTTTTGTCATCGAGTAAAAGTATTTTCTTACAATAAAAGGGACATCAATTTGATATTTGTTTGAAATTTCAGAAATAACCCCGTAAGTTCTCCCATTATTTACTCTCTGGAGACCGTTTGTATTTCCAACTATTCCATATGCAGTAATCTCTGCGCAGGCAGTATCTATCTGACCGTCCAAATCACTATAGTTTTTGAATATAATTTCTGAAGTTGTTGAATAATTATTATCAAAAAGACTTAAAACTTGGTTATTATTAACTTGCAACTCAGACCCAACTGAAACTATATTATAACCTTCATATAATTTTGCATGATTTGAGTAAATCGGACCTAAATCATCTAATTTAGAAACATTTACAGAAATTACAAGATCATAAATACCTCCTTCTTTTGAATAAGAGATTTTATCGAAGTCAATTTCTCCTCCCTCAGGTGTTAGGACAAGATCTATTTTATCTTCGTTTCTATTCCAGCTAATGTCGACTTTTTCTTTTATTTCGCCAACAGAAACGACATAAGAAACAGGCTTAATTTCATTTATGACATTATCCTTTGAATAACCAGCTAAATTTAAGATATTTGTGTATTTTTCGAGAATAGCTCTTGAAGATGAGATAGTAGTTTTTTTACCTTTTCCTGAAAGTAATTTAAATAGCAATGCAGCTGAGGCGACACTATCTGCATCAGCATTCATCGGCAAAACTATAAGTATATTTGATGATGAGTCAATTTGTGATTTGAAATCTTGTAAATTCATGGCTTCTTTTAAATTTTTACTATTTATGATTATACCTTAATTATGGCCTATAGGTAAACTTTTTGATTTGAAAACGACTTATTAGAGTATATGGTACAATGAGGAGTATGGATCCCCATACAATTAAAACACAATCAATATACCAATTACCGGTTATTCCGCTATTCCGCTAGAAATAAGTTTAGATGATCTAAGAATATTATCTGGAGCTAATGTTCCGAGAGAATTTATTCCTATAATAAAAGCAGCACAAATGATTCCAGGACAGAGACAAAAAGTCGTGGATGTATTACCTCATATTGTTTGTCCACAATGTGGATGTCACCAGATGGTAGCATTTTTGCTCCCTGTTGCAGCCAGTTTTAGCGAGGTAAGGTTTTATACTTAAGCTCTAAAAACTTCCGCCAGGTGCGGCATAGCATTGGTTGTTCCAGTCTTTACTGCAGTATGCGAAGAAAGTGCTTGATTGAGTCGATTTCTCTGACAAATTTCATTTTTAAGAACCGGGCCTTTACATTTCCTGAAAAAGTGCTATTTTCGGGCACATAAATTTTCCCGAGTGAATATTGAACTATGTGACAAATGCCTAAGGCATAATAGATGTCTTTTACGAGATCTTTTAAATAAGATCCCATAGATTTTGTCGCCTGTAATATCTGTTCGTAGCGGCATAACAATAATAGATGAGGAATGTCTTAATATGCCAATTACTGTTAATAATAAAGGAGAATATATATCCATCGCACAATTAATCAGAGACTGTCATTTAGCAGCTATGCTGGATCTGGATCTAGATCAAGCCATAAATACAACTACTCCTCCATCTCTAGCTCTGGTTCTTCCCCTGTCCAATAAAGAAATGTAAAAAATTCGTGCATTCATTTCTATGAAGAGAGAATATTTTTATGAATCATTTTCATACCTGATAACTAATCAGACCCATTACTTTTCCCTCCACTCTAAAATCCTCAGCAGGGTCAAAAGGCTCGTAGTTCTCATTAAAAGAAACTAATTTTAGCCCCTCTTCAGTTATACGCAATTGTTTTATTAATGTCATTTTATTGTTAACGCAAACCACCACGTCTCCATCTCCAGCATAATTTGTGATTTTAGCGATAACAAAATCTCCAGGGTATATGCGTGGTTTCATAGATTCACCAACAGCCCTCATAATAAATGTTTCTGATGGATCGGAGTTTAATAGCTCAACACTAATAGGTATGCGATACAATGGGTCGCCTTCTAGTACGGATCCTGATGGTCCACATTCAGCCTGACCATAAAGATTTAAGTATGCGAATTTGGAATCAATAATCGTATAGTCCTTTGGGTTTGAAGGGTTTCTTCTTAAAAAGCCCTTTTTTTCAAGTTGTTTAATATGATGCTGAACAACGCTAACTGAAGATAAATCTAAAGCATCTTGCAAATCTCTTTGACTCAAAGGAGTGTCTTGATGCTCCTCCAAAATCTCAAGAAGCTTTTGCTGGGTTGGATGTAATTTTTCTCTGTTCATATTTCATAATAGCAGATTTTAATAAATGTACTAGTCTTTGACCTATGCAAATTATTAGTCTACAATATTTTTATGAAAAAGTATTTGCTCTTTGTAGATGAATCTGGGAATTTGGATTTATACAATTTAAAATCAAGGTTCTACATATTGTGTGGAACAGCTGTTGAAGATAGCAAAAAAGACGAAATTAAGGTTCTTGCCGATCAAATCAAATTTAAGTATTGGGGGGAAACAAATATAGTTTTTCACTCCAGAGAAATAAGCAGGAATGAAGGTAAATTTGCTATATTCAAAAATAATCCCGAATTAAAAAAGGAGTTTATAACGGATTTGCTCAATTTTTTGAATAAAGCCCCGTTTATGATTTTTCCTGTAATTGTAGATAAGCAGGCTTTGGATAAAAGGAAATGGAATAAAATCAAAATAATTCAAAAAACATTAACATCCATCTCTTTTGTAACCAAGCATAACCATGATATTGAAGAACAAATTAGTGACATGCTGGCTTATGCGGTTCTATGCAAATATTGTCAAATGACAAAACAGCAATACAGAAAAACTCAACACGAAGAAAAACTAATTAGAATACTTAACAAGAAACTTTTTAGGGCTCCGCCAAATGCTGGCAAGAGGAAAAAACACTTTTTTGATCAAATAAAAAGCCTTGGAATAATACCAGAGAATATTCTTAGTAAATAAAAAAGTTTTGAGGTGGAATCGAGCCTACCGGTCTCCCCTCCACCTCTATAAAAATATAGTAACACGCATTTTCAACACGGTCAATTAGTATTGTTTTCCACCCCACTCAACCACAGTGAATCCTTGTCTATTTAGCTTATCCAATCTCTGAGGGTCAATAGTCCTGCTTGGCAAAGAATCCATACCATCCCAATCCAGGAATATTCGGAAGACAGTATCAGGCATTAGGACATTTTTTAAAGGTGTTATTGGTTGAGAGGGATATGGTCATTAACATAATTAATCCCGATTATGTCTTTTATTAAAAGTATTTCTCAAAGTACCATTTTAATATTTATTGTACGAGTACTAGCAATCGACCAGGACTTGAGTTATTCAAGATGTCTTAGTAAGTCTTCCTGAACTTTATAAATAAGGCCTCCTTGACGGAATTCCTGCATAATTGGTGCTGATGATCCTTTAATATGAATCAAAAGCTCACAGTCTAAATCAAAGTCAAAAGTACCGGGAGTCTGTATTGCAAACGAAATAATACTTTTGTACGGAATAGAAATGATACTCAGCTTATTACCACTTATCCCCTGCCTATCTACAAGGACCAATCTTTTATCAGTAAAAATCATCATATCTCTAATTACAATATATGCTGACTCTACTTTTTCAGTACTTACAAAAATATGTCCCAACTCTGCTTGAACTTGATTTATATCAACTTCAGATGCATTTCCAAAAAGCTTATCGAAAAATGTCATGATTGATTTTAGCAGAAAAATATAAAGTTGATTGACGACTCACGTTTTGCAAGGTAATAAAGGGTCTGCATGAAAGCAAATCGAAGTCTCAAATATCCAAATCAATCATGAAATCTTTTTGTTCATTTAAAAACTTTAACCAAAATCCCATAGTGAAAAACGGATTTGAATTTAATATTTGTTCAAAAGACCATTTATCAGGTAATAATGACGTTACAACGATTTGAGCGCTACCATTACTCGGCAATATCGGTCCTTTAGGTAATAGAAGCTCATTATTTTGTCTTTCCCAAGAGCAAAAAGAATAGAATCAGGCACTTCAGATTCAAGACCAGCTCCCAAACATACAAGCTTAAGGCCATGCAGATGGGTGTAGCCATAAGCTTCTGTCTGAAAACACGAACCAAAACCAAATTCAGTCATGATTATTTGAAGATTATACTATACGGAAAGGTTTTTAAGGGGAAATTGCAATATATTACCTATTATTATTCATTGGAATTTTTTTGCCTGGACGATTATTGAATTAGAAATATTTTATTTTAGTAAGTGACTTTTCTTTTACATGCTCATTCAAAATATTTCATGAAAGGTCATAACTAATAGCAAACTATAATTGTAAGCCAATCAGAGCCATACCAAGTAATTAAAGGAGATAGATTTCAATGTATTCATCAAATTGTTCACTTGACAGTTCAAGGAGTAAGAGATGGATGGACTCAAAGAGATGATGTAGCAGATGGTATTGCTATGGGAATTGATTATCATTGCCCTAACTGCGGATTACTTAGAACCGTTGTTGGAGCTATTATTAATAAATAAAACAACACAAAACAGCTTTTACAGGGGGGAATGAGATGGAATTAAACTAAACGGTATCACACTACACCTCCTCCACTCTCTCCTTTATCTTCCTCTCATAAATCTCAATCAATTTCTTATTCTGCTCCACAATCTCGCGCTCAGCTTCAATTTATGCAACTTATTTTTTGTACTTTCTGATAGGACTTGGGCAGGGTTATTACTTAGTTTATTTGGAGTTGCGAGTGCATAGTAAGTTGAGCTTATTCCGCTTAAGGCGAGGCGTTTAGTTGGGGAATAAGAAGTCTGCATGAATAAGCATATTCTCTTTAGATTAATTTTAAATATTTAGTGAGAATAGAAATGAAGGAAATAAAAGAATAAAATACAATTTAATATGTCAAAAATGAACTACCGGCAGCTTACGCAGCCGGTTTACATTAGTTCGATCTGCGATCGCCCGGAATCTTACTCTCCTTGCAGTTGAATGTATTTTTCCACTGCATCTTCGTTTAACTCTAATGTGCAAACAAAGTAACCTTCTGACCAAATACTGTCTGTCCCTCAATATACGTCTTTCAAGAACTTAAATTGCTTCTT